>FLOH01001541.1_pt1 | contig 25020 bp, 20 predicted proteins | sample 756751 | NCBI WGS metagenome assembly FLOH01 (sample SAMEA4026879, study PRJEB14308) | marine metagenome | biome: coastal water; material: water | depth 74 m
TCGGTGACTCATACGATAACGCCTTGGCCGAAACGATAAACGGCCTCTACAAAGCCGAGGTCATCCACCGGCTTGGGCCTTGGAAAACCATGGCCGCCGTCGAATGGGAAACCCTCAAATGGGTCGATTGGTTCAACAACCGCCGCTTGCTGGGGCCCATCGGATACATCCCACCAGCAGAAGCAGAAGAGAGGTACTATGCACAGTTCGACACATTACATATGGTCGCATGAGATGAAGTAATCAGCCTCCGGCAAACAAGGGGCGGTTCACAGCGATACCTCAGAGCATGACCTCAAACAGCCCCTGAGAAGCCCTGTAGTGACATCTGGTGACCTCTGTTACGCAAACATTTCTCTACGGGGCTGTACGGGCCTCTCTGAGCCTCTCAGGGGACATTACATTGGCCCGGTACTGGCGATAATTGGTGGTGGCAGGGCAGGGATACGTCTGATAGCCACTGGGAGTCTTCCTGATGGCATACTAGGGATTTTGCTTATAGGGTGACCAGTGGAGCTAACGTCGCTCTAGGGTGCCTTAGAATGGATCTAGAGAGAAGCCTTCCTATGCCCCTCAGGTAGCTCACCTTCGGCGCATCCCGCAAGTTCGGAGGGGCAATTGCAGACACCGTTGGCTTCATCACCGTGGGACCCTCTGGATTATAGCGTAATGAAAACCTTTGGGCTGGTATCACCCTACAAATCCAAGACAAAGATTTAGTTTGGCCTTTAGCGGACCAGAGTGGCTGTGAAGGGCATTCTGTGGCATGCATAAATTTACAGTTGGGGCATGTTAGGCTTTAAACCGTTCAGTTCTTAAAAAAAGATGCTGATAGCTTTGGAGAGAAGATGAATGGATACTGCTATTGAGTTTTACTCAAATTCCCAAAACCCAGTATTCCGCTGCTACCAAAGCACAGTGCTAGACTACTTCAACAGGATGGGTGGTGCTGGGCTGTTGATTTTCGTGTCGGATTGACCCATTTTTCCATTTGGTGCTGACCCCTCTGAAGCATGATAATCTCATGAAAAGCTGGTGGAATCATTGAGTCTGGTGGATCTCGGCGGCTCGGAAAAATGGGTCAATTCCTCGCAGAATTCAACACCGCTGTTGACACAAAACCTGATCTTGCGCACCCATCAGGTCATTTTTTGGCCAGAGAACTGCAGTTGGCGATGCCGGTTGTGCGGGCCAACTGCCACAGAAAATTTTGACCATCGTCATATTCCCAAAGCGAACCCGTTGATAAAGATGGCTGAAGCACGTGTCGGGCAAGTATCGGCGCGTGGCATGTCTGTTGTCAAAAAAGGGAATGCTTTGAGCCGCCTGGTGCCTCTCTTTATTCTTCAGCCGGTTCTGAAGAAGATCGTTCAACGCATTGCTATTGCGAATCCGGACATGTTTGATCGCCTTGGGCCCCATCGTCAGGCGTCTTTTCTGATTGATCCGGTCAATCTGCCGTTCACGTTGCTGTTGTGTCCTGACCCTGAGAACCTGTCGTTGCGTGCTTTGCCACGCGAAAATCCACCGCCGCATGATGCCCGCATCGCCGGAAAATTTCTGGATCTTTTTCAGTTGCTTGATGGCGATCTGGATGGCGACGCGTTGTTCTTTTCACGCGACCTGGACATTTCCGGCAACACCGAAGCGGTGGTGTGCTTACGCAACGCCCTTGATGACGTGGACGGATCGGTTCCGCAAATGGTTGCCGACATGTTCGGGCCACTTGGTCGCGTCGCGCTGTCTGGATTGCGCCGCGCCGCTTTGAAACCCAAAAAGAGAGTAATGTCATGACAGCGCCCGAACTGGTTTGCCCCGCAGGTACGCCTGCTGCATTGCGCACAGCCGTTGATGCAGGCGCGGACGCTGTTTATTGCGGCTTTCAAAACGCCACTAATGCGCGCAACTTTCCGGGCCTCAACTTTTCTACGGCTGAACTGGAAAAATCCGTGGTATACGCGCATGCGCACCGCACAAAGGTGCTGTTGGCGGTCAACACTTTTCCGCCTGCGGGCCAAACCAGTCTTTGGAAAGACGCCGTTGATACCGGCGCGCGGCTGGGCGTGGACGCTTTCATTGTCGCGGATATTGCGGTTGCGCAATATATCGCGCTGAACCATCCGGACATCAGGTTGCATCTTTCGGTTCAGGCGGCGGCCTCTAACCCGGAATCCATCAAATACTATTGCCGGGAATTTGGCGTCAAACGTGTGGTTTTGCCCCGGATTCTGACCGTCCCGGAAATCCGCGCCATCGCCGGTGAAATCCCGTGCGAAATTGAAACCTTTATCTTCGGCAATCATGGTCTGATGGTCGAAGGCAGGTGCAGCCTGACAAATTACGTCACCGGCCTGTCCACCAATCTTGACGGTGTGTGTTCGCCAGCAGCACAGGTTGAATATACGCAGGACGTCTCGGGCAACACCTCGACCCGTTTAGGGGCCTTCACGATCGATTGCGTTTCCTGCGCTGAAACCGCCGGCTATCCGACAATCTGCAAGGGCCGGTACACGACGCCGGCGCGCGACGGTGGCTATTATGCTTTTGAAGAACCGATCAGCCTTAACCTCGCTTCGATGCTGCCCGAACTGATGGCGGCGGGGGTGAATGCCCTGAAAATTGAAGGACGGCAGCGATCGCGGGCCTATGTGAAAAAGGTGGTGTCGGCGTTTCGTCAGGCGGTCGATCAGGTCGCCCAAGGCAAAGAGGTGCAACTGGCCAATCTGCTCTCCCTGACCGAGGGCCAAAAAGAAACTCAAGGCGCATTCAAAAGCAAAACCTGGCGGTGATGAAATGACAAGACTGACACTCGGCCCGATCCTTTTTCATTGGCCAGCCCAGCAAAAGATAGATTTTTATGCAAAAATCGCCGATGAAGCGCCAATTGATACGGTCTATCTGGGGGAAGTGATCTGCTCAAAACGAGCCCCGTTTTTCGAGCAACATTACGCCAAGGTCACTGAACGTCTGGAACGTGGCGGCAAGAAAGTGGTTTTTGCGTCACTGGCTGAAGTGATGTTGAAACGCGAGCGCAAGATGACTGAGGGTCTTTGCGACATGCAGGACCACGAGATCGAGGTCAACGACACATCGGCACTTTTGCACCTGAGTGGGCGGCCGCACCGGATTGGGCCTTATATGAATGTCTACAACGAAGAAACCATGGCCTATCTTGCGGGCAGGGGTGCGACCCATTTCAGCCTTCCGATTGAATTGCCGGGTAAGGCGGTCGAGGTGCTTTGCCAGCACGCCGCCCGCCTTGGTCTTTCGATTGAGGTTCAGGTGTTCGGGCGCGCTTCGCTGGCTTTGTCAGCGCGTTGCTATCACGCCCGCGCGCATTCCCGGATCAAGGACAACTGCCAGTTTGTTTGCGAACAAGACCCCGACGGCATGCCGCTGAAAACCCTGTCCGGGCAGGATTTTCTGGCGATAAACGGCATTCAGACCCTGTCCCATACCTGTCTCAACTTGCTGGCCGAACTTGACCAACTAACGGATGTCGGCGTGTCCGATTTCCGGCTGGTTCCGCACACGCAGGACATGGTGGGCGTTGCGCAAATATTCCGTGCTGCACTTGATCGCGAGTTGTCAGCAGAAGATGCGGAAAACAAACTGGGCGCCAAGCAATTTCCCGCTCCGTTTTCCAACGGGTTCTGGCATGGTCAGCCAGGGCATGTTCGTGTGGGCAGATCACACGATTCACCAAGTATTTGAAATACTTGGAAGGTTTCGTAACAGACAGTTTTGGCAATGCGCTTCAGGCGATCTTGCTGAGCCGATCAAGCGATTCCGTTTCGATCCAGCGTCCTGATATGCGCAAAACGCCCTCGTCGCGCAGTCGGCTGATCAGGCGCGAGACGGTCTCCGGCTCGACCCCAAGTGCTGCGGCCATGTCCCGGCGTGTCAGTGGCAAACGCATGCGCCCGGGTCTTTCGGACCGCGGCACCACCCCTTCGGCCAATTGCAGGATTAGCTGCGCCAGCCGTTTGCGATTGCCGGTCTTCACTGCAGCGCGCTGCCAGCGGCGTGACCGTGCGAGTTCTTCAGCACAGCGCCGCGCGATCCGGTCCAGCGTCTGCGGCGACCCTGAGACGACCTGACGGGCCTCACGTCGCGCGACCAGACAAACGCGCGAAGGCACCAATGCGGTGGCATCAGTTTGATGCGCATCGTCTGCAAGGAACGACCGAAACCCCAGAATGTCGCCGGGATAAACCAACCTCACCAATGCAGAACCGCCGTCTGACCGATAGCTGCGCAGCGCAATCAGGCCCTGTGACAGACAATATACTGCGTCATTGGGCGCACCCTGAGTAAACAGCGTTTCACCCAGGGCCAGTGGACGGCGCACGAAACTGCGCGCCAATACACCGCGCAGCCCATCCGCAACCGGCCACCAGATGCTTGCAGCACCAAAACGGCAAGCGCCGCAAGGATTAGGCGCAAGCCCGGGCTTTGGTTTTGGGTGCTGCGGCATCGGGGGCGCCTTTCTCCTGCGCTAAGCGTTCTTGGTCGGGCAGTACGGTTCGGGACACACCGTCGAGTCTGCAAGATTGCCGAAAGAATTTGATGATCGTCAATTACCTGTCGGTCGCCGTGATGCCATCTGCAATCGTACCAGGAGAAGAGTCAATGTCAGCCAAGGTCGCAGCGGAATGCGCAGATATTTCTGCACAAAACACCAGAATTGTTGACGGATTGGAAACAGTTACGGGCGTCTGCCCCTATCACGACCGACCACCAATGCCGTCAGCTCGCACAGGCAAAGTCTCGATCTGGCGCTATTTCCTGCTCTTTCGGCGCGACATTCTGTCTGCCCAGCCGGCGCATCTTTTTCGTGCCTGGATGGCCGAGTTTCGCACCCCGTTCTTTCGCTCGTACATGTGCAATGACCCCGAACTGGTTGATCGAATCCTGAAAGCCCCGATCCGGGAGTTTCCCAAATCCGAACGCATCCGGGTCGGGCTGAAACCGCTGTTGGGGGAATCAATCTTTATCTCGAATGGCGACCTGTGGGAGCATCAGCGCCGGATCATCGACCCGGCATTCGAAGGCGGCCGACTGCGCAGCGTGTTTCCCGCGATGTGGGACAGCGGCGTCGCGGCCGTCGACCGTCTGATGCCGCTGGCCAACGGCACGCCGGTTGAAATCGAAGCCCAGACCAGCCGTGTCGCCTTGGACGTTATCGTTCGCACCCTGTTTTCAGTTCCGGTTGAGCAACCGACAGCCGCCGCCGCCTTTGCCGAGTTCCGCGCGCATCAAAGCGCGCAACCAGTGGCCAATTTTGCCGCAGTTCTGCCCTGGCCCACTTGGATGCCACGTTTCCATTCGCGCCGCACCCGCCGCACCGCCCGTCGGATCTCCGCGGCAAACATCGGACCAAATCGGTTCCACCAGAACCGCACCGTCTCGTGGCTGATATCGATGCCACGTTCATGCAGCAGATCCTCGACATTGCGGAGTGAAAGCGGAAACCGGACGTACATCATCACAGCAAGGCGGATGATCTCAAGGCTGGTTTTGAAGTAGCGAAATGGGTTGCGTTTTGTCATTCGGCAAGGCTAGGCCGACGTCCGACCCAGCTCAAGCCAGTTTCCTCTGACACTGCCCCCTGCCAAGCCAGCTTAATCTGACAGTGCCATATTTCTCTCGTTTGACGACAACTACCCGCCGCCGGTCCGATCATCGCGTTACTGTGACAGTGCCTTCAAAATGGTCAGACGCGCATGTATTCCCTGGGCAAAATGATCGGGAACCGGTCGCGGATAGCCCGGTCAATCGCGTCGGGAATTCCAGCAACAACGTGGTTTTGCAGCAAATCCTTGGCCACGATATGGGCATGCTCACCCATTGTCATTGCCCCCTCAGACGTCCAGACATTGATCGAGCTTCGGCTGGCATGCGCTGGATAGACATATTCGGTCTTCATACACTTCAGCGTGTCCTCGGCCGCCAGATAATGTCCGGGGCCCAGGACTGCGGATTTGATGGTTTCAATGCTCAGGGTTTCGTCTGTCACTTCGATGCCACGCAGCACGCGCTGCGCCATGCCCAACATGTCGTTGTCGATCACCAATGCCTCAAAGGAACAACCCATCAGACTGGCCATCATTCCGGCGCTTTCCAAAACCCTGTTGGCCCCGGCCAGCCCCGCCACCATCGCCGATATTCCCTTTTCATAGCCCATCTGCGCATCCGGCATCTTGGCGTCGGACATGGAGGCGGCCACCGTAGTGGGCAGGTCGTAAAACCGCCCCAACTGGGCCACTGCCGCCATAGATACCGCGACCTCACCCGACCCGCCGGAAAACCCACCCGTTCTGAGGTCGACAGCAAACGGCCACAGGGCAAAGGACATCGGGCAACCGGGATTGATAATGTTGACAATCGCCAAACAGGCCAACCCCTCGGCCAGCACCTGCACCAACGCCCCTGCCAGAAACGGCGGTGCCGTGGCCCCGGATTGCGGCGCGATGGCGATGTCATTGATCAGACCCAGACGGCTGGTTTCCACCAACACATCCAGATTGTCCTGCGCAAACCTGAGGGGCGAAACAATCGGACATCCCCCGAAACTGACAAAGGGCTGGTCGCGGAATTTTTTCTCGCTGCCCGCAACCATCGAATACATCTCCATCGCCGCCGGGATGGATTTGACGCTGTTGAACGTGTGTTCCACAGGTTTTCGCGTGCCCGCCAACACGGCGTAGACAACGTTGATATCATGCTCAAACAGGTCTTCGATTTCAGTTGGCACCACGGTTTGACCAAACTGATGAATATTGGGCAAGGCATCCACCACCCGCGCCATATCATACAAATCCTTCAGGGTCGAAGGACGGTACGCGCGCTTTTCAAAATCCAGCATCGACACCGCTTCACCCGAGGTGCTATAATAGACCCGGTTGCCGCCGACATACAGGTCGGCATGCGCCGGATCGCGGCTATAGATGACGTATTCCCGGGCCGCTTTTGCCAGCAGGTCTTCGATCAAGGCGCGCGGAAAACTCAGCCGGCCAAAGGGGTTGACGAAAGCTCCCTTCGCACAGGCCAATTCAATCACTTCGTCGGTGGCACCAGCGATGCCGACATCTTCCAAAACTTCCAAAGCTGCACGGTGGATTCGCAGGACTTCAGCCTGGCTCATTGGGTTATAACAGCCGCCTTCAAGTCCGCCCCAAACGGCGCGGCGACCTTCGTCCGGCAGGGCCCTGCCCTGATCAAACCGCGCGGCCCGGCCACCGTTGCGCACCCTTCGTTTGGCGGCGCTTTTTGCAGAGGTGGCTTTCGCATCTGAATTTGGCATTACCTGGCTTCCTTTTACGACGCTCGTCACGTGGTCCGGCGGTGCGGTTTGGTCTGAAACCACCGGACAGTTTCGTGGTTGACGTCTGTCCACACGCGTGAATGATGGCCCCTAATCCTTCGGAGAGGAAGCGAAATCTGCAAATGTATCTCAAGCCGTTTTCGTCTGACGCGCGGGGACGACCCGTTCGCGCAAAACGGGCGCAGGGTCGGCGTTGCCCAGTTCGCGCGCCACCCGGTGACCGGCATAGATGGCGGCAGCGATGATGGATGGCTGGTGACAATCACCGATCGTCGACACCCTGGTTTCGTCGCAGCCCAGATTCAGCAAGTCACGATACAGCCCATTATTCGGTTCGCGGGACGTCACCAGCACCAGCGCGTCAGCCGCTATTTCTGTTTCATGGTCCGTATAAATGCAGCAAGCCCGCACCTTTTCGCCGTCAAATTCGGCCACTGCTTTGCTGAGCACCAACTCAACACCAAGTTCGATCAGCCGCGCCTGACTGCTGAATTGTTCCTGCGTGTTTTCGCCCCATGAACATACGCTGGCTGCCGTGCAGACATAGGTGATTTTGGCACCAGCTTTGACAAGCGCCTCTGCAAGGACGGGTGCCATGTAGTAGTGGTCGTCGTCAAAAATCACGACCCGCCCCCGGGGGAGGCGCCCATCCATGATGTCGTCGGGCGTGTACACCGCCGCATGCGTAAAGGATTTGACCGGCGCGCTGTGCCAGCGGCCCGTGCCGTCAGCGCGCCATTTCGCACCCGTGGCAAGGATAATCTGGTCGGCCCCATAATCCATGATGTCCCTGGCCGTCATAAGGCTGCCCAGATACAGCGATACGTTTTCAAGCGCCGAAATCTGCCCCATCCGATAGTCACGCACACGGACCCATTCCGCCAGTCCGGGAAGTTTGCTTTCGCGGGTTACGCGTCCGCCTGCGTGGTTCTGTGCGTCAACCACGGCCACATCAAAACCGCGCCTGCCAAGGATATGGGCGGCCTCCAGACCGGCCGGACCTGCCCCCACAACCAGAACACTGCCCTCGCCATCTTTTTTGACTTTCTCCGGGTGCCAGCCACGACGCCACTCTTCGCCCATCGTAGGGTTCTGCGTGCAGCGCAACGGGGCGCTCATGTTATCTTGGGCATAGCAAATATTGCAGCCTATACATTCACGAATGTCCTCAAGACGCCCTTCCCGAATTTTTGTCGGCAAGAATGGATCGGCAATCGACGGACGGGCGGCGCCGATGAAATCGGTAATGCCATTCTTGATTTGCGACACCATCGTATCCGGCGACGTGAACCGCCCAACCGTGACCACCGGTTTGCCCGTAAGACTGCGGACATAGCTCATGTATTTTTCCAAGCCCCCTTCGCTCCCGAACCGCGAGGTGGCCATTTCCTCTTCGTAATCCGAGATCACCATGTCCCAGAGGTCAGGCATCTGGCCGAGCATTTCCATCATATCATGGGCTTCGGTTTCGTCGAGATGATCCTTGCCGTGCCCGTTGGCGGACATCCTGACGGCGACCGCGCATGTGCCGCCCACCACGTCGCGGGTTTCCTCGATCAATTCCCGCACCAGACGCACACGGTTTTCCAGATTTCCACCATATTCATCGCTCCGCCCATTCAGGCTGCGTGAAAGGAATTCGTGCAAAAGATAACCATGCGTCGGGTAGACATAGATGATGTCGAAACCGGCGGCCTTGGCACGCAGCGCGGCATCACGATGCCACTTGCGCAAGTTTCTGATATCAGCCTTGTCCATTGGGTGGGACTGGATCGGACCATCATGGCTTGGCATCGACCGAACGCCCAGGGTCGGCTCACGCGACAGCAAATTGGCGGCACTGCTGCCGCCATGCCACAATTCAAGACCAGCGATGGCGCCATGCGCATGGATGCTGTCTGCGGTATGGCCCATCGCGCGGATATCGTCGTCGTCCCAGAGGGATGCGAAATGAAAGCCGCCGGCGTCGGAATTGGGATGGATCGAGCAATACTCGGTACAAACGACGCCCCAACCGCCTTCAGCCTTCATCCCCCGCATCGCAGCCAGGGTATGGGGACGCGCATATCCCATGCCGGTACAGTGCGGCACCTGATAGAAACGGTTGGGCGCAGTGACCGGGCCAATTCGCATGGGTTCGAACAATAGTCTGTAACGGTCGTCTTGCTGCAACTGTACTCTCCCGCTCATTCCCGGCCTCCAACTGGACCTGAACAGCGATACTGTGATATGGCCGGACCAGTCAGTCAACATGTGGGACACATTATGCGCAGAGCGGCAGCAAGGAAACGCTTGGAAAATTCACAAGCACCGGTTGTGGATCCCGGACTTCATGCCGGCCCGACCGCCGCTTATGCCGCGATCTCGACCGCTGCGGCTGACAGGATCATCGCCGCAGCCAAGCAGTTGTTGTCCGAAACCGGTGTCGTGTTTGACCCCGGAACAGAAGCCGACGCATTGTTGACAGCCGCCGGCTGCCAGATGGTCGGTGATGGTATCGTGCGCATGCCGGTTGACGTGATTGATCGCGCATTGGCGCGCAGCGCAAAGTCCTGCACCCTCTGGAACCGCGACGGAACCAAGGCCATCAGGATTGACGACAAACACACCTGGTTTTTTCCCGGCATGACAAACATCGCAATCTTTGACCTCGAAACCGGGGAACCGCGACCAAGCAACCGCTCGGATCTGGCGATGATCACGCGTTTGGCGGACGGCCTGCCCAATATTGATGGGGTGTGTATATCGTGCAAAGACGTGTCGCGCGTCGATCAGTATGGTGAAATAGACGAATTCGTCTGCATGATCGAGAACACCACCAAGCCGCTTGAATATCTTTGTGAACACGCCTCCTCACTCAAGGCGGTCATCGACATTTCGGCCGCGCTGCGTCACGGCCACGCGAATCTCAGAGCCAAACCCTATTTCCTGCACATCATCACGCCGCTGCCCCTGAAGTTCGCCGATACGCACATCGAGCAGATCATCATGGCCGCAAGGGCTGGCATTCCGGTGAGTGTCGGCACACTGCCCATAGGCGGGGCATCGACACCGATCACGCTAGCCGGCGGCATCGCCCATAGCCTTGCAACTGATTTCGCCGCAATGGTCCTAGCCCAGCAGGCATCGCCAGGGGCCTTTTGCATCGGCAGCTCTGATGTTTGCTTTATGGAGCCGGCAAGCGGGGCGATCGGAAACTTCTCGCAAACGTCAATCGCCGATATGGTCATGTGCCAGATCCGGCGGTCGATGGGTATTCCTTCGCTGACCGGCATTGCCGGCGCAACCAATGCGCGGCGGTTCAATCAGGACGCCGTTTGGGAACTCTCGTCGAATATGATGCAGACCTTTTACAGCCGGCCCGCAACCTGCGATTACCTTGGATCGCTGGATCAAGGTTTGACCTATTCGGCGCACGCCCTGTTGTTTTGCGACGATGTTGCGGGTCTGCTGCGCCGGATGTGGGAAGGCTTTGAAGTTAACGATGACCAGCTGGCATTGGGTCTTGCCAACGAACTGGGACCGGCCGGAAACTTTCTCGGGCAAAAACACACCGCTGAAAACTGCCGTTCTCAGGTCTGGAACTCCCGTTATTTTGGTGCGAACATGCCACTTTCAAACTCCGGCGCCGCAGACGCCAGCCTTTTCGAACGGATTAATCAGGATCTGCAACAGCGGCTAAAAGCCCCCCCAGCCGCAGACCTGCCGCAAGAGATCGTTAACCAGATCAACGCGATACTGTCCGAGTTTAAAGGCGTCAACTAGGACCAACGGCTGTCAGGCCCAAAAGGGTCAATCCCGGCTTTCCGGTATTGGCAATCTGTGAACCTGTGCAGAAAGCGCGCCATGCGGCGAAAGCGGAAACCAAATGTACATCATCACCGCTAGGCGGATGATCTCGGGGCTGGTCTTGAAATACCTAAAAGGGGAGCGTTTTGTCATCCGGTGACGCTAGTCGGTCGCCTTGCCCGCCTCAAGCTAGTTTCTACTGACAGCGCCCCCCGCCCGGCTCAAGCCAGTTTCCTCTGACAGTGCCACCTAGGGTTATCAGCGCATAGCGCGCCATGTGATGCGGCTCAGCGGGATGCACGCGCAATTCTTCGCCGGCGGCGCAACCACCAGACGGCCCCGGCCAACGACAGCAATGCCGCGGCAAGATAGTACCGGTAATGGTGCAATTGCACCTTCATGCCATTGATCGCAATTTGCTTGAACGGGTTATAGCCCGGACCCTGATCGAGCACGCCGACATCCTTGGCGTAACTTTGGTATTCGTTCAGCATATCGCTGAACAACACCGGGTTTCCCGCCCTCAGATCGCGGGTTTCACCCGGATCAATCATCAGATCATAAAGATGCCATTGCCCGTCGCCCAGCGGCACCGGCATCCGCGCGATCTTCCAATGGCCGCGATACAACGATGCGTTGCCCGACACCTCCAGCCCGACGGCATCGGTGTCGCCATAAACCTCGGGGACCGCGCCGGTCAGCACCGGGCGCAGACTGCGGCCCCGGATGCCGGTGCCGCCCGCCGTTTGTGCCACCCCGGCGAGATCCAGCAGGGTTGGCACAAGATCCGTCACATAGGCCCGCGCTGGCAGAAAACCGCTGGCCGGAATACCGGGCCCAGCGATCACCAAGGGCACCCGTTGCCCGCCTTCGGCAGCAAAAAACTTAAACCGCGAGAAGGGTGCAGCCCCAACGGCGGCCCACTCCTTGCCGATCCCAGCCATGCTGCCGCGCTCGCCCAGATTGTCGATCTTGGTGTCATACCCATTCGCCATCATCCACAAGGCCATTCCCCGCCGGTCGCCCAAAAACACCGATTCCGGGCCATTATCGGACACGACAACAACGATGGTATTGTCAAGCTGGCCCTTGGCCGCCAAATGGTCAATCAACCGGCCCAGATGGAAATCCATCGCCTCGAGCATACCAGCATTGACCTGCATCATGCGCGCCATCAGCGCACGTTTTGCGGGCGTCAGGCTGTCCCAGTCGCGCGCGCCTTCGGGCCATGTCGGATCAGGGGCATCCTTGGGAAACAGCCCCATTTGTTTGGCCCGCGCAATATGATCGGCGCGCATCTTGGCCCAACCGGCGTCAAAGCGGCCATTGTAACGGTCGATAAATTCGCGCGGCGCCTGAATAGGCAAATGGATCGCCTGAAACGCCACATAGGCAAAATAGGGCGCGTCCGGTCTGGCCGCGTCGAGATAGGCAATCGTCTTATCGACGATCAGTTCCGAGGAATAAATCCCCTCGGGGCGTTGCACCGACTTGTCATCCTCAAACCACTTTACCTTGGTATAGACCGGCAGATACGGCTTCTGTTCCCAATTGTCGGCCCCGGTTGCGTCCATCACATAAGAGTGGTCAAAGCCATGCGCGCCCGGCAGGTTGCCGCCGACATCCCCCACGCCCCATTTTCCGGTCGCAAACGTCTGATAGCCCGCTGTCCGCAGCCGGTCGGCGAGCGTCAGTGTCCCCGGCATCAGTTTCAGGGAATAGGCCGGGTTGGATCGCAATTCCGACGTCATGGTTTCGCCGATGGACCCCATGCCAACTTCGTGGTTATCAGCCCCCGTCAGCAACATCGCCCGCGATGGCCCGCATTGCGGCGAGGTGATATAATTCGAAAGCTTGGCACCCCGCGCGGCAATCGCATCAATCGCGGGGGTCGCGGCCTCGCCGCCATAGGCCCCAAAATCCATAAACCCGGCGTCGTCCACCACCACAACTAACACGTTCGGGCGCTGGTTTTGCGCCTGCGCAGAGACACCTGCCGACATCATCAGCACTGCGGCAAGCAGCCCAGTTACAAGAAAATGTTTCATGGCGGCGGGACTTTCATGGCGGGCGTCAGGGCTTGGCGAGCATTTCCATCATTTTCGCCGCCGTCTCGGCCCCACTGTTCTGGTTCTGGCCGGTCACAAGGCGGCCATCAACCACCACATCGGTGGCAAAGATATCGCGAAACGCTGATTGCTTTTCGAAATGTGCCCCCGCCGCGCGCATCTCGCGTTCGGGGTGCAGCGGGGTGATTTCAATGCCCAGTTGGGTAATCTGGAGGTCTGACACCGCCGTCACATGCCGTCCCGCCAGAAACGGGGTGCCATCGGGATTTTTCGCCTGCAAGAAACCCAGCGCCCCGTGGCAAACTGATCCCAGCACCGCCCCTCTGGCATTGGCCGCGGTGATCAGCGCACCAAGTTCCGCCGACTGGCCGAAATCATAGGCTGCCCCCCAGCCACCAGACAGGAAAACCGCGTCATATTTACTGATATCCAGCGCCGAGATTGGGATCGAGTTTGTCAGCTTGGCCATCGCAACAGTGTCGTTTTTGAAACGGTAATCCTCGCCTGCGGCCAGCGGCCAACCCATCGAATAAGGTTCAACCGGGATCTTGCCGCCCTTGATGCTGGCCACGTCAACCGTCAATCCGGCATCCAGAAAGGCGTAATACGGCACGGTCAGTTCTGAACCGTAAACGCCGGTCGCCTTGCCGCCTTCGCCAAGACTGGCCTGACTGGTGGTGATAATCAGCGCGCGTTTGCCGGCCAGATCGAATTCCGGCATGTCATACTGCGGATTGAGCCCCATCACGGTCAGCGCGCGCGGCAGACCGAAATAGACCACAGCCGCCAAAACAGCGACAGCAACGCCAAGAATCTTGACCCATTTCATGGCAGTCTCCACCTAATGACACTCTCTATGCCATTAAGTGCCACACCGGGCTTGAATTGCAAGCGATATTGTCTTTAACCTTTGGGTACGGGCAACATGCGACCATCCCGGTCCGGGCGATCAAGACGGAGACACTGATGTCGACAGGCACCACCCTGGAACTGGTCCAAAACGAAATCCCGGATCGCCGTAAACTGCGCAGTGTGCGCAGCAACCGCAAGATTCTGGATGCGGTTTTATCGCTGATCCAATCGGGGAATTTCGTGCCGCGCGCACAGGATATTGCCAATGTTTCGGGCCTAAGCCTCAGGACAGTGTTTCGGCACATAGACGACATGGAAAGCCTTTATCGCGAGTTGACCCAGGAAAGCGAGCAGCGCCTGTTGCCGCCATTGATGAAGCCCTATGCAACCGACGACTGGCGCGCCCGGCTTGAACAATCCATCAGCCGCCGCGTGATTGCCTATGAGGAAATGCTGCCATTGCGCACGGCGGCAGATGTGAAACGGTTCCACTCCAAAGTGCTGGCGCAGGATTACCGCCGGGTGGTCGCGCTTGAACGTATGTTGCTGACGGCGGTTCTGCCAAAGGGGGTTATTGCCGACAGGAACCTGTTCGAGGGACTTGACCTCACGCTCAGCTTTACCGCCTGGCGCCGGTTGCGTCAGGATCAGGGATTGGACGTGAAGGCGGCAGAATGGGTGATCCGGCGGGCGGTTGCGGCCCTGATCGGGGATGTCGCTTGACCTCGCGGCGCGGCGTTTTTTTAGGGGCGATGGTCGCCGTCGGACTGGGTGTGGTGACCTGGGTCACGTTCACGTTCAAAGACCTGAATCCGCCGCAAGCCGCGCACGCCTGCGTGCTGCCCGAAACCGATATCGGCACCTTTATTCGCGTACCCGGCGGCAGTTTCATCAAATCCGCCGACGGCATCTATCCCGAAGAAGGCAGCCCGGCGCGGGTGCATGTCTCGCCGTTTCTTTTAGAGGTGAACGAGGTTACGAACGATGAATTCGCGGCTTTTGTCACCGCCACCGACTATGTGACCGAGGCGGAACGCAGCCACGGTTCAGCCCAGTTTGTTGAAGCCGCCACACCTTCAGACCTGTTAAGCTGGTGGAAAATGGACCCGAACGCAACTTGGCGCAGCCCGGCCGGGCAAGGATCAGACCTGACCGCAAAGGGCCGTTTGCCGGTGGTGCATGTCACCCTGAACGACGCCCGCGCCTATGCCGCATGGGCGCACGCCCGCCTGCCCAACGAGGTGGAGTGGGAATATGCTGCCAGCCTTGGACTGGCTGACCCCGACAATCCGCTGTCCGGCATTGTAAGCCCCAAAGGCGAGGCTTTGGCCAATATCTGGAACGGCATCTTTCCGGTAATCAACACCGGCGATGACGGCTATGTTGGGCTGGCCCCGGTCGGCTGCTTTGCGGCAAACCGGATCGGGGCCTATGACATGATCGGCAATGTCTGGGAATGGACCGAAACCCCCTATGGCGATGGCAGCCCGAAATTCACCATCAAGGGCGGCTCTTTTTTATGTTCCGACACCTATTGCCGCCGCTACCGCGCCGCCGCGCGGGAAAGTCTTGAACCGGATTTCAGCACTGCGCATACCGGGTTTCGGCTGGTGAAAGACCCACCGCAATAACACCGTCGGCAACGCGCCTAAGGCAAGGGCCGCGCCAGTCGCGCCGCGATATAGACGGCGACCTTGGCCCCGATCTGTTCCATTGGGATGTCTCTGACCGTGGCAATTGCGGTGCGGATATCCTCGACCTGTCCGTTAAGCCGTCGCAGCTGTAGGGTCATGGCCTCGGCACGGGTGGCGTCGAGCGTCCCGGATTTCACCGCCCCTTCGATGCTTTGCAGGCTGGTAGCGATCTGCGCCAGTTTCGCATTTGGCCCCTGCATCGCCTGCTCGGCTGCTGCGGTTGTGGCGTCGGCCAATTGCCCGACCTGCGACACCAGAACCAGCGTCAGCAGGACCAGCACAACGGCCAGCATCACTGTCGCGTTCACCAGCGAAAGCAAAAGTTGTTTTAGTGTTTGCATGTCGAACCTCCTGGATCTATCGGCCATCGCCACAAAACCCCGTGCATGAGACAGGCCTTGATCGAACGGCGTTATTATGGCACTCAATATGTCATTAGTTTACCTTACCCCGCAACAACGGAAACCCGACATGAAGGTTCTGCGCACCCCCGACGCCGCGTTTCAGGATTTGCCGGACTATTCGTTTGCCGCACATTACCTTGATGTGGCCAACCCGGATGGTCCGCCATTGCGTTTGCATTATGTCGATGAAGGCCCGCGCAACGGCAATGTCGTTCTGTTGCTGCATGGCGAACCAAGCTGGTCTTACCTCTATCGTAAGATGATCCCGCTTTTGGTGGCGCGCGGCCATCGCGTGCTGGCACCTGACCTGATCGGTTTCGGCAAATCCGACAAGCCGGCGATGCCGCGCGACTACACCTTCGAGCGGCATGTCGACTGGACAAGCGACTGGTTGTGGCAACTGGGCGTCAGCGACATTACAATGTTCTGTCAGGATTGGGGCGGTCTGATCGGCCTGCGACTGGTGGCGCGGTTCCCTGATCTGTTCGCCGCCGTGATTGCCGGCAATACAGGCTTGCCGACGGGCGGTGGCAGCGTGACCTGGCCGTTCCGGATTTGGCTGGCCTTCAGCCGGTTTTCCCCGATCCTGCCGATTGGCCGTCTTGTCAGTGCGGGCACGGCGCGCGGATTAAGTGACGGCGAAAAGCGCGCTTATGATGCGCCGTTTCCGCAAGCGAAATACAAGGCAGGCGCGCGGCGGTTCCCGGCATTGGTGCCTGTGAGGGATGGCCAGGCCTCGGTCGCTGAATGCAAAGCCGCATGGAAGGTGCTGGAGCAGTTTGACAAACCGTTCCTGACCGCATTTTCAACCCGCGACCCGATCACCCGCGGCGGCGAACGGGTCTTTCAGGCGCGCATCCCCGGCGCCAAAGACCAGCCCCATGTCACCATCCGCACCGCCGGACATTTCCTGCAAGAGGACAAACCCGAGGAATTGGTCCAGGCCATTGATGGTGTGATTTCCCGGCAAATTACGAAGACCTGAAAACGATAGGCCCGCCCATCCCGCGCAAGCGAACGGCTTGACAGTCACGCGGGATTTAGCCGAACCTTTTTTGCAACGAACGATGACGCGCAAAAGGCCCTTTTGGGGAAATCACAGCACAACCAGTCGCCGGTTAGGAGAGAAAACGATGTGGAAAAAAATCCTCGGGGCCTTTTTGGCGCTGGTTGTCATCCTTGGGGCGGTTGGCTGGATCAAACGCGAAGCGGTCCTGCTTTACATCGTCGCCCATAGGGACCGCGTCGAGACCCATCCGAACCGCCCGGTTGTCTGGGATACCGGGTCCGCCATCGCGGCGCGCACGCCCAATGTGGTGTTCATCCTGCTGGACGATGTGGGCATCCATGACCTGTCGCTGCTTGGCGACAGCACAATCAAGACCCCGAATATCGAAAAACTGGCCGCCGAGGGGGCGCTGTTCACCAATGCTTATGCGGGCAACGCCACTTGCGCACCGTCACGCGCAGCGCTGCTTACCGGTCGCTATGCCACCCGCACCGGGTTTGAATTCACACCTTTGCCAAACGGCATGGGGCGGATTTCTGTGATGATCGGCAACGGTCTGGGCCGCGGCGGACCGCCTTACGAATTCAACGATCAGGCCAGCGAAACGCTGGTGCCGTTTGACGATCAGGCCCTGCCAAGCGCCGAAATCACCCTGGCTGAAATCATGAAAAAACAGGGCTATCACACAATTCATATCGGCAAATGGCATCTGGGCCGCAGCGCAACCACGCTGCCAAATGCGCAGGGGTTTGACGAAAGTTTAGAAATGGCCAGCGGCAAATACCTGCCCGAAGGTCACAACCCGGAACTGGACGCCAAGCTTGATTTTGATCCGCTGGACAAGTTTTTGTGGGCGCGGTTCCAGCATGCGGTGATGTGGAACGGCGGCGACTGGTTCGCCCCCAAAGGCTATATGACAGACTATTTTACCGACGAAGCCGTCAACGCGATCGAGGCGAATAAGAACCGGCCGTTCTTTTTGTACCTTGCCCATTGGGGCGCCCATACGCCGCTTCAGGCCGCGCAGGCGGATTATGACGCCGTCGGGGATATTCAGCCGCACCGGGCGCGGGTTTATGCCGCGATGCTGCGGTCGCTGGATCGCAGCGTCGGAAAGGTGATGGACAAACTTAAGGCCGAGGGGCTGGATGACAACACCGTGGTCATTCTGTCCAGCGACAACGGCGCGCCGGCCAATATCGGCCTGCCCAACGTCAACGCCCCCTATCGCGGCTGGAAGACCACGTTCTTTGAAGGTGGCATCCGGGTGCCACTGGTGATCCGCTGGCCGGGGGTGGCACAACCGGGCGCACGCATTGAAAACCCTGTCAGCCATATCGACCTGATGCCGACGCTGGTCGCGGCGACCGGCGGCAAACTGCCTGACGACCGCGTGATTGACGGGCGGGATCTGACCGGCCTGTTGCGTGGCGAGACCAGCGTCCAGCGCCCGGACGACGCGATCTATTGGTCCTCGGGCTATTATCGCGCGGTGCGCGCCGGGGACTGGAAATTGCAGGTCAATGGCCGACAAGATGCAGTTTGGCTTTTCAACCTTGCGCTTGATCCGACGGAACGAACAAATCTGGCCCCCCGCGAGCCGGCAAAACTGGCCGCTTTGCAAACCCTGATTACGGCACACTGGGCCGATGCGGTGCCGCCGCTTTACCCTTCGGTCGTCGATATTCCGGTGCCGATCGACAAGACGCTGGCGGACCCCTTTGTCGCGGGTGACAGAGTGATCTACTGGCCGAACTGAACCGGTTGGGGGTCTGCCATGCCGCACGGTTCTGTGGGTCCAGAGGACCTGTTTGTCGGCAAACCGGTGTCAGAAGGCATATTCCCAGCGGGTGCTGTCAGACAAATGCGAACCAGTCTCTGAATGGCCAGTGACGGTCGCGTTATGCGGAACAAAGTTGGCGCCACCCGGCGAGAGCAGCGGTGCGGTTGAGCTTGAAATTTGATCGGCTGTAGAGGTGTACTCTTATGAACATGGCGTTGTTGTGTAAAGCGGTTTTGGTCCGAGCTTTCCCTTCCCGCCGGGTCATGCAATTTTTACGGTGATACAGGTGTAAGGTGACCCACGCAATTGAGCAACTAAGGTATTCGACGGTCAAGAACTATGTCCGGGAACATGGGCGCCGCAGTCGGGAGATGTTTGTGCCGCTGGCGCATTCCCCCGGCCACGCCCAAGCTGACTTTGGCGAAGCAATGGTTGTGATCGGCGGTGTTGAGCAGAAGGCGTATTTCTTCGCACTTGATCTCCCCCACAGTGACGCCTGCTTTGTGCGTGCATATCCTGCGGCGGTGTCTGAAGCTTGGGTTGACGGTCACGTCCATGCTTTTGCATTCTTCGGACGGGTTCCACAGTCGGTTCTCTATGACAATGATCGATGCTTGGTCGCGAAGATATTGCCGGATGGTTCGCGCAAACGGACCAAGCTGTTTAGCGGGTTCCTGTCGCATTACTTCATCCATGATCGCTATGGACGTCCGGGAAAGGGCAACGATAAAGGCGCTGTTGAGGGTCTGGTCGGATACGCCCGGCGCAACTTCATGGTGCCCATCCCTCATTTTGCGACATGGGAAGCCTTCAACCTTTGGCTTGAAGAGCAATGCCGCAAGCGTCAGGCGGATGTCTTGCGCGGCCACAGCGAGAGCATTGGGCAACGACTGGCCCACGATCTCGAGGCGATGATGGAGCTGCCTGCGTCTCCGTTTGATGCCTGTGATCAGGCCAGCGGCCAAGTAAACTCGCAGTCCTTGGTGCGCTACAAAACCAATGATTACTCGGTGCCGGTTGCCTATGGTCACCGTGACGTTTGGGTGCGCGGCTATGTCGATCAGGTTGTCATTGGCTGTGGCGGAGATGTGATTGCCCGCCACCCCCGGTGCTGGGATCGGGAGGATATGGTCTTTGATCCTGTCCATTATCTGCCGCTGCTTGAGCAAAAGATCGGTGCTTTGGATCAGGCCGCCCCATTGGCGGAATGGGATCTGCCAGAGGAATTTGCGACCCTACGCCGCTTGATGGAAGCCCGCATGATCAAGGCTGGTCGGCGCGAGTATGTGCAGGTCTTGCGGCTGCTGGAGACATTCGAGATGGGGGACCTGCAGGTCGCCGTTAAGAATGCGCTGCGTCTCGGTGCGATTGGCTTTGATGCTGTCAAACACCTTGTGCTGTGCCAGATCGAGAAGCGGCCGCCCAAACTGGATCTGGATGTCTATCCTTATCTGCCAAAGGCTAATGTGGGCACGACGTCAGCGGCCAGCTACATGTCCCTGATGAAGCGGGGCAAGGCTGCATGACCCAAGCCCCTCAAATCTTACTGGATCACCGGCTCAAATCCCTCCGCCTGCCAACGGTGCTTCGAGAATATGGCAAACTGGCCCGCCAGTGCGCCACAGAGGGGCAGGATCATGTCCAGTTCCTCGCCCGCTTGGTTGAATTGGAAATGATCGACCGTGAGCGGCGGATGATCGAACGACGGATCAAGGCTGCCAAATTCCCAGCCGTCAAAAGCCTGGACAGCTTCGACTTCAAGGCGATCCCGGCCTTGAACAAGATGCAGGTCTTGGAGTTGGCGCGTTGCGAATGGATTGACCGGCGCGAGAATGTCATCGCACTCGGCCCTTCAGGCACCGGCAAAACCCACATTGCCCTCGGCCTCGGGTTGTCGGCATGCCAGGAAGGCCTGTCTGTCGGTTTTGTCACCGCCGCAGCGCTTGTTCATGAACTGATGGAGGCCAGAGACGAACGCAGGCTCCTGCGGCTTCAAAAACAGATGGTTGGTTACAAGCTGCTGATCATTGACGAGCTGGGCTTTGTTCCGCTGAGCAAAACAGGGGCCGAGCTTCTGTTTGAGTTGATCTCCCAACGCTACGAGCGCGGCTCCACGCTGATCACAAGCAACCTGCCATTCGATGAATGGACCGAAACCTTTGGGTCAGAACGCCTGACAGGCGCACTCCTCGACCGCCTGACCCACCACGTCAACATCCTGGAGATGAATGGCGAAAGCTACCGCCTTGGACAAAGTAAGGCGCGTCAGGCAACGCCCAAAACCTAAATCACAATCAGCACAGATTGGCCCTGACGGGCCAAAGCATCCGGGCAACCGCCAGCTATATGACAAGCGCGGCCGCCCGGATGCTGGCGCTCGTCTATACGCTGATTATCCCAACCCCAAAGTGGCAACATTTTGCGCTGCCCTTTGGCTCACTTTTACTCTGCCGTTGACACGTTCGCAGGTGTTGTTGTCGAGCTCGAGACGGCCATCCTCGAGATAGCCGCGGGCTTTTGGCATGCGGTTGAGGGCGTAGCGGATCGCTTCAGCCAGCTTGGCTTTTCCGGAGATTTTACGCAGCTGCGCTTGTAGCCACAGGGCCAGTTCATCGAGCCTAGCACGCTGTCCGAATTTGCCGGACCACTTCAAGGAACGACAACGGGACAAGACCACAACTAACCCCGCCCGCGCTGTTCCATGGGCCGCCTTGGAATTACCGCGATCCAAATAACACCGCCTTGGCACGTTTCTTGCTAAAATCTTGAAGGCAGACCAGGAGATGATGGATGGCGCATTTTCCCGACACTACGTCCAGCGACGTGGGCGTTACGCCATTCATGATGGTTCAGCGTATCGTCACCGTGTTGACCGTCGGGCTGGTGATTGGCGCGGTTACCGCTGTTGCCGCGATTGCTTTTGTGGAAGCAGTTCTGTGGCTAAATGATCTGCTGCTGGTCAGTTCCTACGCCAAAGTACAATCGGGGCTGTCGCGCACGGCTCGGCTGGCGATCACTCTTGCTGTGCCGATGTGCGGTGGAGCGCTGGTCAGCTTCATCGTGTTCCGGCTAGCGCCCATCCACAGGCCTGCAGGCCCTGCCGATGCCATCCGGGCCGTGCAGCTTCAGACACCAATGCCCGATACCCGTTCTGGCCTGCTCGTTACGCTGGGCGCGCTGGGTTCGCTCGGGGTTGGGGCCTCGGTCGGACAATATGGCCCGATGGTGTTTCTCGGCGCAGTGATTGGCGGGATGGTCGAGAAGTTGAAACTTGCCGTGCCCAACATCAATGCCATTGCCATCGCCTGTGGGGTAGCTGCGTCCATCTCAGCCGCGTTCAACGCCCCCATCGCAGGGCTGGTCTTTGCCCATGAGGCGATTTTGCGCCATTACTCGATGCAGTCGTTCGCGCCTGTCACGATTGCATCGACAGTGGGTTATGTCGTAGCCAACGTGCTTTTCGAGAGAGCACCAGTTTTCGTGGTGCAAATCGGGGTTAGCCTGCACGTGCCGGAGTTCGCGGTTTTCGCCTTGATGGGTCTTCTGAGCGGCGTGGTATCGATCGCTTATATGCGCACCTTGCTGGCCGGGGCACGGATCGGCGCGTGCATCGCCTTGCCGCCCGAGGCACGCGGCGCCATAGCCGGTCTTGTCGTGGGCCTCTGCGCATTATGGCTGCCCGAGATTACTGGGCTGGGACAATACACGCTGCGCTTTGCCACCATAGAAGGCGCCTTTGCAGCTTCGGAGATGGCGATGATCCTCGTGGGCAAGATCGTGCTCACAGCGATATGCCTTGGCATGGGGTTTGTCGGAGGCGTGTTTAGCCCGGCACTGATTGTGGGTTCCATGCTGGGTGGACTTGTCTGGACGGGGCTGACGGCACTGGGCATGGAAGGGCTTGCCGCGTTTCCAGTTTATGTCATATGCGCCATGATGGCCGTGACAAGCCCAGTCATCGGGGCACCGCTCACCGCCATTCTGATCGTCTTTGAACTCACCCGTAGCTATGAGCTGGCTATTGCCTCGATGGTGGTCATCGTTTTCTCGAATGTCGTGGCCTTCCGATTCTTCGGGCGCTCGCTCTTTGACATGCAGCTTTTCCTGCGCGGCTGCGACCTGTCGCAGGGGCGAGCCGAGGCACAATTGTCCGTACTCGCGGTGCGTGACTATGCCGTTGGCGAAGCGCCGATCTTTGATGTCGGCTTGGGCCAAGGTGCCGTGCGCGCCGAATTGGATGCTCACGGCTGGAGCGAAGGCTACGCCGTCGACGCCAATGGCTTATTTCGGGGCTATTTTCGAATCGTCGATCTTGGTGAGGGCTCACCGGCGCCTGTGTCCGATATCGTGCGCCCGGCGCAGTTGATGTACGATGCCGATATAAGCATACTCGACGCCATGCGCATGCTCAAAGATTTCGTTGGCGATGCCATCCCAATTGTCGACCGCGACAGCCAGTACTTGGTGGGCGTTGTAACCGAAGCGGCGATCGTGCGTGCCTATCTCGATATTGTTGCCAAACTCAGGAACGAAGAACATGCTGGTCTTTGAGCCCATCCATGCCGCCGGAACTGCCCTGTACAAGGCGATAGGCGTCTGGGTCTTTTGGGGGTCGCTTTGCGGATCGGCGCTGGCTCAGACGCCTCTTGTGCTGGCTGCCCCCGACGATAAACCTGCTCGGAACGAACGGCTTTCGCTTCTTCAATCTCCCGAGGTACGTGTCTTCCCCGACCCAGCCAGACTTACAGGGACGGGCATAATGGCACTCAGCGGGGCCAAGGCCGCGATTGCCCAGGCTGCCTTGGCCGGTTGGGATATCATCGCTCTTGACGAGGCTTCGGAAATCGCGGCCTGCGGTGCCGGTGTGCTGGAAAAAGCCCCCACGAGCGAAAACGCCACGGCTGACATATCAAGACTATTTGCCCGGCGGCCAGGCCAAGGCGGCGGCAAGAGCGGTTGTGCGCTGACATATGATATCCGTTTCGAGGCGCTCGCCTACCGTCTTGATGCATTTGCGCTTTCGCCCCCGTCAACAGGGCTGGCGGTATTTGATACTGCGTCGTTTCCCGGTCGCCGCGCGGTCGTTTGGCCGCCGCGCGCCCTGCTTGAATGGGCAATCCTCGCACAAGGCGTGCCTGAAGTTCAGGTCTATGACATCCTGTCTTCTGCGCGTGGAATGCAGATCGCGCGCGAAGCACTTCTTGACATCGCCCCCAGCATCATCTGGGTCGAGAGCGACGCCGAGGCTGCCCGGCTTCTAGCCACGGGAGAGGTTACGCTGGCAGTGGCGAGCGAAGCGGACCTTGCTTCGACGGTGGGTGTTGCCGTAGTGGTGCAAGCTGGAAAAATAGGTCAGCGAAGATCATGGATCGAAGTCCCGGGCGGGGCCATGCTGCACCCCGCAGATGCCCTTGTTGCCGCGCTCACCGATGACACGAGCACTTATGTTCCGGCGCTTTGGCGCGACGCTGCGTGGTACGCTCACGCTGGTGCCCATGTGGCCACCGGCCTTGCGGGACTAGGTCCTGAAACATTACCCTCTCAAACGACTACCCAGAAGTGAACTACGAGGTAGATCACATCATCCCAATCAGTCAGGGTGGCTGTAACTGCCCAGAGAACCTACAGGTGCTAACGAGACAAGAACACGCTGCCAAGACGAAAGCAGAGTTTTGATTGACCTAGGCTGTAGCCAAATATCACAATTTGAATCTTGGGTGGCCGATTGATTTAAATCAATAGCACGACTTGAGAATTAGTTACGTTGAAGGCTCAGCAGTTGAGCCGAACCAATGGAGGAGCGAACAGCACACCGTTCTTAAAACATCTTAGGGTGTCTTGTTCCTGTTCAACCCAAATTGGGGAAACTAGGAATCTGTTGAGCGGGAGCTGTCGGCGTAGTGTATCCGTCCGGTTGTCCCGCTCTAACCGCGGGAAGGAGTTCCTGCTAGATGTCCACCATTGATAAGGCTCAATTCGCATTATCTATGCACATTGCCTGACCGGCAGGATTCCAGCGGCTGCTGTAAGCACCGCGCGCGGTGTTGGATGTCTCGGAAGAACTGCGAGGTGAAACCATCGGAGGTAGCTGTC
>FLOH01001542.1_pt1 | contig 24542 bp, 23 predicted proteins | sample 756751 | NCBI WGS metagenome assembly FLOH01 (sample SAMEA4026879, study PRJEB14308) | marine metagenome | biome: coastal water; material: water | depth 74 m
CCTGCTTTGGGAGCAGGGGGTCGGGAGTTCGAATCTCCCCATCCCGACTATATCTACGAGGTGTTTTCTAGTCCGACCGGAACCAACAACCGCTGTGCGGGGGAATGTGCGGGGGAACACGAACGGCGCAGAATCGGCGACCGACCCGTACTGATCAGTCACGAGGGATCAACGCACGACCTGGACCGCAAGGCGCCGTCTCGACCGTCGTTGTGGAACGCCCGACGACGACTAGACCATCGCGCGGCCTATCTCCAGATGCTCTGGTCTGCCGGATCCTGAACTGTGCATGCCGTCGTGGGGTCGCGAATATCGAGCACTGCACTGGGGCCGGACTGTTGCGGTCGCCCTGTGTCCGTCGGCGGATTATGGAGCGCGTTTACCGGGTGCCGCCTAAGAAGACTTTGATGACGCCAACCGCCCGCTCGAGTAAGGCATCTCAGATGGCGATGGTCATGCGGATGGCTGACGGTGACCTGCTACGGCTCATGGCTGCGGCCGACAATCACCTTGTGCACCTCGCCCGCGCATTCCATCCACTCGGCGCGTGTTGTCGTCGTATGAGACCGTGCTAGTCCTATGGCGATGTACAGACCTCTGCGAGTTGCCACGTGGAACCTTGAATGGGCTACACCAGGTAGCAGTCGTCATGAACGAGCGATGGGCCACCTGGTTGGACTTGACGCGGACATCATCGTCACCACTGAGGATTCGCTGCATGAATGGGTCGACTACCCGTACCGAATCGATGGTGGTCCCGACTGGGGGTACCCCATCAAAGGCCAACGCCGAAAAGTAGTCGCCTGGTCTCGCACACCGTGGGTTCGCAGCACCCATCTCGCTGCACCTTCGGCTAGAGGCAGGTTCGTTCATGGAACGACAGTCGTGGCTGGCATGCCGTTCCAACTACTCGCTGTGTGCATCCCCTGGCAGGACGCACATGTGAGAGGTGGTCGTGCCGACCGGGAGCGCTGGGCGGAACACTTGGACTACTGCGAGGCGCTCGGGCCCGCCGTTGCTGAGTCGCTTCGATTGGGCGCAACGATTGTGGCCGGCGACTTCAATCAACGAATCCCGAGATCTCGTCAACCTCATGCGGCCGCTGTCGCGCTCGACGCAGCACTCGGGCCGTTGCACGTCGCGAGTGCGGGCGATCACCCCGTTGGCCAACTCATTGACCACATCGCAGTCAGCTCGGACCTCACCGTGCACGAAGTCACGGCATGGCCCAACGTCATCGACGGCGAGCGAACCAGCGACCACAGCGGCGTCGTAGTCGATCTTCGCTGAGTTGGCCCCTCTCCCGTCAGGCCGAACCCCACGGCCCCACACCAACGCTCACGTGAGCCGCCCCGTGATGACTGCGCTCACAACTGAGCGGCGGGCCAGGGCAATGACCTCGGCGTTCGGTTGGCGATCGAACATCCGGTCACCCGCGGGCGATGACCTCGGAGGCCGCGTGCCGAGAAACTGGCATCGTTGCGGCGCTGACGTATCAAAGTCGGCCAGTCAACGGGACGGGCGTTTAGTGTTGGCGCATGGAGTTCGGGCTCGGCGTCGATCCGGTCGCCTTGTACCGAAAGGCAACGGATGGGCCGACGATGGGCGTACGTGGGTTCCTTGTGACGGCCCTGATCCCGGACTGGCAGTCGAAGATTCGGCGTTCGCGAGTTCCTGCGTTTGCGGTCACCGTCATCGTCACCGTCATCGCCATCGCCATCCTCCTTTCAGCCGGGTTTACCTCAGCGGTATTCATCGTTGCGGCATTCGTCGAGTCGCCCGTATGGGGTGTGGGAACGCTGATCTTCCTCATATGGGTTTGGGTGCTCATGCTTCGGCCGAAGCATGGAGCGGTCCTCGGCTCGGCGAAGCGGCTCGTCCAACTTGGTGTGGCCTTCGGCAGCGACGGCCAGCCGTCCGACGTGGAGTTGACAACCGAGAGAGCCATCCGTTTCACCACAGGCAAGTACGGTGATAAGGAGGCGGGACAGGTCGCTCGCTGCATTGCCTGGGACGCTCGGATGTTGAGGTACGGCCGGCGGTTCCGGGTCAAGCTCACGGAACTGGAGATCGCCGCTCTCAATAAGAAGGGCGAGAAGGCCCGAAGCAAGTATCAGAAGCGCCTAGATAGGAGGACGATGAGCGAACGCCTGTCGCTGGCGCGCCGGAAGGCAACAGCGACCCGAACGTGGAGGCAGCGACGGCGAAGCTCCACCGAGCCTCGATCTGACGGTTCCGATCCTGGCTCAGATCGCATTCAGTGACGGCCGCCGTTCCCTCCAGCGTCGGTTCCGTTCGCTGAAGCTGAATCGGGATCGGCATGGCGGCGCGATCTCAGCTCGGTCATGCGACGAGGAACTTCAGCGGCTGAGTCTCGGAGCCGGTGGGTCAGTTCGCTATCGGTGACCTTGATCCGCAGCCGCTTCGCTACCTCGCTCCCAGCGACTGATCTACGGAGGCGTGTAGCGGCTTTCGATACTTGCGGCGAACCGGATGGTGGATGTGCGGCGACGAACCTCGTCAACCTGTACGCCCCATACCCAACTCCCGCCGCTGCCACCGCTGGAACAGCAATCACGACGAACGAGCCAGCCGCCATTCCTCCGCCGATCGTTCCTCCGATGGTCGCGAGGCCGGAGCTAATCCCAGCCGCGCTCAATCCAGCGACCGAGCCAGCAGAACTGACAGCCGCCACACCTGCCATGCTCCCCCCAGCGACTCCCGCCACCGAAGCCTTGCGGCCAACTCGACGTGCCGACCTCTCACTGCTCGGCAGCGCCTTGTCGTCTCGAAGAGCAACGTTCATGACCAAAGCACTCGTAACCCCCGGCACGAGCCCGAGCACCACGAGCCCTCCGACTGCACCACTGCCGACGACAGCTCCGCTCGCGGCAAGACCCGACATGATCCCCGGACCGCTCAGTCCAGTCGTCACCCCAGCGGCGCTTACCACGCCAACGCCTCCCGCCGCCGTGGCAGTCGATCCTCCGACCGCCCCAGTCGCCTTGAACCCGTTGACCTGACGGCTCTTATGATCGCCCGTCACGCACCATCGGGCAAAGTGCTCACAGTTGTTGCCATACAGGTTGTAGCCAGACTGGCCGAGCTTGGACTCCGCACGCTCTACCACCTCGGCGGGATCGAATCGCTCACCGTAATCCGTCACCTGCACCGTGGCATCCTTGGAGAACGTCTCCAACGGCTCTCGACGAATCGATGCGCCGCGCTTGCTGCCTGGCGTACCGGAAAAGTGAACGACCATCCCGTCGTTCACCTCGACCCCATGATGGGTGTACCCGGGCCGTCGCACGAATACATGATCACCAGCAGCCATCAGCGCACCTCCGAGCCGATCCGTCGTCATTGTAGGCGACTGGATGCTCGCCCGGCAGCGCCCGTTCGGGTTGAGCGCCGGGGTGGATGGCCACCATGGTTCCACGCGGTGGAGATGCGGTCAGAGCCCGGGCTCGTGTCGTGTCGTTGCGGCGACGGCGTTCGGACCGAGCTAGGACGAAGCTCACGACCACCGGCAAAGTCTGCGTCTACACACTCGCTGCCACCGACCTCGTGATCGGGAGGACCGCGGCGTCCGGATAGCGATCGGTAAACGTACGCCAGAGGTGCCGCCGACGAGTTGATCCCGAGTGGCTTCCTAGCGTCCCCATCGCAGGCCTGAGATCGATCCGTGCAGCGGCCTCACTGACGGTTCTGCGCTTACGGGTGGAGCGCGACGTTTCGGAATTGTCGTGCACCTGTGTCGAGCACCCAATTGTGACCGAACGTTGCCACGGGTCGTACGACGAGCGCAATCCGGCGGAGTGCATCGCTCGCCGGGCTGAGTTCGGAGATGAGGCGGACCTCGCACCCGCAGTCCTGATCCATCGCGGTGAGTTGTGCCCACCCGGTGATGTCACCTTCGACACGTGCTCGCACGAGGCTGTGGGCGTCGACCTCGATCAAGATGACATCGATGTGCAGCGTGTATGGCAAAGGCGGCTTGACCACACAACGCCAGCGCACCCCCTCGCTGAACGCGGACCCTTCGAATTCGTGCAGCCAAGGCCACCACTGCCGGTATAGCTCGATGCGGGTGATGGCCGCCCACAACGAGGTGCGATCAACGTCGAACCTGAATCGTCGATCCGATCGGATTTCCACGGCCTCGGCGTCGCGATCCTTCCCCTGGCCTTCGTCGAACAGACCGCCTCGCCGATCTGGTATCGACCCGTCGAACCCGCGATTCGACCCGAACTCACCCTGGCATGGCGCGAGCGTCGCCACAGACCGCCCGCGGTCGAGAAGTTCCGGGAGCACGTGCTCGCCAACGCCCCGCGCCAAGATCAAGGGCCGTAACCGAACACTGGAATGAAGGAGGAGCCTCGAATGCGCGCAGGCCAGCTGGAACAACCGTCGCACAACTCGACTGGACCACGCACAAACGTGCACCGCCAGCGCCGTAAGCGTTACTCACCGACGTCGAGCGAGCCTTCGAGAACGAAGAAATTCCAGGTCTCCGACCTGGTTTCGGGGTGGAGCTAAAGGGAATCGAACCCTTGACCTCTTCCGTGCCATACATGGCCCGATCGCCCATGGCCGTGCATCGGCGTCCACGCATGTCCAGGTCAGGTGCCATCTTCTTTCCACCCACGTCCACTGACGTCCACCATTGTGTGTGTGCGTAAGGTCCCCGAAAGGGTCTCGCGTAATCTAACGTCGACTTCAGAGACGAGGCGATGGCGCGCGGCAAGCTCGACCGTTCCGCGACCAGCCAGACAGTCGTCTCGTGGATCGTCGCACCTACGCGCCCGACTCACCAGCATCAGGCGCAGCCGAGGTGGGACGCACGCCGAGCACATCGACCGCGTCACCTGCCCGAAGGCCAGGCAGCGGGACCCCGCCCGGGGGCTCTAGCCGCCGCCAACTTGGACACAAAGACGGTACAAGGAGTGGCGCTTCCCAGCGCGACGAGAAGCACCCCAGCGGTCTCAGCCGGTGGTGACCATCATCGTCTGGATGGATTACTCGCCCTCACGCCACTCGGCCGACCCCGCGTACTCCTCAGTTTCGTGGAGGCACCTCGAGTGCGGACAGGGCATCGAGGGCGATCAGCGCTGCGGCATCGACTGCATCGTGGACGAGTTGCCGGTGCGGGTCGTAGTCGGACATTTCGACGTCGTTTTCGAGCAGCGGGTTCCCGTCGATCGTAAGAATGCTGCTGGCCTCGATACCGTGAAGCGCTGCGATGACGAACAGCGGGGCGCACTCCTGCTCGACGGACGCGGCACCGGCGCGCTGCCAGAGTTCCAGGTTGCTCCCGAGCACGGCGAGCGGGTACATGACGGCCCCGGTCAGCGTGATTCCCTCGTGAACTTCGTGATCTGAGCCGGCGGCGGCGGTCATCAACGCGTCGGTCAGGCGTCGTGCCGCCAACGCTGGGAAGCCCAACGGAACGAGCCGATCGGTGACGCCGTCGTCGCGGATCGCTCCAACGACCACGATGTGGTGTCCGTCGAGAATATGCGGCTGCAATCCTCCTGCGGTGCCAACCCGCACGATTGCCTGGGCGCCGCCTCGACAGAGTTCTTCGAAGCAGATCGCAGCTCCGCCGGCTCCGACGCCGTGCGAGGTGACGCCGATGTTGACGCCGCGGTGGTTCCCTCGGAACGTGACGTATTCGCGGTAGCGGCCGAGTTCCTCGAATCCGTCGAGCGTGTGAGCGATGCGTTCGGCCCGGTCGGGGTCGCCGACGACGACGATTCGCTCGGGAAGGTCGTCGGGTGCGACGCGCAGTACCGGCAGCGGTTCTTTTGAAAGTGTTGTCATGGTTGGTTCCTCATTCTGGGGCGATGGCCCGTGTCGGAGTCGCGGCAGCGCGTGGACCGTCGTTGGAGCGATCGTTGTAGTGTCGGCGTCTCGCCTTCTCGCACGCCGCCAAGACGTCGGCGGGCACGGGGGCGACGAGACGGACGAGACACGTATGCGCGGCCGTTGCCGATGCCCACTGCGACGTCGTTCGGGCGTTCGTCAATGCGTTTGGGTTGCCGTTCGCACAGACCACGCCGAGTCGTGTCTCGGCCGGTTCCCACCACACGCCGGTGTGAAGGAGAAGTACCCCTGGACGGATCGAGTCGCTGGTGCTCACGGTTGCGAGACAACCGCCGCGCTCATTCGTCAGGAGCACGATCCAGCCGTCGGACAATCCTCGATCCCTGGCATCCTCGATCGAGATCACGACCGGTGCCGGCGATGGTGAGCCGGTTCCTGCGAGTTGGGAATGGAGTGTTCCTCTGGGCTGAGGCGAGAGGAGATGGAACTGGTCGGCGGCGGCAGCGCCCAGCCACTCGTGTGGCGGCTTCCAGTCGGGGTGTTCGGGGACGCCGGGCGGGGGGTTCTGTTTCCAGAGTTCAACCCGACCCGACTCGGTCGCCAAGGGGTGCCGTTCTGGTTCGTCGCGAAATTGCTGGATGAAGTTGACCGGCACGTCGACGGTTCGCTCCGCCTCGCCGGAGACGACGAAGTCGGCGAAGTCGGGCAGTTTCGTGTCGTCGGTCTTCGCTCTCGCATAGAGGTGTTCGACCCACTCGTCTGCGGTGCGGCCTTCGGTGAAACGATCGCGGCACCCGAATCGGTCGGCGAGGTCCGAGAAGATCTCGAAGTCGTCACGTGATTGCTCGTGTGGGTCCAGGATGCGGTCCATGAACACGAGGTACCGGGATGACGACAGTGCCGCCAGGTCGCGGCGCTCCAGGCCGATCGAGGACGGAAAGACGATGTCAGCTCGTTGGGCCGTCGCCGTGAGATACGGGTCGTTGACGATGACGGCTCTGGGCGTTCGCCAGGCGCGTTCGAGGCGGCCCAGGTCCTGATGATGGTGGTATGGGTTGCCGCCGCACCAGTAGATCAGGTCGATCTGGGGGTATCGGCGTCGTTGTCCTGCGAACAGGTACTCCTCCCCCGGGCGTTCGAGCGCTTCGACGAGGGTCGCCACGGGGATGGCAGTATCGATCTTGTTGCAACCCTGATCGATCGCCGGAAGTCGGGTTCCTGCTGTCGGGGCACCAACGTTGCCCATCGATCCATAGCCAAACGCCAGTCCCGCTCCGACAGTTCCGAGCTCGCCCGTCATCGCTGCGAGGGCGACCAGGCTCCAGACCGCTTGCTCTCCACCTTCGGTGCGCTGCGTCGACCAGGTGGCGTTCACGATCGGACGTTCAGCCTGGGCGATTCGTTGTGCCAGCGCTCGAAGCTGGTCGACGGGAACGTCGCAGATCCCGGCTGCCCAGACAGCATCGCGTCGGGTGCCGTCGATCCGCCCCCCGAGGAGGTCGAGGAGTCGTTGGCCACCCGTGCAGTGGGTCATCAGGATGTGATTGCCGGCGAGTTCGTCTGGCGTCAATTGCTGGGCGAGTTCGCCGGCGAGGCCGAGCATCGCGGCGGCGTCGGTTCCGGGCCTGATCGGGAGCCAATCGGCCGCGAGTTCGCGGTCGAACTCCCCGATAACTGGTCCGACCGACACGAATTCGCAGCCGCGGGCGGCGGCCGCCCGCATGTGGGGACGGTAGAGGTGGCGGGCTTCGCCGCCTGGACTGACCTGGGTGTTGAAAGCCGGGAATCCCCCGAAACTGACGAACAGCGAGGTCGTGTGGGCGACTTCGTCGAGCGACGGCACTCCGGATCCGAAGAAGGTGATCTCGTTGGTGCCGAGCACTTCGGGGAGCACCACTTCGAGCGCACCGGAACTGTAAGTGCCGATCGAGCCGGTGAAACCTCCGATCAGATTCAGGAAACGTTTGAGCTGGCTCTGTGCATGATGAAATCGACCGGCTGACGCCCACCCGTACGATCCGGCGTACACAGCTTGGTTGCCGTGTTCTGCGATCGTCGCCGCGATCGCGTCAGCCGCCAGGTCGATCGCATGATCCCATTCGACGGGCACCAGCCGGTCGAGGCCGCGGCGGTGCGGGTTGGCGAAGACTCCGTCAGTCAGCCACGATTCCCGCACCAGCGGTGCGGGGACGCGTCGAGCGTTGGCTTCGCGAAGACGGTCCCCGATCGGCGACGGGTCGTTGTCGCCGTCGACCCCTTTCACATCGACGATGCCGTTGGCGTCGGCAACCACACGGAACGCACCCCAATGGGTCATCGTCGAACGCGACGGTTGCGTCGTCATGCTCAGAGCGCCTCGGCCTTGGCGTCGCTGTGGATTGCAGCGACGCGGGCGTGCGACAGGTCGTCCACCGAGACACCGGTCGATTCGCCGAGCCGATGCTCTGCGGCTTCGATCAGCGCTTGGGCATCGAGGCCGTACTCCCGCATGAGGTGGGCTTGCGCCGCCCCGTGAGCGTAGGTGTCGCGGAGTCCGAGCCGGGTCAACCCGGAACCGATCCCCTTCTCGGCCATCAACTCGGCGACCGCGCTGCCGAGCCCGCCGATGATGGTGTGATTCTCCAGCGTGATGACACCGTGCTTGGCACCGGCGAGCGCCGCTTCGATCGCGGCGTCTCCGAACGGCTTGTGGGTCGACACGTGGATGTGGGTGACGCCGACGCCGGCCCGTTCGAGTGCCTGGCAGGCGCGCAGAGCCTCCTCGGTCGCGATGCCCGCGGTCAACACCGTGAGGTCGTCGCCTAAGCTCAGGGTTCGCGATTCGCCGACCACCATTGGCGAATCCTGTGGGAACAGTCTGGGAACCTCGCCGCGCAGGATCCGAATGTAGACGGGGCCGTCGATGTGCTCGGTCGCGTCGAGCACCGATTCCACTTCGGTCGCGTCGCCGGTCTCGACAACGGTCATGTTCGGGGTTGCCCTCATGATCGCGATGTCCTCAATCGCTTGGTGGGTGACCCCGCCCGGCGTCACGATGCCGGGGAGGAATCCGAGAAGTCTGACTTTGAGGTTCGGGTAGGCGACCGACATCGCGAGTTGGTCGTAGGCCCGGCGGTAGATGAACACGGCGAATGTATGGATGAAGGGGACGAACCCTTCCCTGGCGAGCCCGCCGGCGACGCCGAGCATGTTCTGTTCGGCCATCCCGGCGGTGATGAACCGATCGGGATAGGTGTCGCGCCACTTGCCGAGTTCGCACGAGTTGGTGAGGTCGGCCGACAGGGCGAGCACCTCGGGACGTGTCCTACACCAGTCGATGAAGTTTTCGACGTGGGGTCGAGTGACGATCTCCATTACACAGTCTCCAGTAGGCGTTGATAGGCGTCGGCGAACACCCGGCGCTCGTCGTCGGAGCTGAACCTCAGGTAGTGCAGCAACGGGGCTCGGGCGGCGAGTGGCTCGACGAGATAGGCAGGGTCAGTTCTGGCGATCACAGCCGAGGGCCGATCGCTGTCACGTCCCGATGCGAGCGCCGATGTGAGCGCCGGGGTGTCGTGGCCGTCGACTTCGTATGCGTCCCAGCCGAACGCTTCGAGGCGTGGTAGCAGTGGCTCGATGCCCATCACGCTCGTCATCGCTCCATCGCATTGTTGACCGTTCGCATCGACGACGATGCACAGCCGGTCGAGTCGGTGGTAGGCCGCGAAGGCGAGCGCCTCCCAGGTCTGGCCCTCTTGGAACTCTCCGTCCGACATAAAAACCCAGTTCGAACCCGTTTCGCCGCGCAGCTTGCGGGCCAATGCGACTCCGTTCGCCTGGCTGAGCGCTTGTGCCAGCGAGCCGGTGGTCGTGGCGATGCCGGGCGAGTGCTCGGCTCCGATCATCTCGAGCGTCGAACCGTCCACGTTGAACGAATCGAGGGCGTCAGGGGCGAGCCGTCCGACCTCGATCAAGGCGGCGTAGAGCACCAGGGCGTAGTGGGCCGGCGAGAAGAAGAAGCGATCGCTAACTGGGCGGTGTTCACCGTTGAAGCGATCTCCCGACTCGTAGGCGTGGTTGTTGCTCGCCGGGACTCCTTCGAATGGTCGGGGTTCCAGCGGGGCGGGCAACGGCTCGAGATTCATCGTGTCGCCGTACAGGCATGCGAAGATGCCGGCCGACGACAGTGCCTGGCTGAGATAGCCGCCGTCATGCTTCATCACGTGTTCGAAAACACGCCGGCGAATGCCAGACGCGATCTCGTCGATCTGTTGGTGATTCATGCAGTCGTCTCCTCGGTTTCGATGTGTCGTAGCGCCTCGGCGATCCGTTCGGCCTGTTCGGCGATCGAGCCGCGATACAAGTCGCCGCCGATCAATAGACAGGTGTCGACGCCGTAGAACCGAACCATGTTGGGTACCCGTTCGACGGACATCCCGCCGGCCGGGCACGGCCAGGCTGGCCTCATGGTCGAGTCTGGGGCGGTACACGCTTGGGCGATCGCGGCACAGTCGTCCTGGGGGAATGCGAACCGACCGCCGTAGTTCGGGAAGATCGAGACGTCGGCGCCGGCTAGTCGTGGGATCTGGCCGAACATCACGCTGTGCGAGAATCCGGATTCGCGTGAGGCCACGAACGAACCGAGCAGAGCGGGGTGCGACATGATGACGGTGTGGTCGGGTGTGTGCTGAGAGAGCCAGCGCATCGTGTCGAACCCGAAAATTCCCGGCAACACGAGCAGTCCACCGGCTCCTGCTTCGAGTGCAAAGGTTGCTGCCGCCGGGAGTTCGTCCATCGGGACGTTGAGGGCGGGCAGATAGATCGAACCGCTGTCGGCGCTGTTGACGGCGTCGGCGATGGCGACGACCCGTTGGCGAAAGTCGGCGAACGGTTGGGTGGCGAACGAGTGATCATCCTTGATGAGGCTGATCCCTCCGACGGCCATCTGACCGGCGAGCGATGCGAGGCGGTCGATCGGTGTGCCCATTGGTTTGAGCGCCGTTGCGAGCAGTGGGCCCGATTCGACACCGAAACGGTGGCGGAGTCCCGCCAGACCATGCCGCGGGCCGGGAAACGCTCGTTTCAACGAGTCGGGGAGTTCGACGTCGACCACCTTGACGCCTGGCACCATCGACATGTTGCCGAACAGGACGTTGAGCAGCTGGGGAAGTTGGCCCCCTACGATCTCCTCTGCGTAGGACACTTGAATCCGGATTCCGTTGTCGATCGTGGTCGACGATTCGATCCGGCCGAGGATCTGGCCGAGGATGTCGTCGTCGGGGACGAGTTCGGGTGGGAACTCGATCGTCTGCTCGATGACGAGTTGTTCGGCGATCGCGGTCGTGCGATCGCTGTCGCCTGTGAGTTCGTAGGTGACGCGGAGCCGCTCGCCTGACAGCGTTAGCGTGGTCGGTTGGAGCGGTGATGGCTGCATGATCAGGACGCCGTCGCCTGGTTGGCGAGGTTCTCGGTGAAGGGCGGGTAGACGAGCCCGCGTTCGGTCACGAAGGCCGTGATCAGTTCGGCGGGCGTGATGTCGAAGGCCGGGTTGGCCACGATCGCACCTGTTGGTGCGACGGATATGTCTTCGATGTGGGTCACCTCGCGGGCGCTCCGTTCTTCGATCGGGATCTGGTCGCCGGTCGCCGTGATGAGGTCGATGCTGCTCCACGGCGCTGCGACATAGAACGGAACTCCGTGATGTCGGGCCACGACCGCCAGGTTGTACGTTCCGATCTTGTTGGCGGTGTCACCGTTGGCAGCGACGCGATCGCAACCGACGAAGCATGCATGCACCGTCTCCGTGCGCATGAAGTGGCCGGACGCTCCGTCGACAACGAGCCGGTACGGAATCCCGAGTTCTTGGAGTTCCCAGGCGGTCAACTTGGCACCTTGGAGCCGGGGCCGCGTCTCGTCGACCAGCACGGAGATCACCTTTCCGCTCTCGTGAGCGACGCGGATGATGCCTAACGCGGTCCCGTAGCCGGTCGTCGCCAAGCTGCCCGTGTTGCAGTGGTGGAAGACGAGTGCGTCGTGCGGGAGCAGTTCCGCCCCGGCCTTTGAGATCGCCAGATTGACTTTCAGGTCGTCCTCGAAGAGGCTCGCGGCGGCGCGTTCGATGGCTGCTCGAACCTCGCTGGCAGGCTGCTCGGCGATCTCAGGGCTCCACACCGCCCGGATCTGGTCCAATGCCCAGAACAGATTGACTGCGGTGGGACGCGACGCCCGCAGTTGTGCATCGGCGTCCTCGAGCGCAGTTCGCATTGCGTCGGTCGAATCATCGGCGCTCTGGGCGGCGATGACCATCCCGTACGCCGCTGCGACGCCGATCGCCGGTGCGCCACGTACCGCCATCGTGGTGATGACCTCCACGACGTCGGCGACCGTGTGGCAGTCTCGGTACTCCAGTTGGCGTGGCAGGTGTTGTTGATCGAGGATGCGCAGCGTTCCCGGCTGGCACCATTCCAGGCTGGAAAACGTCACGATTGATGCTTCGCCTTAAGTAGGTGGTCACGAAGCGCGAGGGCCAGTTCGCGGTCCACGATGAGCGTGTCGATCAGGCGCGCCTCAACTGCTCCGAGTACGGCCGCCAGCTTGTGCTGGCCGGCGGCCACGGCGACAACGCTGGGCCGTGAACGCAGATCTTCGAGAGAGGCGCCGATACGGACGCCGGTCAGCCTGGACTCGACCTCCGCACCGTTCTCATCCAGGTAGCAGCCGAGCACGTCACACACGGCGCCGTCCTCGGCGAGTTGGGTCAACTCTTCTGCGGTCAGGTAGCCCGTTGCAACCATGGTCGAGTCGGCGGTGACCGTGCCGACACCGACGACGGCGACCGTGACCGATGAGAATTCACCCATGGTAGCTGCGACGTGGTGGTCGCTGCGAAGTGCCGCGGCAACGATGGTGTCGCTCACGAACACCGGCGCAGGGAGCGTAGCGACGGCCGCATTCCACTCCCGCGCAAGGCGGACCGCGATCTCGTAACCATCGCCGAGCCCTCCCAGTCCGACGGATCCGACCATTTGGACGACCCGGTGTGGCGGAGCATCAGGGAGAACGCGATCCACCAGAGCGAGCGTGGTGCTCCATCCGACGCCGACGATGTCGTCGCTGTTGAGGATCCGAGTCAGGAATTGCGACGTGGCTCTGGCGACTGCTTCCTTTCCCTCGCCATCGGATACCACGACCTGGCGGACACGCTTCCTCTGCAGGGCCCCTTCGAGTTCGAGTCCCAGCGCCACATCTGCTGGAAGCAGTCGTGTGACGCGGACTTCGACGATGCCCTCCTCGAGGGCGTCTTGGAGGAGTCGGACCACCGTCGCCCGGGACACCCCCAAGCGGTCTGCTACCTGTTGTTGGTTGCGACCCCCGACGTGATACAGCCAGGCCGCGGTCACCAACTGCTCCTCGCGAGACGATCGTGGCAACGTTGGTGTCGTGTCAGACGCAACAACTCGTTTCGACGTTGTCATTCCCCTACCTCCGGTGGCGTTGCGGCCAGATTGAGAAGCTTGGCGAACCGTTTGCGAGACACCGCAAGCGCGACGATCGTGACAGCAAACGGTAAGGCGTCGGTGATCTGTGATGGAAGCCCGTTGCCCTGTAGTCGGAAACCGTACGCCTCGGAGAATCCGAACAAGCCGACCACGCCGAGCACGGCGACTGGGTGAGCTCGCCCGAGCATTACGCCGACGATCGCGATCCATCCTCGACCGGCCGACATCCCATCTGTGAACAGCACCACGTTGCTCAACGAGAGTTGGGCGCCGCCGAGTCCGGCCATCAGGCCGGAGAATCCGACCGCGCCGTAGCGGTAGCGCACCACACTGACGCCCAACGTGCGGGCGGCGGTGGGGTGTTCTCCGACGCCGCGCAGACGGAGACCAACGGTGGTTCGAAACAGCACGAACCACAGCACTGGCACGCTCAGAAATGCGATGTACCCGAGGGCGGTCAACTCGAAGAAGGCACTGCCTACTCCCGGTATCGAGCTGAGGCCAGGGATCCGCCAGTCGGGCAATCCGACGATGGCTGGGTCCGAAAAACTACCGCGGATATCGAAGATCTGGGTGAGTAGGAATCCGGTGAATCCCAATGCGAACAGGTTGATGGCGATTCCCAGCACGATCGGATCGGCCTTTCGACTGACCGCGCCGAACGCCAGAATCAGCGAGATGAGAATGCCGGCAAGTCCTCCGGCGAGCACTCCGACCAACGAACTCCCTGTCGCGTATGACGCGGCGACGGCGCCGAACGCGCCGGCCAGTATCGAGCCCTCGAGGGAGATCTGGAACACGCCTGAGCGTTCCGCGATGAGACCACCCATCGCAGCGAGGAGAATGGGGATCATCGCTCGGATGACCGCTTCGAGGAATGCCTCGGTCAGAATTTGATCAAGCATCCTTGCCACCACCGATCGTTCCCAGGGTCGTGTCGGCGTTCGGCGCTCGGCGTCGAGGAGCCCACGTCGAACGGACGAACACCAGTCGCGTCATGAATACGACGATGATGATTCCTTGCAGAACGAGTGCGAGCGATCCGGGTACGCCGGTCTCTCGTTGCATGGCGAGCCCACCGACTTGTAGGCCGGCGAATCCGAGTGCGGCGATCGCGATCGCGATCGGGTTTCGCGGGGCGATCAGTGCGACCATCAGGCCGGTCCATGCGAACGCCGTTCCTGTGATGTCACCATGGATGTTCACGAAGAGTTGTCCGACGATGAGGTTGGCGCCAACCGCCCCACCGATCGCCCCGCCGACGATCAGGAGCGTTGAACGCTGTCGATCCACGGCGAGTCCTCCGTACCAGGCGAACGACGGGTTGTAGCCGGTCATCAGCGATTCGTACCCCGCGACGCGTCTGCGATCGTGGATCGAGATCACGATCACCACGATGACCAGCACGACGACACTGACCGTCACTCCCCCCAAGATCGGCAGCGTCGGCACGCGCCGGTCGAGAGGTATCGGCTTCATCGCAATCGCCGACGCCCCGGGATCTCCGACGTGGTATCGGATCAGATAGCCGGAGATCGCATCTGCGATGTAGTTGCTGAGCAGAGTCGTGATGAGGATTGGCAACATGAGTTTCCACTGGCCGAGCGCAGCGAGAGCCGCCCAGGCCGCCCCGGTTGCGGCGCCGGCGACGATGGCAACAACGAGTACCAGCGGATCGGGTCCAGGTGCATAGATCGCGACGATCGATCCGACGAGTCCGCCGAGCACCATCTGACCTTGGCCGCCCAAGTTGACGACGCCGGCACGGTACGGGATCGAGAAGGCGAGCGCCATGCCGCCGATCGGAACGGCTCGTGCCAGCGTGTTTCGGGGCCCGGACTCGGTGACCGCGCCGGTCAACAACGCGCTGAACACCTCGATTGGCCCGCTTCCGCTGAACGCCACAACGGCGACGCCCAGCAGGAGTGAGATGAGAATCGCCGAGCTGACGCGCCCTCCGACGACTCGAACGATTCGGACCCAGACCGGTTCGAGTTGCGTGGTGCGCACGCTGATCGTGTGCTCGCTCACGACGTCGTTGCCCCGGACATGTAGAGACCCAACTCCGTTTCGCTGGTCGCGTCGGGCTCGACGACGGCGGCCAGTCTGCCTTTCGACATTACGGCGATACGTGTCGACAGTTTGAGCAACTCCGAAAGTTCGGCCGACACCAGCAACACGGCACCTCCGCCGTCGCGATATCGCAGCAGTTGCTGATGGATGAACTCGATCGCTCCGATGTCGACGCCTCGAGTCGGCTGTTCGACGATCAGCACGGGAAGCGACCGTGCGAGTTCTCTGCCGAGCAGAACCTTCTGAAGGTTGCCACCCGACAGCGACGATGCTTTGGCGGCCGCGCTCTGCGTCACGATTCCGTAGCGGTCGATCAGGTCGTTGGCGTGACGCAGCGCCTCTCCCCGGTTGAGCCAGCCGCGTGAGCACAACCTCGGTTCGCGCTGGAATCCCATGAGGAGGTTCTCCTGGATCGATGCCGAGCCGGCGCTTCCAATCCCTTTTCGGTCTTCGGGAACGTATGCGAGGTGCTCGCGTCGTTGTCGTGTGCTCAAGCCGTGGATCGGTGTTCCTTCGATCCCGATCGTGCCGCTGACGATCGGTGCCAGGCCGACGATCGCGCGGACGAGTTCTTCTTGGCCGTTGCCGGCGATCGCGGCCACACCGAGGATCTCGCCGGCGCCAATCGCGAGGGAGACCCGATCTGTAGCGAGTCCGTCACCATCGTCGGTGCGTCCGACGCAGAGTTCGCTCACGTTGAGGACGGTGCGTCCAGGTTGGCGACGTTCTGCTCGGGCGGTTGGCACGATGTTTCGGCCGGTCATGTCGGCGGAGAGTTCCGTCGGGCTTGTTTCGGCGACGAGCCGAGACGCAACGACTTTGCCTCGGTGGAGGACGGTGGCGTGGTCGGCGACGTCCATAACTTCGTTGAGTTTGTGTGTGATGAACACGATCGTTCGTCCGCCGTCACGGAGCCTTGTCAGCATCCCCAGCAGATCCGAGGTCTCCTGTGGCGTGAGAACGGCCGTCGGCTCGTCGAGGATCAGGACGTCCGCGTGGCGGTACAGCGCTTTGAGCACTTCGACGCGTTGACGTTGACCGACGCTGAGTTGCTCGACGCGTGCGAGCGGATCGACCGACAACCCGTAGTTCCGGGCCAGTTCGTCGATCTCCGCGCATGCTCCGTCGATATCGATGATCGGTCCCCACCTTCGGGGCTCACGTCGGTAGATCACGTTCTCGACAACCGACAGCGAATCGAACAACTGGAACTCTTGGAACACCATGCCCAGGCCCACGTCCATCGCATCGAGCGGGTTCTTGAAGTGCTGTCGCTCCCCCTTCACCCAAATCTCGCCTGCATCGGGTTGCAGGATCCCGTACAGCATCGACATCAGCGTCGACTTCCCAGCACCGTTCTCGCCGACGATGGCATGGATCTCTTGGCGTCCGACCGTAAGGTCGATCGAGTCGTTGGCGGTCACAGAGCCGAATCGTTTGGTCAGCCCTTCCAGGCGAAGGACTGGTTCAACACTTTCGCTCGCATCCCTGTGACCGCCCACGACGTGTCAGCCTGCGGTGAGCGGATCGTTGACGACGATGTCACCGGCGATGATCTGTGCCGCAACTTCCTTGACCCGAGCAACCACGTCCGGGTGGTCGGCGATGACGCATCCGCTGTCGGCGACGTCGTCCGCGAGCGCAACGACTCCGACGCCACCTTCCGCGAGGCCAAACGAGGTGATCGGGCTGGCCGTGCCATCCAGCGCCTTCTCGATCATGGTCTGGGCGACGACGTCGACGCGCTTGAGGTTGTTGTCGATCACGGATCCAGGTGCAAGGCCGCATTGGTTCACATCGACCCCGTACGCGAAGAACCCCTGATCGACGGCCGCTTCGAACACTCCACCGTTGCCACCCGCCGCAGCGGCGAGTACATGATCTGCACCTTGCGAGGCCATTGCGAGCGCCTGCTCTTTGGCTCGTGCGGGGTCACCGAACGGGTTGTCTCCACCGACAAACAACTGGTTGTCTTCGACCTCACGCACCGATGCGGCGCCGGCGGCGAAGCTGTCGGACCAGCGGTGGATAAACGGGGTGTCGAGTGCAGCGACAGTGCCGATCACTCCGGATTCGGTGAGCATGCCGGCCTCGATGCCGAGCAGGTACGCGCCCTCGTGTTCACGAAAGACGCCGCAGAAGATGTTCGGTGCTGGTTCGTCGGGGCAGGCGTCGATCAGGACGAACGTCTGGTCGGGGTTGGCCTTGGAGAACTCGTCTGCGAGTTCCTTCATGCTGAACGTTGTCATTACGATCACGTCGGCATCGGCGTCGAGGGCTGCCTCGACGTTCGAGCGCATGCTTGCGGCGTCGTCGCCTTCGAACGTTTGGGCGGTTCCTCCGAGTGCCGCTGCGGCGGCCTCGGTGCCGATCTCGCCGAGGGTAAGAAACTCGTTAACACCGATCGGGTTCGGAGTCATGTAGATCAGCAGCGGGCCATCCTCCGAGGAGTCCGTCCCGCTGGTGGCGGTCGGCTCGGTGCCCGTCGGCTCGGTGCCGGTCGGCTCGGTGGTGGTGGCGGTGTCGTCATCACCACCGCACGCACCTGCGATCAAGGCGACACCCACTACCAACGGAATCCACACACGATGTTGCTTCAGCATTAGCTCTCTTCCTTTCGACTTGGATTCTTGGACATTAGTTCAGAGATGCGCAATAGTCAACTAGAGTAGACATTCGTGCAACTCCTAACGATCGTTCAGCGACTCCGCGTTGAGGCGGTGAACTGATGACGACCTTCGACAAGTCCGCGATAGACCGCGACCGACCACAGTACGCAACCCGGGTCGCAAAGGGTGACGTAGCGAAGTACGTGCTCCTGCCAGGCGATCCGGACCGGGTGGCCAGAATCGCCAACCACCTCGACAACCCACACGAGATCGCCCGCAACCGCGAGTTCGTCACAGTGACCGGCACCTATCAGGGCCTCCCCCGCCACCTTGCGAACCCCACCCGCACCAGCACGAGTGTGCCCCGCCACACGATCCAAGTAGTCGAGCCCAGCAGCGACGGCATCCTCATGCGCACGCTCCACCGCCCTACGGACCGTCGGGTCGGTCGTCAACCCCCACAGCAACGACACGCTCTTAGCCGGCGAGAACGTGACATCGAACGCAGCGACCGGCTCAGCAATCGTGCCGTCTGCACGCACACGTGTCGACACCACCCGGCCGAGCACCTGCTCGGGCTGCCACCGCCCAGACGGCAACCGAACGCCGCCAACGGTCGAAGGCACCACAAACCGCCCAAACAGCACCGCCATATCCTCCGGATCGACTTGACCGGACAGTCCAAGTAGCGCACTCCCTCGCCCTGCCCACACCCCAGGTGCTTCGCCACGGCCCGTGTAGTAGTCATGCTTCGACGTAGCCACGTCGCGGGTCAGATAGTCGTAACCCCGCCCAGCGGTGATCCGTCCCACCGACGCGACCATCAGCCGAGCCGTCCGGTGTGCGTGCGTTGCATACCCTCTACGGGTCATCGGGACCCCGGTGGGGTCACGCCCTTTCGGCGACGAAGTCGCCGACCCGCACCTTTAGTGCATGCGTGTGACACGAAATCGGAGGTTCCACGAGCCACCTCGAACGCCGATAGACGGCGATAGGCAGGAAGAGCACCTAGGCGTCAGGACCGCTGCCATCGGCCAGCGGTAGATGTAGCTTCGAGTCAGGTTGTCGACGGCGTCACAACGGATGTTGCGTTGACTGCAGGCCGCTTGCTCAGTTGTGAGCCTGTCCTGCCATCTGGTGAAGCAGGCGGATCAGCGCCGCTTCTTCGGCTTCTGAGTCAGCGCACTTCCAGCCGCGGACTTGGCCTGTTTCGTCGCCGACTTCGACTGAAGCGTCTTCGCAGCCTTCGACGCGGCTGCCTTGCCCGTCACCTTGGCGTTGCCCTTCTGCGCGAGCGCGCTGGCCGCCGCTGATTTCGCAGCCTTCGACCCGCTCTTCGAGCTGAGCGTCTTTCCCGCACTCGAAGCCGCCTTCTTGCTCGTTCGCTCGTTCTTCACTGTCATGAGACCCCCGTGATGCCGCTGAATACTGACGGGTCTACTCTTGCGCGTTTTCCATGCCGAATCGAGCATGTCGAGGTTGCGGCCGCTGCGTGCTCCTGTGCCCGAGGCTTGTCACCACCAGATCCGCCGCCCGAACACCTCGAGTAGGTGATCGCCCCAGGAGCGAAGACCGGCGCAGCGGCCACGATCAAACATCGCCTTGCAGGATTGCCCGAGGTTGTGAGCGTGCTTGTCTCTGACGTTCTGATGGTCCGTTGAAATGACACTCGGCCGGAAGCGCCCGGATCGTGTCAGTCGAACGATGAGACACGGGCGGTGGTCCGACAGCCAGCGTTCCGAGACTGCGTCCAGACGGCTCCACGTAGGATGACTTGACTTCGAGCACTCGAGTCGGGCTGTAACACCCAGGTGTCATGCTTCGAGGGATGCAGGCGTTCATCATCTCCGGCTTCGTCACGTTGTTCGCGTTCTTGATCTCGTGGGCGGAGATCATTCGCGAGCTCGTGGGCAAGCGAACACGGATGCTGCTCTCCGTCGCATCAGCCGTGTCGATGTGGGTTGCATTCACCTACGCACCCGAACAGGCAATGGATGTCATCACGGCACCACTCGATGGTCTCCAGGCGCTGGTAACCGACTGGATTCGAGACAGCGCTAACGACATGACCCCACCCACGACTGAGCCATAGGAGTGCAAATGAAGTTCCAAAAATTCGATCTCGGTCATCGTCAACGAGGCGACGTCGTGCTCGTCGAGCTGTCCGGAGACAGCGTCAACGTGCAACTGATGCAGTCACAGTTCCTCGCGGCCTACAAAGCCGGTCGAAGCTACCGATCAATCGGTGGCCACGTCTCCAAGTCGCCGTATCGAGCAGTCATCCCGAACGGCGGCCACTGGATTGTGACGATCGACCGCGGTGGTTACGCGGTGAACTCCAGAGCATCGGTCAGCGTCGAGCGACCTACGAGCCGCATCCTGCCACCCGCCCAATCGGCAACCGAGTCGATCGCAGACGTCGGCCGCAACCTCGCCCAAGCACACGCCGCCGCACGGACCGAGATCACGCATGATGTGATGATCTCGCACGCCAGTGAAGACAAGGGCGACGTGGCTAGACCGCTCCACGATCTGCTCGTCGCGCGCGGTCTGACGGTTTGGCTCGATGAGATCAAGATGAAGGTCGGCACACACTTGCGCCGCAGCATTGACCACGCAGTGGCGACGAGCCGGTACGGCGTGGTTGTGATGTCGCCGGCCTTTTTTGCCAAGGAATGGACTCAGTATGAGCTCGACGGTTTGGTTGCCCGCGAAATGAACGGCGAGCAACTGATTCTTCCGATCTGGCACCACCTCACCAAGGACCAACTCCTCGCCGTCAGCCCGTCTCTTGCCGACCGGCTCGCGCTCAACACCGCCACCCAAACGCTCGACGAGATCGCCGGCGAGCTTTACGCCGCGATCCAAACGATTGCCGACCCGTAGGCATGCCCGATCAGCACTCGCTCGCCAGTATTCGACACGACGCTCGCAACCGGCGATCGGGGATACGTGGGTTCGGCTTGGGGTGATCTGGCCGGTGTGACTCTTGTTTCCGCGAAGCCAGGCAGTCGTATGAGATGCTGAGCTAGTTGAACTGGTAGGTGAGGGTTCGGTGCACGTGGTGATTCATCGCAAACCGGAGTTCAGCGGGAGCGACACCGTCGGGGATCTCGAAGAACACGATGACAGAGGTGACCTCGCCTCGGTCAACCTCGGTTGGCGGTGGCCGCCCATCCGCGAACACGACGAGGCGATCGCTGTTGTTGCCCTGTCGATCTTTGAGCCCGAAGTAAGAATCGCGGATCTCCAGAACAGTCCAGCTCTCATTTGCAACCTCCAATTCGAACGCGACGAGGCGATGACCGGGTGCCCCAACAAGAAGCGGCAGGAGCCCATCGGCGGGATCGGTGGCGGCCACCAATTCAACGGTGCCGGTGTCGTTGAAATCAAAAGCGTCCTCGCGCGAGTCGACCTGGACCAGAGCTTCACCCTGCTCCATGTTGCCTGCCAGCAGCCGCTCATAGGACACTTCGGTGACGATGCTCCCAGGACTCAGGATCGCCACCGCGGCGAAGTACCCGACGAGTCCTGCGACCAGCGTGAACCCCATCGCCGGGACGATGACGTTGGTGTAGGGCCAACGGGGCTCAGGCTCGGCGGACAGGCTGAATGGCGGCAGCTCGTCGGTAAGGGACAGCACGTACGCCTGAACTCTCGCAGCCCATCGCAAGACCCCAGAGACATATCCATGCAACCAAACTGGGTATCGGCCAGTGATGACAACGGCGAACCAGCTGAACGGGACCGCCACAACCAGAGAGAGGCCCAACAGCGCGAGCACAATAGCCATGCAAATGTGTCCGGAGTATATAAGGGTCTAGATTGTTAATCTCCTAGTAGTTTTTAATTTTAAAGTATTAGTCTAATTCTCGTCCCATTGGATTCTTTAAGTCAGTTGATCCCGGAGGATTAATATCGTTAGTCGCTCTAACATATTCTAAAACTCCCATCGCTTCCCTTCGTCTAAGGTCCCCATAAACTGGATCACTAATATTATTGAAGTTACTAAATTTGTGATAAAGCATAAAGTGGCATGTTGGAATTTTAACTTGCATTCCGGCGTACATAGCAGCTCTTAAAAACTCAGCCCCTTGCTCATCATAAACACCTGGTTTTGGAGATCCGTGCTCACTAACAAAAGTATTAGCTGTTTCTTCCAAGATAATAACCCCATCTTTTGGTAAACCAACAGCCGCAAGCGACTCATCTTTCAAGTTTAGAGTTACCCAATGTTTTGGTTGCAAATGCCCATAGCTATGAACCTTGATGAATAATTCTGACCGAGGCACATCCTTAAAAAGGTTTCGAATCACTTCTCCATAACCATTCTCAATAAGATTTCTAAAGCTGGCAATACCTGGAGGTGTAACTTTAACCCCATAGGTTTTATTCAAGTAAATAAGAGCTTCAACTAATTTTGCATCACGAATAAGTTTTTCAAACTCGTCAGGACTATTTCGTCCTCCAAAGTCTAGCTCATTCCATAGACCAACTCCCCATGGCAGTGAGTCTCTTTTAGCCATTTCTGCAACATCCCTAATTAAATCGTCAGCAGTTCCTTTTTTAAGTGTATAGATAACTCGATAACCTCTATGATTTCTATTTTTAATCTCTTGATAAAAAGCATCATACAAAGGCGATGCTCCACCGGTCTTTATTGCGTAAAAAGGACGAATATGCATAGGCGCCTCGGGATCGATTTGAATAATATCATCCCAAACTTTTCTTGCTCTTGCGGGAGTTCCATATGGGGTATTATCCGCATGAATAGACGCTCCATAATACCAACTTTCTTGGTGAGTTCTTTTCCATAGAGGTTCCTTTTCTGATTCCCCTGCTCCTCCACTTTCTGAACCGCCTCCAATAGGCATTCCACCAACAAAGCCAGGTCCTGAACCTGAACCACCACCAATAGGCATCCCACCGATAAAACCAGGTCCTGAACCGCTACCCTCACCTTCCCCCTCGCCTGATCCATTATCACCATTGTCAGAAACCTTATTTAAAGTTTCTTTAAGCTTTGAATTATTTGAATCTGAGAGACATGAACTAAAAGAAAAAATAACTGCTACTAGAAATATTAATTTGTTGAACTTCATAACTTCCTCCTATTCTTTGAAGGTAAATTCATTATGCTGGAAAAGGCTGAAAGCTCTTAAATTCACCAAGAGAGAAATATTGTTGATATGAAACTCGTTAATATTAATAACTTAGCCTTATCTCGCGCGATGGAAAAGCTCAAAAAAATGCCAATATTTAGTGGATTTAAAAGAAAATCAGGGGCTTAGATTTAGAAAGTAGACTTGGCTAAAATAAGTCAAAGGAGGACTCGCCTTGCCTTGCTCGGATCTGTTGGAGTCCCTGCTTGGGTCGGGAAGCACAAGGCGTCAGTAGCGACACCGCGGCCGTCTTCGAGCGCGCGAGTGACCAGCTCAGCTCGCTGATGCTTGAGCACATCCACCGCATCCGAAGGAAGCACGATCGTCCGGTTGCTGGCTGACGTCTTCAGTTCATCGACCAGAACGATCCGGTTCCGGTCCATCCGCACAGCGCGCCTCACGTGGAGCACTGGCGGGGTGGCGTCGAGTTCCAGGGCATCCCAACACAGTCCGGCCGCTTCACCTGGCCGAAGCCCAGTGCAGAGCTGCAACCGAAACATTGCGCCGTAGGTCCCCTCGTCGCCCAGTGCGTTCCAGAGTGCGACCGCCTGATCAGGTGTCAGTGCCTGGCGCGGCACAGCGCGCGGCGCGGCGGCTGGCAGCACAGCGTCGCGTGCCGGGTTGCCGCTGATCAACTGTCGTCGCTTCGCGTTGTCGAGTGCTTGAGCGAGGGTGGATCGGACGAGCTTGAGTGAACGATGCGAGAGCGGCCGGCCTTGTGACCCCGCTGCCAGTTCGTCGAGTGCGGTCTCCACTCGATCGATGTTGAGGTTGCGTAGCCGCACGGTGCCTAGCTCGGCCTGGATCAGCTCGATCGCCCACTCGTACAGCTCGCGTGACTTCGGCGCGAGGCTCTTTCCGGCGAGTACACGCTCCGACCAGCTCTCCATTGCCTTGCTCACGGTGGCGTTGCCATCGGTCAACTCGCCACGAGCGTGGTCGCGTTGCAGTCGTCTCAGCCGTTTGTTGACCGTGGTGCGGTCAGGACCGGTGACTCGGCGTCGGCGCCCGTCGAGCCAGATCTCCCCGACAAACGTGCCACGTCGGTTGTCCTCGTACACCGCGCCGGTACCGGATGGCCGCTTTGACGTTCGCCGGCCTCCACTCACCGTAGGCCCCTCGGACTTGGACGATGCGGGTTTGCCCATGGTGCGCTCTCGATTCGCTGCGGGGGAGTTTGCGGGGGAATGCGGGGGAACAACCAGGAACACTAGCGAACAACCAGGAACCTGTCTACCTGCGCTAATGCTCGACAAGCAGGAGTTCTTGCCTGCTTTGGGAGCAGGGGGTCGGGAGTTCGAATCTCCCCATCCCGACTATATCTACGAGGTGTTTTCTAGTCCGACCGGAACCAACAACCGCTGTGCGGGGGAATGTGCGGGGGAACACGAACG
>FLOH01001543.1_pt1 | contig 24355 bp, 17 predicted proteins | sample 756751 | NCBI WGS metagenome assembly FLOH01 (sample SAMEA4026879, study PRJEB14308) | marine metagenome | biome: coastal water; material: water | depth 74 m
AAGGTAACTGTTATGATAATGCAGTTGCTGAGAGTTTTTTCAAAACCTTAAAAACAGAACTAATCTACCATGAAAGGTACAGAACTAGGGCAGAAGCTAGAGCAAGTATCTTTGAGTATATCGAAGCCTTTTATAACCGAGTGAGAAAACATTCTTATCTAGAATATTTATCACCTGAACAATTTGAACGTAAATCAAAAAATGATGCAGCCTAACTTCTCGCTATGTCCATTTTATTGTTGCAACTCCAGTACCCTTTTTCAATGGATATACACCATGAAGAGTATTATCCTGATTATAATATAGAACATATACATAACCAACGGACTCATGATGTTTTGCTTATTGTTGGTGGATATGATTTGGAACAAATACCAAACTATTTTGAGCTTGTTGGTCTTGATGGAAAGGTGAAATGCAAGTTGCAATGGGCTGAGGGATTGAATGGACTTGTCAGGCCTTTATTATCCCCCCATAACCGTTATCTAATTTTTGAAGGTTATGCACCTGAAGGTTTAAGAATTTACTGTGTCAATTTTGAGACCTGTACTGAAACATCCATAAAATTAAACAAGTACGAAACTATTGCCCTCGTTACTGATGAGGGAATCGTGACGACAAATAACTCCAAACTAGGCGCCCGCAAAATTGATATGAGTGGTAGGTAGGCATTGGAGTTGCAACCACCCCGCCCCATAGCGTCGTGACACCCCTCCTTAAAAAAGGATGGGAATTTGTCTCGTGGGTTTTCATTATTTTTAATTATGAGACCCACGCTAGCAATTAATTCTCACAGATAAGTATTCCTTCAGTCTAAACATCAATTCCCGTCCTTGATAAGGAGGGGCAGGGGTGGTAGATTTCTAAGCCCAATTTCAATACCAGTCTCCACAACCTTCAAGTGAATTATTAATATTGAACAAAATTTTGCTTTTGCTTTTGCTTTTGCTTATACTGTCTGCGCAATTGAGCAAATTAAAAATTAGGGACAATATGAAGAGTGCTTCTTTACCCATGACACTAAAAACGAATGAGCTTACGTTATTTGGGATAAAATTCAAACAGAAGGTATCAAAACCCAGAATTGGTCGTCTTTTAGTTTTTATCTTTTCACTTTTAACGTTCTGGGCTTGCCCCAAACCCGAGCCCATCATAGAGCCACCCCGCGATACAACAATTCATCTCGAACTCATTGATACATGGACTACGTCTGTAACACTTAAAATTAGTGTGGAAGATACAACCGAAGCATGGAACTTTGCTTTGAGTCGGAATGGCTCCATTGTGCATGAAGGGTTTGTTGATAAAGCAGACACTGTTTTGGTGGATGAGGGTCTTGGAGTTGCAACAGATTATTCCTATTCCGCTTATTTTATAGAAAATGCCAATATTAAAGACTCATCTCTAACGATTACAACAACGACAATGGACACAACGAGTCATGATTTTACTTGGACAATAGATACATTGGGTACATATGGAGGTCGGTTAAATGACGTACATATTGTAAACGAGGATGATATCTGGGTAGTGGGCCAAATTATTATGGATGACCCAGACTCCAGTTGGAACGGCACAGGAACCGAAACCTTTAATGCTGCCCATTGGGATGGGATTGAGTGGGAGATGATTAAAATTTCAAATGGTACAGCAGAGGCGAAAGCAATACACTATTTTTCAGAAGATGATATTTGGTCAACATATGGTGGATATCCAGCTTATTGGGATGGGAATGAGTGGAAATGGTATCACCTTCATTCAATGGGAATAGATGCAGGGATAATAACTTCTATTTGGGGCACCTCCTCGGACAATATGTATTTTGTTGGATATAATGGAGGCATTGTCCACTACGACGGTGCAAATTTCACAATAATGGAGAGTGGGACAGATGTCAACTTGCGTGAAGTACATGGCTCTATAGACCGAAATACGGATGAACTTACTGTTTGGGCGACTGGTTGGGGAGATAGTAACCTTTATAACAGTCCAGGTGTATTATTAAAATACGTGTCTAGTATTGGATGGCAGAAAATCATAGACCAAAAAGCTACTCCTTTTGATGTATCTTATAGAAATTTATTAAGTTCGGTATTCAGCATAAGCTCTGATGAAATAATGATTACTGCGAATTCAAGCGTTTATAATTTGCATACTAGCGAAGAGAGTTATTATTTTACAAATTTTCTAAACTTTAGTTATGCATTTATCTATGATATTGCTGGTAACTCAAAAGCAGATTTGATGATAGCAGGAGATTATGTAAATCTATGGCATTATAATGGATTTAGCTGGTTTAATTATGCTGACCTAAATAATGATGAGTCAATGCTAATCAGTGTAGATATTAAGGACAATGTAGCAGTTGCAGTGGGAAGCGATTGGACACATGGTTACAGAGCTATCGTATATAAAGGTACGAGACAGAATTAATAAAAAAAGGAAATGTAGGTATTCACAAAGTAGCCCCTTCCTTGAACCTTGGCGGGTGGGAAAGGGCCACAATAACCCCCAAAATAACCAGTACAACTGGAGATAAGGCGTCTCGGCAAGATATCTCCAGTTGTATTTGGAACAAAGGAGAAAAAATGAAAAAACTATTAGCTAAATTTATAATTTTAGCACTATTCTCAATTGCAGTTCAAGGGCATGGTCTTGCTGTCCATGTTGCACAGTATGACCGAATTATTGAATACTATGAAGAAAATGATCCCGATAATACATATTTAACAATTATGCAAACCTATCCAGAATATTTTAAATATGGATCCATTTTGCCTGATATGCAGTATGTGAGTACGCAAAAAAAAGCATTAGAAGATTTGTATCAAGGTTTGGCCGATTATTACCCCCCCCTTGTGTTGAGATATGATTTGAGTTTGACGGATGTACCTGAGAGTGGGCCAGGTAGCACTAATGGAAGCTATTCCTTTGGAATAAATACTCATGACTTTCGCTATGCTTTTCAGTTTGCCCAATACTTATTGGATCAAGCAAACCTACTTGATCCCCCAGGGTTAGACTATGGCTATGAGAATACTGCAAGCTGTATTACACGTGGTCAAAAAATTGCTTTAGCTTCAGGTTACTTTGCACATTTGAGTCAAGATGTAATTGCACATAATTATTGGGTACCTCAGTTAACTGCTCAATCTGGACTCGCTGAGCTAAATATGATTATTGACGATGATGGACTAGGTCATATACCTGGGATACAAAGCCACTATGCAGTAGAGGCAAACCATGACTATCAACTGGGTATGAGTGCTTGCCAAAATGTTGCTGATGTGGTTAGCAATCTAGATGAAGGTGTATGGGTTAGAATAGGACAACTTGAGCCATCTGTGCCGCTTGTTGTGTATGCAGATGGGGATGCCTTGAGTGTAATTGGAACGCCAAATCCTGCTCTGGTTTTTTTTCATGAAGTTCTTCAACAGTGGATTGATACTAATCCTTACAATTTACCAGATGATTATCGAACAGGTGACTTGATTTCAATTACTGGTTTTTTCAATGAATGTGATATATGGAGATTTGGGAATAGGTATTATCCAGAAATTTTTGGTTATGGTTCTTTTGGCAATAGTTTTTCAACATGGATGGCAAATCATATTGGTTTTGAGAGTACTGGTCTTTCGATATTAGATCAGTTCGGAGTTGTAGACGGAGCCAACTTTATTGTGCAATTATTTCAGTGGATTAAAAACAGAGATAATTCTTGGGACACAGTCTGGGAAATGCAATTCAATTCCGTATATTCGAAATCGCGCGATGGAAGCGCTGGAGCATTTCAAGCAGTGCTTGGTATGATGAGATATAATATTTCTGATGCAGATCAACTTGTTGCAGATAATCCTGATAAAATTGACATCACTGAGTACAACAGGTTAAAAAACAACGCAGTCTTTACAAACCCAAATTATTTTGATGGGTTTGACTATTTTGAAGGGGTAGAAGCACAATATTTTGATAAAATAGGTCCAGCGGATAAGATATATGAAACGTGGGCACCTGATTACCGCAATAGCTATGTCTTTGGGGTGATGAACGCATTAAATGGGTATTCACCAAATCATGAATTGACCAGCTCTTTAGGGGTTTATGATGCATATTTCTCGGTTGATGGTGTTAGATATAATAATAAGAATTTTCCACCAGGTCATGAACATAATTTTGAAGCTGTAGTAGAAGTGTTTTCACTTGGTGAAATGAGTGATGGAATGCCTATTTCTGCAAAATTAGTTCTCGATCACATTGATGGTGATGATTTGATATTTAAGAGCGCTTCTACTACCATCCAACAATCACCGTTTGATTACAATAATGAAGAACGGACGACTATCTCAATACCGTTTCATGGCACTGAGATAGCTTCGCTTCCCAATAGTGAATTGTACCAAGGTATTCACATTGCACTATATGCAGGGTCATCAACAATTCCATTTTTTACAACTGACTGGGATTCCTATAGTCTTTTGGATATTGTTGTTGGAAACAATCGGTACAATCAGTATAGCTCATATGGATCAAGCCCCTTTAGTTACCCAATACACTCGATGAATATTAAATATTCAAGCTTTTTTAGTACTGTTGAACTTGAAGAGAATGTTATCAATGTAAATGGTGAACCACTGTTATCAGGTGTTTCAAATTCATATCTATTGCAAAGTGTAGTTGACGCAAACATTGAGCAAGCCACTATTGAATATGATAATAATACTTCAATTCAGCATCGTTATTGGAATTTAGATGAATCGGCACATTTTACTGGTTTATCTAATGTTGTAGGTCATACAATTAGCCCTCATCAGAAAGCAATGTATGAGGAAATCAAGCAAATAGAAATATTTCATAGTCCAGATGTTCAATTTCACGATCCTTGGTACATTTCAAACCCTGAAGCTGCTCCTGAAAACTGGATTCAACCCGACGAATTTCGCCCCCTATCCGAAATGACAGCAACAGGTGATTATGAGGTTTTCCTGAATCAAAATGATGCATTTCACCCTGAGATCCCCATCTACAGCCTCAAAGCGCCACAGGTTTATGCAGATCAAAATGGTATTTATGAGTGTACGGGCTGGTCAGGAGAGGGTATTAAATTTGATGCTTCGGGTGCAACAAGCACAACGAATATTGAAACGGATGTTGTGTTTTTAACCTCTGGAGCTCAAGTATGGCCAACTTATACCCAAGTAAATACAAGTCCGGGTTATACATTAATATTGGGCCTTGATGAAGTTTTAACAATACCTCCAGGTGCAGAAATCGAATGTGCATCAGGATTTATAATTGATGCCTATTTTGGAGATATTGATATTCAGGGAGAACCGAATAATCCTGTTCGACTATATAGTCAAACAACATGGGGTGGTATAGATTCTTGGGTTGGTGGAACACTTGATCAAAGTATTGTTTTGGAGAATGTTATAATTGAAAATGCCGTACATCCAATTTATAACAGTTCTGTGTATTTAGAAAACCAGCATGCCACTATTAAAAATTGTAAGTTTATAAACAGTGGTGGCATTCGTGCTGTATCTACCCAAACAATGGATATTCGCAATAATATTTTTCAAAATATTAATCCTAACTCTGATAACCAAGGAATCTTAATTGTTAGTATTAGTAATGACAATGACCCGTATGATATTGATATAGTCAATAATACATTTATCAATTTTAAAAGATCGGTGGAAGTAACGCCAACAAATATTGGTAATTATTATAATATGGAGAATAATATCTTTTATTATAGTGATGCTTTAAACAATGTCAACTCAATAGCTTTTGTTCATAGTTTTCAGCGGTCGGGAACAGAAAATGTTAATTATAACTTGGTCTATGGGTTTGATGAAGATGGGTTTGATTTCACGATCTATAAAATAATTGATTTAGTATATGGTTCACCAAATTTTTTAGATGAAGCGAGTAATAACTTTCATTTAACGAGTGGCTCAAATGCAATAGATAAGGGTGACCCTGCTTTACCGTTCGATTCCGACGACACCCGTAAAGACATCGGTGCCTATTATTACCCTCAACTCTCAGGCGTATTGTCAGAAGATATTGTGATAGAAGGAGAAGCCAGTATTGGTGGGGATTTTACCCTATCAGCAGGACATACGATGACAGTTATGCCAGGGACAGAAATTTTGGTTGCAGAAGATGTTGATATCACAATTCAAGGCACATTAAATGCCATGGGTACAGCTTCAGAACCGATAGCATTTATGCCCAATCAACCCACGAGCGATAAGCGCTATTGGGGTGGAATTAGCGTCAACAGTGGTGAGGTAAACATCAAACATGCTGAAATACAAAATGCTTATAATAGTTTGTATTTAACCAGCGCTTCAGCTACTATGAGTGATTTAAATCTTCATCATAATTATTATGGAATCCGAATTGTTAATTCATCAATTTCGTCCATTAAAAACAGTTCGTTTAGTGATAACTATATGTATGCTCTTTATGTGAGTGGCGTGTCTCCACAATTAGATATTGCCAGCAATAGTTTTACGAATAATCGATATGGTCTGTATTTAAGAGATTATTCAGGTAAAATCAGTGGAAATTCAATCACAGGAACCTACTATGACGGTATTCGTTTTGCGGGGCAAAGTTCTGCCAACATGACGGTTGCTCGAATACCAGGCCAAACCCCTTACGCTGTAAACAATCACATTGCCAATACTAGCTATGGATCAGGTATCACCGTTTATTATGGGGCTTTTCCGACTTTAGGGGCTTATAATGATTTTGGGAACAAAGTTTATGGTGGTTTCAATCATTTTTATGCTAATACAGGAAAGAATTCAGCAGTCAATTTTAACACTGGTTCTTTGGATGCTCGTTTAAACTGGTGGACACCTGGTAGTTATAATCAATCTAAGTTTGATTGGAACCCTAGCGTAGAAGACTATGTCCCAGGTGGCGGCGGTGGAAGTAAAGTTGGTAAAGTTAGTGATCTTTCTTTAGCGCTAGACTATATTTATGAGGGTGACTATCTATTTGTTGATAGTTCTTATGTTGAAGCCATCGAATATTATGGCTTGGCTATAAATGAAGAACCCGATGATTCGCTTGCAGTGAGAGCCCTCATTGGAATGACAGGATGTTATAATGCGTTAGGCGATAATGACGGCATGATCTTACATCTAAACGACATTGTCAATACATACAGTGGATTATTAGTTTCTGTTTCAGCACATGACTATTTAGTGAATATGCAAGTTCGTGGTCATGAGTATCTTGAGGCATTAGAAACCAATCTTGACGTGATAGAAGAATATAGTGATATGGATGAGGTTGATGAGGCTATTGCAGATTCATGGTTCGACCGTATGGTCATTTATCAACTTCTGGCATTGGAAAACGATGGGCTAGGGAAAAGCGTACCTGCTGCAGAGCAACGTAGCCTAGCACGGAAAACTGCAGATTTTGTTTTGTCAGAATACACATATTCGACTGCGGCCAATCTTATTCGCGTTCTCAACGGTGAAGATGAGATTGAGGTTGAAAAAACTGTTAAACCAATCACATTTGCTCTTCATAATGTTTATCCGAACCCATTCAATCCAAGTGTTACGATTCCTTACGACTTAGCATCAACATCTGACTTTAGTATTGTCATTTATGATGTATTAGGTCGTGAAGTTTGGTCTCACAAACAGATAGGACAAATGGCTGGAAATTATTCCCTTGTTTGGAATGGAATGAACCAGGCGGGGCAACTTGCTTCAAGTGGCCTCTATCTTATCCGCTTTACGTCTCCTGAATATACAGGAACACAAAAAGCCTTATTGTTGAGATAAATATTTATATTTTTTATGTAAGACCTCCATCATATTTTAAAATCACACAACACCACATTTACCCTTTTTTAATTGATTTCTTTTAGGATTAGGCTTCATCTTGCCTATGTTAATCACGATTTTTAGACAGAAGCGTCAGATAGAATTCTGACGAATTTTTAATGGAGAATTTCATGAAATTATTAAATAAAATAGTATTGTTTTTGTTTGGACTTGCAAGCTTTTCTCTCGGCTCAACGCCTATAAAAATAGTTGGAGATGCCTTTCCTGTAAGCATGGAGGGCGACATTTATATGACACCGAAATGGTCGCCGAAAGGTGATGTTATTGCAGTGAGCGGGCCGATTTTTCAAGGCATCTATCTCGTAACGTTTCCCCTTGGCAATGTGAAATTACTTACGGATAAAATGGGCTCTGGCTATGGTTTTTCATGGTCTCATGATGGCGCACGCATAGCCTCGCGAACCTTAACCTTTGTTGATATGCGACGACTCAATGAATTGATGGTTTTCGACGTGGAAACCAATGAATCGACATCGATTTCGTCACCTCAATCGCTTTTGCCCGGTACACCTTTTTGGACAAAATCAGACGAACATGTTTTTATGAATGCGGCGGATAGTCCTCATTTTTATGCGACTAACCCCCTAAAAACTGAAAAATCGAAAGACGACGTTTATTTCATTTCGAATCAAACCGTTTTCAATGTGAATGACGACAAAGGTATCAAAACATCGCTTTTTGAAATGCAAAGCCCCATAACAAGTTTTGCCGTCTCGCCTGATGAAACAAAAATCGTATTCTCAACTTCTGGGCAAAACTTCTGGGTTTCGGACATTGATGGCGCAAACCGCGTTTCTCTCGGCAAAGGGCTCGCTCCAAGTTGGTCACCCGACGGACGTTGGATTTGTTATATGATAACGGAAGACGATGGCCACAACATGCTTGAATCCGATATTTATGTCATTCGAGTAAACGGTGACGACAAAAAAAATATTACACAAACGCCAAACCAAATAGAAATGCATCCTGACTGGTCGCCCAATGGAGAATGGATAGCCTTTGATACGGATCAAGGTCAAATCTTGGTTCAGCAAGTTGAAGGGAAGTAGATTATGAAGTCCGTCTTTATTCTATTTCTTACATCAATTTCATTTCTCGCTGCTCAAGTTACGGGACTTTCGGGTTGGAATATTTTTCTCGATCCTGGCCACAGCCAAACAGCTAATATGGGCGTTGATGGCTACTCCGAAGCCGAAGAGGTTTTACGAACCGCTTTACATTTGCGCCAAATATTGTTGAGTCAAACGGATATTGATACGGTTTGGTCGTCCCGATACAATGATGACGTCGTTGTTAGCCTTTGGGAACGCACGAATGATGCGAATACGCGGGGGGCGGCTTGGTATCATTCCGTTCATAGCGACGCTGGCGCAGCTACATCAAACAAAGTATTATTGCTTTGGGGGCAATTATCCAGCGGTGCAGAAGATCCTCCCGTAGGCGGTCAGGCCATGAGTGCCATTATGGTGGATTTATTACGCGACGTGATGCGCATCCAAAGCAGTGGCTCCTGGGGCGATTGTACATTTTATGGTGGATGCAATGGCGGGCCTTATCTTTATGTGAATAAATATACGAATATGCCCAGCGAACTCAGCGAGCAAGGACATCATACAAACCGACTCCAAAATCAACTCGATATGAACGAAGAATACAAACGCTTGATTGCCTATGCCATGTATTGGACGCTGTTGGAAAAACATAATATCGCTCGTCCTTATCCAGGCCTGCTCTCAGGCATTATTGCTGATGTTGAAACAGGCATTCGCGTGAATGGCGCCACTATTCAAGTATTAGATGAATCCTACACGACGGATACCTACGCGTCTTTATTTCATCAATATTCAAATAATCCTGATGAACTCCATAATGGATACTATTTTTTTGAGGGACTGCCTGACACGACACTTGATGCTATTGTTTCAGCGCCTGGCTATTACGCAGACACATTGCAAGTCTCGATGGTTTCTGATTTTGTCACATTTTTAGATATTGATCTTGTTCCAAATACGTCGCCCGTTGTGTTGCAGTCCGAGCCGGCAAATGGTGAAATTGGTTTCCCTGCTTGGGATGTTCCTGTCGTTGATTTCAGTCGGGCAATGGATCATGCGTCAACGGAAGCGGCTTTTTCTATTAATCCCGATATGACAGGTACGATTTACTTTTCGGGTGATAGCAAACGCTTGGCATTTTTAGCCGACGACACACTCGATTATGAAACAGATTACACCATTATAATAGCGGGCACTGCAATGGATACCTATGGCCACTTGTTAGACGGCAATGGCGATGGAACAGGCGGTGACGATTGGATTATTAATTTCACCACCAGTCAAGCCGATTTATTTCCACCCGTTGTGGATGAATATTACCCATCCTATACTTCAGGCGATACGGAAGTTCAGCCTATTATCAATATTTTATGGAATGAAGAAATTAGTACCGCCAATTTGAACAATGACCTTTTTGTGCTTAAACATGCTCAAACAAACGAAATATATCCGACAACGTATGAGCATCATTACGTAGGCGGAAAAAGTCTCATTATTCTTTATCCTATCGATGCGTTATTGGCGAATGCCAATTATCGCGTGAGCATTTTACCCGGCGTAATGGATGTTGTTGGCAATACGACGACGCAGACGAGTTCATCTATTTTTCATACTGCCAATGGTGCATATTTATCCGAAACGCCCATCGAACGATTTGAATCAGGATTTATGAATAATTGGTGGGCACCGCAACAAAGCGGCAGTACAACGGGCATTCTCTCTGATGAAACGTCCGTGGCCGCAAATACGTCAATAGTGGCCCAAACCGAAGGTGGCTCATCGTCCATGCAACTAAACTATGGCTGGAATACCAGCTCGAGTTCTTGGTTATTACGCGAATATTTATCCCCTGGAACGCCACCGCGAAGCATTCATTTTAACAGCAGTAAAGTAATGCAGGCTTATGTTTTTGGTGATGGGAATGGCAATCAATTTCGTTTTTGCGTTGATGACAACATCACAGGAGCTGGCGCTCACGAGGTAAGCCCTTGGTACATTATTGATTGGTACGGATGGCGACTCGTATCTTGGAATATGGCTACAGATGGGACAGGAACGTGGATAGGCGATGGCATCCTAAATGGAACGATGGAATTTGATAGTTTTCAACTCTCCTATGTTGAAGGTCAGCCCAATATTGGTTCGTATATTATTGATGAATTAAGAATTGTTGACCCCACGCTTGTGGACACGAATAATGAAAATAAGAGTTTACCAACGACTTTTGCTCTTTTAGAAAATTATCCAAATCCATTTAATGCTATGACCAATATTCCTTTCATTCTTGGGCAAGATTCTCATGTAAAGATTAAGGTCTATAATGTTCAGGGCGAAGAAGTTGCGCTTCTCTTTAGCGGCATGCTACCTCAAGGAAGACACGAAACACGTTGGAATGCGTCGTATGTATCATCCGGCCTTTATGTAATTCAAATGGAAGCAGGGAGTACTTTGACGACACAAAAAATTACGGTATTAAAATAGCGGAGAGGCATTCAATTCGTGGAAAAATATCTGCTTGAACTCATTGAACTTGGTGGATTACCAAGTGGATTATCTTCAAAAGATTTTGGTTCAAAAAGTGTTACGCGAAACCCTGCTATAGCGTCTTTACTTTTAAGAACAAACTATATAGAGCGTATCGGAACAGGCATAAACAGAATAAAAAAAGCAGTTGATGGCAATGTAACGTTTGGTTATGATTCCTTTTTTACAGTCGTTTTTCCTCGCGAAAAGCAAAGGAAAACGTCGGGGAAAACGTCGGGGAAAATTATATCACTTATCGAAGAAGATGCCTATATAACGATTCCAGAAATGGCAACAAAACTTAAATTAACGGAACGAAGTATTCAACGAAATCTTCGAAACCTGCAGTTAACGAAGATGTTAAAGCGTGTGGGTGGCGCGAAAGGCGGTCACTGGGAAGTGCTAAAATAACAGATTATCAAAAGAAATAAGGTATGAAACTAGAAAAAGTATTAAAAGAATATTTACCCTCAAATCAAATTTCCACGCGTTTAATCGATCGGCATCGTGTATCGCGAGATGCTAGTTTTTATCGCCTGGTTCCACAAGCCGTTGTAACACCCGAAACCGAAAGCGATATTGCCCGAATTTTTGATTTTGCACGCGAGACGGCAATACCCATCACCTTTAGAGCCGGTGGTACGAGCTTGAGTGGTCAAGCGTTAAGCGAAGGCGTTATTGTTGAAATTGGTCAGCATTGGCGGAACTATAATATTCACGAACACGCCGACACGATAAGTCTTCAACCTGCCGTCGTGGGCGGACACGCTAATGCGTATTTACGTCAACATAAGCGCAAAATTGGTCCCGACCCTGCATCGATTGACTCCGCGTTTATTGGCGGAATTGTCGCCAATAATGCCAGCGGTATGTGCTGCGGAGTCGATGATAACTCTTACAATACCTTGGCGTGTCTCCGAGCCGTGCTACCGAGTGGAGCGGTTATTAATACAGGAGATAATCAAGGAGACGAAAAATTACGGCAAAGCCTACCGGAATTTTATCATGGATTACTAAGTATCAAGAAAAGTATTGAGGATAATCTGGTTCTTATGTCCCGTATTAAAGATAAAACAAGCCGAAAAAACACAATGGGCTATACACTACAATCCTTTTTAGATTATCAAAACCCCATTGATATTTTGGCCCATATTCTTGTGGGCTCTGAAGGGACACTTGGGTTTATTTCTGAAGTCACGTTTAAAACACTATCAGATTTGCCTCTAAAATCGACAGCGCTCCTCTTTTTTGAGGATGCCTTTTCCGCAGCTGAAATGGTGGGGCCACTTAAAGCCAATAACGCAGCAGCTTTAGAAATTATGGATCGCGCCGCTTTACGATCCATCGAAAATCAAAAAGGGCTACCAGATATTATCAAAACCTTGCCTGAAAATGCAGCGTGTCTTTTGGTAGAATTTCAAGCCGATAGCCAAGAAAATCTAAATCAACTGGTTCAAAATGCGATTTTATGTTTGAATGATGCATCATTATTAGAGAAACCAACTTTTACGCAAGATGACAGATTACGCAGTATTTATTGGCGTGTACGAAAAGGACTTTTGGCGAGCCATGCATCGCATCGTAAAGATGGAACCGTTGTCATTACAGAAGATGTATGTGTTCGCGTAGAAGATTTAGCAAAATTGATGATCGATTTGCAAGGTCTCTTCAAAAAACATCATTACAAGGATGCCATCGTTTTTGGGCATGCAAAAGACGGGAACCTCCACTTTAATGTTGCTCAATCGTTTGACAAATCAGGTGTTCATCAATATGAAATTTTTATGGATGATGTCGTTGACCTTATTGTTAAAAAGTATGATGGCGCTTTAAAAGCGGAGCATGGAACGGGCCGAAATATGGCGCCGTTCCTTGGGCACGAATGGGGCGATGATGCGGTTCGTATTATGAAAGATATTAAAATGTTGTTTGACCCTCACAACATTCTAAATCCAGGTGTTATTTTTACAGACGACCCAAAACTTCATTTAAAAAACACGAAGGCGGTGCCTGTATTTAATCACGCAATTGATAAATGTATGGAATGCGGATTTTGCGAAACCTGGTGCGCTTCTGCCGACATAACGCTGTCACCACGCGGACGTATTGCCGTGATGCGAGAAATTATTACGCTTGAAAATGGCGACGCAAAAGCAAAACGCGCGGCGAAAGCCATCACAAAAGATTACCAGTTTGATGCCATTGATACCTGCGCCGCCGATGGTCTTTGTGCCACTGGATGCCCCGTTGATATCGATACGGGAACGTACATGAAGGAGCTGAGGGACGCACAAAACAGTGATACGTCAAAAGAGATTGCCCATTGGACATTTCGTCATTTTCATGCGACAACTCGCATCATGAAAACGATGCTTTGGGTCTATAAACCAATTCAATCTTTAATCAAAGGTGAGCATGTATCTTTGGCGAGTCGATGGCTTCATGACAAGAGTTTTGGCATTATTCCATCACTGCCGAAATATATGCCGAACGGTGCCCCTTCATTGCCAAAAATTACGACAAAAGGGCCGGTTGAAGTTGTCTATTTTCCATCGTGTCTGACGCGGAGCATGGGGCTTATGCCTGGCGAAGATTTTCCGCAGGGAACGGCAGCTGCGTTTCTAAACATTCTCAAAGCGGCAAAAATTAACGCTATCTATCCAAATAATATTGAAAAACTTTGCTGTGGGACGCCTTATGCATCGAAAGGATTTACGGACATACTTGTGCAAGTGGCAAGTCGAACAGTCGAAAATTTATGGGAAAGTTCAAAGGACGGTAGTCTTCCAATTGTGATGGACACATCGCCGTGCACGTTTCAACTCAAAGATTATGGCAAAATATTAAGTGGTGTTGAATTAGCGAAATGGCGTCAGCTTAAGATATATGACATTGTAGATTATCTTCATGATATTGTGATGCCGCGAATTCCCAAGAGGCATAAAGTCTCAGGACAAGCCGTTTTACACCCTACCTGTTCGACGATAAAAATGGAAATGGAAGGTAAGCTTTTAGCTATTGCACAAGCCTGTGCAGAAGAAGTTGTTGTGCCCGAGAATCATGCTTGTTGTGGTTTTGCAGGCGATAGGGGAATGCTTGTTCCAGAGCTGACAGAATCTGCCTCGCTCTCGGAAGCTCAATCTGTACAAGCATTAGAAGGCGCGGCTGGACACTATTCCTCGAGTCGAACTTGCGAAATGGGTATGTCTCATGCAACGGACAAAAGCTACTCATCAATTATCCAACTTGTGGCAAAAGCGATCAAATAATTTTCATAACAAAAAAGGGACTCTCATGGAGCCCCTTTTGAATGATAAGATTTAATTTTCCCTAAACTTTAAATTGATCCATCAAGGAATGAAGGGCTTGAACTTCTTCGTTGAGTTGTCCTGATAAATAGGCGACTTTCTGGGAAAGTTGCGTCGAGTTTTTTGAAACAGTTGAAACATTTTCAATACTTCTTGAAATTTCTTCTGCTCCCGAACTTTGTTGCATTGTTGCCACGGCAATATGGTTTGTAACCGTATTAACCTGTTCGATAGATCCGATAATTTCAGCGAGTGCATCACCAACCTGACCGATTAGATTTTGTCCTATTAAAGATTGCTCGCTAATCTCTCCCATTGCCATCACAGAGCTATTAACTTCTGACTGTATTTGTTTGATTTTATTTTCGATATCAATTGTTGCGACAACGGTGCGTTCGGCAAGCTTTCGAACTTCGTCCGCGACAACAGCAAATCCACGGCCTGCATCACCCGCGCGCGCTGCCTCGATATTTGCATTAAGAGCGAGAAGATTTGTTTGATTGGAAATATCGCTAATAACTTCAATGACAGCGACGATTTCTTGAGATCGTGTTTTAAGCGTATTAATCTGGTCGGAGGCTTTCGCAACGATTATAGAAATTTCTTTGATACCGCTTATTGTCATGTTGACAGCTTGTTGGCCATTTCCTGAGGCTTCATTGGCAGTACTTGCATTTATTTGAGTTTGCTCAACGTTTTTATTCGTTTCGAAAAGCATAGACGTCATTTCTTCAATAGAAATGACAACCTCATCGAGTTGTTCTTGTTGTTCAAGAGCGCCGGATGCCATCTCTTCAGAAACAGTCGTTATTTGTTCTCCGGCGAGAGCCACCTCTTGAGTGCTATTTTTAACGCGCCCCATAACATCTTGTAATTTCTCTACAAAAATATCAAACCAATGCCCTAATTCTCCCAATTCGTCATTTGATTTAATGCCTAAACGGACGGTTAAATCACCTTCGCCTTGAGCGATGTCTTTCATAGAGACAATGGTTTTCTGTAATGGCTTAATAACGATTATTTGCATAATTATTAATAAAACACCGCTGACAATAACAATGATTCCAATGCTACTCAACCACATTATGATGGCATTATTTTTTTGAGCTTTCACAATAGCAATCGTTTGTAAAGTAACTTGAACAGCACCTTGAAAATCACCAACTTTCATTTCGTCATGACATTCCAAACATGCTTCTTCAATAATGATAGGCATGAAATAGGTGACATGGCCATCATCAAAAAAAGTATTTGTGTAAACTGATTTTAAATCGTTTTTTACGCTACTGATAATTTCAGAGCTTGGCAAATAATCTTCATTGAGTTGTCCACCCTCAGCAACAGGTGTCATCGTTTTATCAAGTAGTGCCAAGTATAAGATAGATTCTTCTTCGCCAGCATTTTCAATAATGGCGGTTACCGCCTCTGTCTCACCTTCAAACATGGGATATGCGATGCTTTTATGAATAAGATTGCTGGATTGGATGATATCACCCTTTAATAAATTAGACGTTATAGCATTGAATTGGTTTGTAATGTAAACAAAAACAACCCCTGTTAGAGCTATAAGCGTTGCAACAACAAAAAAACCAATTTTAGGCGCTATTGAATTCTGTTTAATAATCATGATATAAAATCCTAATTAAATGAAAAAATAATTGCCCTTAATGCCTACATCCCCTCTGGAAAAGGATGGGCAATTTCTTTTACACGTTCGTCATAATTAAAAGCTTTAAAGGACGGACTTCTTTTGTTGTGGCATTTTAAGCATGTTTCTTCAGGCGTTTTTTTAACGAGACCAAAATCTTCTGCTTTGAGTTCTCCAGCATAAATGCCTTCCATTATTTTTTTCTTCTTGTAATCATTACCCGCACCATGGCACATTTCGCAGCCAACATTTTTGAGACCTTCCATGCGTTCCATGGCTTTTACAGCGCTCTTATCTTCAGGTGCTGGATTCCAAAAGGAGGCTTCTTTAACTTCATAACCACCCTCCCCATATCCGACAGTATGGCATTCTAGACATTCTGGAGATTCCGAAGGAGGCAGAGCTAATTTTTTTTCTTTTCCAATTGCGATTGCTTTATCAGAGAGTAGTGCATCAAAGGCTTTGGCATGTTTTGACTCGGCCCATACTTTATATTGGGCTCCCTTTTTATTGCTTTTATGACATGTTTGACACTTATGCGTCCCAACATATTCGAGGTCTTGTGGAAATATAAATCCAAATATAAACAAGCTAATTATTAAAATTGAGAGGCTAGATTTTTTCATTTTTTTTCTCCTTTTCTTTCATTTTTTCAAAAACTTTAACTTTTAAATAAAGCAGGATCACAAGCAAGGTAATGATAAATGATGCAACAAATAGTCCAAATCTCCGGAACTCGAATTCTTCAAGCGCTTTTTTAGCTCCGATTTTAGCATTATTGCTTGCGACAAAACCTGGCTGGGCTGTACTTCTAACAAATGTCGAGTCAAAACTATGGACACTTGTACGGGAATGAATCAAGGCATTATGTGCATCTTCTAATTCAAAATACAAATCTGATATTTCCATCCCTTTAATTTCGGCTTTTTCTATCAATACTTTCGCAGAATCTAAGTTGATTTTAAGGCTGTCTATAACGTGAAAGAGTTGATCAGCCAATAATTTGGCTTTACCACCATCTTCATGGCATTTTAAGCAGACAGCTCCGGATGCTGACTCCCAGTTCAGAAAATCGTCAGACGGCTTAACAATATAATGGTTTCCGTGACAGCTTTCGCATTGAGGAAGTCCTTCTTTTTTGAAAACAGATGCAAGATGGCTTTTCTGAAAGAGGTCTCTATTTTGCGCGTGACAACTTCCGCAAATTTCATTGATCGAACTTACTTCAGGAGGTGCAGCCCCATGATTTCCATGGCAGTCATTACAGGCTGGAGCGGAGATTTCTTCCCGTTCAAGCAATGCTTTTCCATGAACGGATTTTACATAGTCGTCATACTGGCTTGTCGTTTCCAAAATGCCTTTCATATAACTTTCGGAGCTATGGCACATTGAACATGTTTTTGGGACATTGGAATCATAGACACTTGAATTTGGATTATCGACGGCCAATATGCCATGGACGCCATGACAATCGGTACATGTTGCGACTTTAAGGTTGCCCTCTTTTAAGCTCTGTCCATGTTTACTTGTCCAATATTGTGACTCTTGATCTGTCGAAACAGAAACGGAATATTTCCGCATAAACGCTGGGTCACTATGGCATTTTCCACACATGGCAATTTCACCATTTGGAGAAATTTCACCCAGATATGTGTCATTTTCCCACATGGCATCATCTTCTTCGTCAAAGGCTTCAGGATCGCCACCATGGCAATCAGAACATAATAAACCTCTTTGAAAATGGATATCGTTTAGATAATGCGTAAATAATTGATTGACTTCATCTTGATCTAAATCCATATCGATATGACATTCATAGCACGCATCTGTTGGAGGTATGATTTCTGCAGGTTCTTGAGCGGACAAACGGGGTATAAAAAAAGAGATTAATAATACTAAGAGTAAAGGTCGAATAAAATTGAAATGCATCATACTAAATATCCCCATACTGTAAGAGTGATTATATAAGCCAGGATTCCAACACCAAAAGCCGTCCAAAGTCGAGAATATTTTGGTTTTTCGAGAAAGGGTACAAGGAACCAAATCGCGCCACCGAGACCAAATAGCAGGATTCCAAAAACTTCGCCCTCGATAAACAAAATATGAGCGGGCAAAAGTTTTAATGTTTGAAACATAAACATAAAATACCACTCAGGGCGAATCCCTGCAGGTGCAGAGGCTAAGGAATCGGCCTTAAGTCCAAGCTCCCAAGGGAAAAAGACAGCAAGGAGTGCGATAATATTTAACACGATAAGCCAAACGATTAAATCGCGTAATACGAAATTTGGAAAGAAGGGCATCATTTTTCGTTTGTTTTCTGGAACTTTTTCCATGGATTCAGGAATATGCATTCCTTGGACCTGTATCATTGTCAGGTGTAAACCGAGAAAAACGATAAAAACTAAAGGAAGAATCGCCGTATGAATACTATAGAAACGAGTCAGTGTCGCGCCGGAGACGTCATCACCTGCTCTTAATAATTTGCTGAGAAATTCACCGATAAAGGGAACAGCACCAGTAATGTCGGTACCAACCTTTGTTGCAAAATAGGCGAGTTCATTCCATGGTAAAAGGTAGCCCGAAAAACCAAAAACCATCGCAAGGAGCAACAGCATCATACCCGATAGCCATGTTAATTCACGAGGTTTTTTATAGGCTTTTGAGAAGAAGACTGTAAACATGTGCAAAAATATTGTAAAGACAAAAAGATTGGCGGACCAGCTATGAATTTCTCGCATGAGCCATCCAAACTCTACTTTTGAAACAATAAATTTTACGCTTTCATAAGAAGTTGCAGCCCCAGGTTGATAATAGAGTGCGAGTAAAATGCCTGTTAAAACTTGAATGATAAATAAAAATAAAGAAACCCCGCCGAGGTAATACCAAACGCTTCCAAAGAATACGGGCACTTGTTTTTTAGCGGCAAAACTTTTAACAGCTTCAATATCGAACCGTTCTTGTAACCAATCATTAATAGACATCAAACACCCTCACCTTTTGTGATGAAGATTTTTTCATCTTTGAGATTTACTTGAAATTGTGTTAGGGGTCTTGGCGGCGGACCCGAGATGTTTCGTCCCTCTAGATCATACAATCCGTTATGACAAGCGCACCAAATTTGCTCGGTGTCTTGTTTGAATTGTACATTGCAATCAAGGTGTGTACACGTTGCTGAGAGGGCTTTAAAATCGCCGCTTTTTTTACGAACGATTATAACGGGTTTCCGTCCAAATCTCATAATTTTTGATGTGTTCTTTTTAAAAGACGCAACTAATCCAGCATCAAGGCTGCTCACGTTAAGATCGGGCCGTTTGGGCGGAACCAAAAAACGAAAAACGGGGTAAATCATTGCCCCAAGCCAGCCTAAAAGTGTCACCCCAAAAAGGGCATCCAAAAAAGAACGTCTTGAAGTCGTTTTTGTGTGTGATGATTGCGAGTGATTTGAATCGGTCATGCGTGTTCCTTAAATAAAAATTATATGTTAGTCCCTGAGTTTTGAATTCAAGGCCGAAGACATGTAGGTCTCGTTACGAGTCTTCTCGAAGGCTATCTACGACAATCCATTGATAGATATAATCGTATTCTATTGCTGAATTAAGGTAGTCATACATTCCGCCTGTTTCTGGATTGAGGCGAAGTTTTAAAATTTTGGATTGTGGATTGCCAGGCACAAAAATATTTGAGCTGATGTCATTTCCTGATAAATCAAGAATATTCCCATAGCTTGACATATCTATGCTACGAGTCGTGGAACCACCGTGACAGCGGACACAATTATTCTCTAAGATTAGTTGAATGTGGTCATTATAGGTGACGACGTCAGGTAATTTATTCGATAAATAATGATCGCTCGGTTGAGAGCACGTCACAATGAATAAGGATGCTAATGAAATAAGAATGATTAATGACAGTAAGCGCAAAAGCCATCCTCCTTTTTATCCTCTTTGGTGTGGCAAACGTAACAAAGCGATGCTTCATTATCATGCCAATCGCCATTCACATCAAGCATAAAACCAGGTCGATGTGTTTGTGGATTTGTAAAGCGGATGCCGTCTGTGTCAACATGACAGCGAACACATGTTGGGTCGCCGCCATCAATATCATGACAGGCTTGACATCTTTCAATATCGCGTCGTGCTAATTCAGCGTGAATTCCCCCGTCAAAATTATTTTCAAAGTCGGTTCCTGGAGGATAGTCAACGGCTCCCCAGTCCAATCCTTTATGGAAGTCTGGTTTATTTAAAATTGAATTCACACTATTTTGATGGCAGTCGGTGCAAAATGTTTGAGCTTCATGACAAGTTCCGCAATCAAAGGCTTTGGTGTCAGCATCCATTCCATGAGTATAGGCATAATTTAATTCGTGAACTCTTTGAATCATTTGGGTTTTGCCCATCAAATCTTTTCGATAAATGGATACAGGATTTACATCTCCAAAGTCATCAAAGGACAATTTTGATCCACTATGGCAATTGTCGCAACTAATCTGAACATGACATTGGAGACAATCGCTTGCTTCTGTTAATGCAGCGATATCGTGCTCAAGAATCCAGTCTGGTGTATGGTCTTTGGGTCTCAAAACATAGCTTGGTTCATGACATGTTTGACAAGATGTCGATTGCTCGTTTTCAAGATGACAGCTTATACAGGCTTTCATTTGAGGAATGGGAGGAAAATTTGATACATCGACCATATCACCGTGACAAACTTCGCAGTCTAATTCGGCTTGCGCTAAGTGCGTAACATGGGAAAACATGAAGTTGCGAGATTCAGGCAGTCTTGAAACATAGGGCTGTTCTCCAATATGACAGGTTTCACATTGGCCTTCTTCTTTCCAGTCATCATGACAGACCATACAGGCCTCTTCGCTGGGAACCAACCAATCTGAGGCGAGCTTGCTATCCTCGACTTCGCTAGGATGACAATCTAAGCATTCAAGCTCTTCATCATTGATATGCAAATCGTGTTGAAAATGGAGCATAGATGGTGGTGATGTATTTGAAAAAAGGCTTTGATGAAATAGTACAACCCATGCCAGTACAAGGAATTTTACTGTGAATCTCATAGACGGTACCTAAAACCTACATAGACGCGAGCATCGTAATCATAATATTTATTTCTCAAAAGTTGACTCTCTAAACTGAGTTGAAATTTGCTTTTAAAGGGTATGTGAGCGCCTAAAAGGACAGTCGCTAAATCTTGAGATTCTCCCTCTAGAAGCTTGAAGCTACCAAGGTTTAATTTGGCATAGAGTCGATTTTTGCCCATCATGTGCTGTGTACTTAGAATTGCATGATTATAACTTCCGCCATAACCGTTTTGATGACGTAAGTCCAGCATGTAAGCTTTGTAGCTCAATCCAACAGAAACCATATTCGAAACATCGCCGTCGAATTGTACGTGTCTTACACGAAGATAACTTGTCATATCTGCGTTAATAGAAACGGTTGCGTTACTTCGAATTTCTTGGCTTGCGGTTCCGCCAAAAACGGAAAAGATGGAATTGTCAAGGACTTGAGGTTCGCGATGGGAAAATTCAATAGAGAATGATTTTAAGCGTTCGCCTCTATAGCTCAGCCGAGTTCTAAAATCCTGAAGCTCGGATGTAAATAAATCATGACGTCCTCTTACGTAAGCAGATATCTTTTTTGCAGACCAATTAAGCTGATAACCCAAGCGTTGACTGGCAGAACTAGAGACGGTGATAGTCTCTTTTCCTTGTCGAATGGCCTCATAGCTTTTACGCTCTCGTCCTAGCTCTGAAAGACCGACGCCGATATTGAGTCCTGGCGTATAAGTCCAGATAAAATCGGCTCCAATAAGGTGGTCGGCAATAAGGTTTGAGGGTGCGCCGAGCCCTGGGAGGTATCCTCCTGCGAACATTTTTATGTGATAGCTAGAGCGTCTGAATGTCGCATAAACACCGTCAATACGACGAGATTGGGTAATGCTGTAAACAAATTGACGCCCCAAATTAATATTTAATTGTCGATTGAACCATTCAGTTTGATACGATAAAGTATAAATGTGGAAACCTGGTTCTTCGGAAAAAGAATTAAAAGGGTCCATATAAAAAAGTCCTGAAGTTCGTAAAAGACTTCCCTTAAGAAATAAATCTCTCGTATTCAATGTCATGGATTGGTGCAATCGAGAATGAAATAATGTGCTATCTTGAGTATCGCTGCGAGTGAAGGTATAAACGCCTGTATTAAATAATCCCTGCAAAGAGGGACTGGCAAAGGAACTCGTTGTCATAATTGTGATAAGAACTGTTGAAACAAATAAACGACGCACTAAAAAATGCATATAACTCCGAATCGGATAGTGATAATTGGGTGTCGAAGATTTCGACACCCAATTACGTAAGAATTTAAAATGAGGTGATTAAAAATTCATTTCAAATGGAGCGGAACCACTATGATCGCCACCAGCATTGTCTGTAACAGCGATAGTAAGTTCAACACTACCTGTACTGAAAGCAACATCGTCTTCGTTGCCCGTATCTAAAGCACGTTTGAACTCAACAGTCCATGTACCATTACTGTAGTTCGAATATGCTTTAACATTTGCACGACTTCCATCAGCATTAGCATTTAGCCAATATCCACGATGAGAAAGACCTTCGTCAGCTGTAGCAACATCAAAAGCTGTAAAATATGCAGCAGCATCTGTTTGACCTGCAGGTAAGACCAAGAAGCCATCTGTTAATGGGCCTGTATATTTTGGAACGACACCATTTTTATTGTCATTATAAATACCGATTGTTTTGGAGTCGCCATGTTGGCCACCATCGTCAAGAACCGTTACGTTGTCTGATGCTAAATAATTGTTATCAATATATTTATCATCAGCTAAATTGATTGGAGCTGTACGAGCAGCTTTCCAATGCCATTGGTCAACTTTACCAGTTGCTGTCCACATACCTTTTGCAGAGGCATCATTATGGCACATTGTGGCACAATCAGCGCCTTCAGTTCCATTTAGACCCATGTCAAAAAAGAAGAATAGACGGTCTTCATTTCCACTTTGTCCCCAAGCACCATCACCAAATGCCCACTGAGCTTTTGATGAACTTTCAGAAGCGTCATCCCAAACAGCCTTGATATAAATGTCAGTACTTGTTTTAACGGCTGTTAAAGCAACGTCCATTGTACCAAAAGCATTAGCATAAGCGGGAGTTTCCCCTGGGCAAGTTTTTTGTTTACAGTTTGTTTACATTTATTTGAGCCTGTTTTTGTACTCCTCAAAAGTCTCAGACTCCTCTCCAGTTTCCAGAAATGACACCCAGAGCTCCTCAGGATCATCACTGTCATCATCCAATCCTGGTTTGGGGACTCCCAGGGGCCAGTCATCCCAGAGGGGGTCCTCCAGATAGGAGATGACAGCTGACCTGGGGGATGTGGACAAGGCTCCAGCCTCATCACTTCCCAGCTCTCTCATGATCATCTCACTCCACTCAGCCATCCACTCAGACCAGGTCAGCTCCCTCTCAGAAACTCTCCCAGGCTCAGTGTCCTGTTTGATCTTTTCCACTCTCACACTCCAGTCTCTCACTTTTGTCATCAATTTACTGACCACACCCTCTCCCTGGTTTGGATTTGGCCAGACTCTGACCTGGTCCACTTGGCCTGAGGCCTCCAGAAACTTTTTGATGTGGGCATGGCCCCATGCGGCATCACCACCAACACCATCAAGTACAGGTGCAGTCGTCACTGTTGTAACGTCAAATGTTGGATCAGCTTTTGGATCTGGATCCGTACATCCAACGAACATCATGACTAAAATCATAAAAGTCAGTGTAACAAATTTCATAAAATTTTTGGGAGTGTCAAAATAACTGGGTCTCTGTTTAAGACTTCCAAAGGTATTTAGCCCAAAGATTTCTGTTAATATTTAGTTTTTTCATACGATAGCAAGTTACCCAAATGTTGATAAAAGCAACAA
>FLOH01001544.1_pt1 | contig 23795 bp, 23 predicted proteins | sample 756751 | NCBI WGS metagenome assembly FLOH01 (sample SAMEA4026879, study PRJEB14308) | marine metagenome | biome: coastal water; material: water | depth 74 m
ACCGCTTATGCAAAAGCTCTCATCGCGGCTGGAGTAGCCGTCGATGCTCACATGTGGAATGGAGCACCGCATGGATTTGACTACTTCGCGCATAAAACGTCAATCGCTCAAAAAGCTTGGCGGGCCCGCTTTGATTTTGTGCTTGCGATCGCCATCAAAGAAAAAAATAGATCTGCCGGCGAAGGCCTCACTGAATGACTGACTTGGCACCCTGACTCCTAAAGGCTGAGGCCCTGAGGGCCTACCCCCTACCAGAGAATCGGTTTGAGAGTGCGAGACCCTTTGGCAACGTCTTGGGGAAGTCCGATAGGTACCCGTGACAATATTGACGCTTAATTTCCGTGAGAACTGGGAGAAGACTGTCGTGGCCAAAGGTTGTCAGGTCACTCGCAGTCTTTGCGCCGGTATCGCCGGCGGCGGTGAGTTCACGACACGCGATATCAGGATCAACTACGTCCATGGTGATGGGCCATAGTTCTTCATCAAGAGATTTTTGTGTGCAAGTGCCCTGCCAAATATCGCTAACGGGCACTGACCTAGTCACGGCAAACACTCGTCTGCTGGCACCAAACGTGTCTGACATTAAATGTAAATTGCAGTGGCGAACAAACACGTATCCTTCCTTGACTCTATCGTCCAAAATGTGCTTAGATGCATTTATGCGGGGCAGGTTTGACGAATTCACGACTGGTGCCAGCGATATTTGGTCCGCGTATCTCCAGCATCCATTCATGCTTGGGGTCCACGACGGAACGCTTACGCGCAATCAGTTTACCTTCTTCCTCGAGCAGGACATGCCCTATCAGCGAGACTTCCTGAATGCACTTCTGCTAACCGCAACCAAACAGATCGACCCTGAAGCAATTCTACGGATGCGCGGTTTCATTGCGGAGGAGGTCGACTTCGAGATCTCACTACTTAGTGAACTCGGCGTCGAATGGAGTTTCGACCGCTGGGCCGCCGGCCCAGCACGCGAGGGTTACATGAACCACCTCATGCGGGTAGCCCACGAGGGCTCGCTTGGAGATGTCTACGCGTCTCTACTGCCATGCGCTGCCGGCTTCACGGGTGCCATGGCTGAACCGACTGCCAAGGATGGCCTTCCGTCGACCTACCAGCGGTGGCTTGAGTTCTACGAGCGACCAGAACAGTTCACCTTCTCGAGTGAGCTCGTTGAACGGTTCGAAGAAGCGATGACTGATGCCACCTCAACAGATCTTGAACACGCGCGCATGATCTTTACACGGAGCGTGCAGCATCAGATCACAGCCCTCAATGCTGCATTCCGTGTCAGCGACAACTGGTAACCCTGTACCGCACCTCGCGGAGCGCCAACAGTACGGCCACGATAACCGTCGGACTCACCTCGGCACCCACTAATAAGAGTCGTGCATGACCGGACACAAGTCCATAAACACGACTGGCGGGTCCCAGCACGGGTGAATCGAAACTTTGTCGAAAGGCAATTACCCTACGTGTAAGCAGGGAAACTCATGTGACAGCGGAAGTCGGTCGTGGGAGCTAATGACAATGTTGACCCGATGAGCTGAGATATTCGCCGTCGAAGGCCATGGTACCGAATCAAAGACCGAATGGGCGCGCCCAGACAGACTCCTTTTTCAACCATCACTAGCAGGCCCGTTTTCATCGTCGCTAACACCGCCCCCTTTGCACACTAGATGGGCAAAAATCACGCCGCTCGAATCCAAACACTTTAGAGGTGTCACCCCAAAAATTAACTTTCGAGCGACTCCAGAAATTGCGTAACCAAAATTTATCCCCCGGAGGGTGTCTTCAGCTTTAGACTTAGTCGAAAACCTTCCATCACGACCCGACACGCTCCCGGCAGGGCTCCGATCCCGCACGCAAGGTTTCTACTTTGCGGGAGCAACCTCAAATTATCCCCAAAAAGTTAAGAGTGCTGCGGCACTAGAAACGGCGCTTCAGGATGCTGGGTCGACTTGAGCATCGGAGAATCCAGTCAAAACCGATTTCGGATTTGAGTGAAAAAGGCCATGCAACTGGTTTTCAGTGAAGGCTTCAGTTCGGAGAATTTCGGCAAAATCACCGTGGGTGTAAGCGTAGCCCGGCCCATTATATCGTCGCAAATCGCCTAATACGCAACAGTCGGTGCTCAATAAAATGCGGTTGAGGTAGGCATCTTGGCGAGCTCGACGTAGCAGTTCTATGCGGTGCTCAACTTCCCAAGGACGAAGTTGAAAGACAAGATCCCAACCTTGAATCCGATCGTAAGAGAGCCAGACTCCTAGCTCCACCGCTCGCTCATGTGCTTCGAAATCAGTGATTGAATCCATATGACAAAACACGACTCGATTCGGCTCAACACCTTCCTCAAGCAAAATCTCAAGTGCAAGAGGGCCCGAGAACGTCCGTTGTTGGTGAATGAAGATAGGTAGTCCCGTCGTTCTATGAACTCTCGCAACTGCACGGAAGACTCGCTCCTCGCGGGCCTCAATCGTTTCATTGGCAATCCCTATTTCGCCAATGACTCCGGGATATACACCATCGACTCCATCTTCGATTTCTTCCAGGAGCGTCTCGACGAGACCATTCGTTGACGTGAACGCAATGGAGTCAGGGTAAGTCTTGTGAACGTACCAACCTGTTCCCATGATGATATTGACACCCGTTGATTGGGATAACGCTCGAAGTTTAGCAGGATCACGTCCGATATCTACCGTCGTGAGATCAATAACCGACCGAGTTCCCACTGCCTTCGCATCCTCGAGTTCCGCGCCCGCTAAAATAGGGTCGGATAAATACATTCCCGGCGCGTCAAATGTCTTGGTGAAAAAGTGTTCGTGAGCGAGGGTCCAGCCGAGTTCCTCAGCCGCTATTGGCCCCAAAACAGTTTGTACCGTGGGGCGTGAATGGGATTGAGCTTTAGCCGACAATGACGCCGCCGTCGACAATGAGCGTCTGACCCGTAACCATCGATGCTTCGTTAGATGCGAGGTAAAGCACGGCGCCCACCAGATCTTCTGCGGTGAGAAGACGCTTGACACTTTGGGCCTGCAAAATTTGCTCTTCAAGTTTAGCGACCTCGGTCGCACTGCCCATATTGCGTGTTGCGGGTGTTGTTGTGTAGCCAGGGGCGACACAATTAACGGTGATTCCCGTCCCCGCAAGTTCTCTCGACATGGCACTTGTCAGTGCCCAAACAGCACCTTTCGAAGTGACATAGTGCAGAAAGTTTGGCTTGCCCATGAAGACAACATTGCTCGCAATATTGACAATTCGACCGGATCCCTGTCTGCGCATAACGGGTGTCACAGCACGCGACATTAACCAGACTCCCTTGACATTCACGTTCATCGAGCGGTCCCAATCCGACTCGTCGATGTCTTCAAACGGTGCGAGCTTCAACCCGCCATAAAAGGCGGCATTATTGACAAGGATGTCCAAGCGCCCAAAGGTATCTAACGCAAAATTCGCACAAGCCTGTGTTTGTTCAGCATTCGTGATGTCCAGCGGGAAGCCAGCGACGGAAGGACTTACGGACTGGAGTTCAGAAACTACAGACTGAGAATCAACCAGATCGGCAATCACGACCTTGGCTCCTGCGTACGCAAAGGCCCTCGCGTACGCCAAGCCAATTCCTTGGGCGCCTCCGGTGACGATTACGACCTTTCCATCGAATTCGTTCATCCGTTCCACTCCCAAATTGATTTGTGCTCAAGAAAAGAATCGAGGGCTAGGTGACTCCATTCACGATGTGCACTTCCACTGAGTTTAACGCCTCCAAATGGCATCACGGAGTTGAATTTCCCGTAATCATTGACCCACACCACACCCGTCTGGAGCTTGCGCGATACGCGACGTGCAGTGCCCATGTCACGCGTCCAGACACCTGCACTGAGGCCGAAAACCGACGCATTTGCAAGTCGAATGGCGTCCGCTTCATCTGTGAAACGTTGGACGACGAGGACTGGACCGAATACTTCCTCGCAAGACACAGGATCGTTCTCCCCTGCGTCGACCAGGACTGTTGGTTGCATGAATGCTCCACCTAGAAGTCCCTCGACGCGGGCTGCTGCACCTCCAGCAGCGATAGTGGCACCGTCATGGACAGCTCTTTCTACCCACTGCAGTACTTCTTCACGGTGTTCCACTGATGTTAGGCTCCCGAATTCTGTTGATTCATTCAACGGGTCTCCGATGCGAATGGCTTGTGTGCATTCAACGACGCCCTGAACGACCTGTTCGTAAACGGATTCTTGCACCAGAAGGCGCGATCCTGCTGCGCAGATTTGCCCTTGTCCAAAAAAGATTGCGTTTACGGCTCCAGGTACTGCACGCGAAAGATCAGCGTCGGCCATAATGATGTTCGGTGATTTCCCACCGAGCTCTAACATGACACGCTTGTTCATGCGAGCTGTCAGCGCGCCAAGATGCAAGCCTGTACTGGTGCTTCCGGTAAATGTGATGCCGGTGATGAGGGGGTGGACACACAGCGCCTCACCGACGGTACGACCGGAACCATTGAGGACGGTGAAAACTCCTTTTGGCAGTCCTGCTTCTTGCCAGAGTCTGGCCAAATGCAGTGCCGTAAGTGGTGTTGCTTGACTGGGTTTGACGATGACCGTGTTTCCAGCCGCCAATGCCGGTGATGCCTTCGAAACCGTTAAAACGATGGGGACATTCCAGGGAACGATCGAGGCAACAACGCCGATTGGCTCTCGCACCACATATGAATGATGCTCAAGACTCACGTCAATTGTTTCTCCCCGAATATTTCTCGCGCAGCCCGCGTAGAAACGAATCCCATCCAGAGCCCGGGCAACGTCTGCGCGAGCTTCTTTGATTGGCTTTCCTGTCTGAAGACTTTCCAATTCTGAAAGGAGTTCTTGATCTCGTTCGACAAGATTTGCCCACGCATGTAGCGCCTTCGCCCGTTCATCAGGACGCAGTTGCGACCAACGACCGTCATGGAATGCCTCGGAGGCAGTCGAGACTGCGAGATCAACATCAACTTCCGTTCCTGCCGAGATGGCACAAAGTGTTTCGCCACTTGCAGGATCAATCACATCCAAATATTCACCCTTTGCACCTTGATGCCATTCACCATTAATAAACATTGGTAGCGGAGATCCCTGCAGGATCTCGCGAACCGAATCAAGTCTTGCTCTCTTCACTTCTTCGCCCTCAATCAATTAATGAATGAAACATTTAGTGCAAATGTTTCATCTACAATTTTTTCATATTTGCTTGCAATTAAAACTTGTTTTGCTATTGTAAATGTTCTTGGTTGACAACATGTTAGCCAACTTATTTAACTGCGTCACGGGAATGCACGGCAAATTGTAAAGTCCGTTCACTGGAAACATCTTGAACATTAATTCTGCAGGAGCCGATAAAGAGGCATAATAAGGAGCACGCGGTGTCAAATAAAAAAGTTTCCATCATTGATATGCATTCACACTTCTATCCTCGCTGGTACATCGATCGACTTCGTTCGCGGACTGCGCTTCCACGGGTCACTGAGGATGCTGATGGCGAAAAGTTTGTCATTTTTGCTGAAGAGGAACAATCGGAAGAGGGCGGTAGGCTCATTTCAGAGGAGTATTGGTCGCTAGACGCAAAACTCGCACACATGAATCAATTTGGTATCGACCAGACGATTCTTTCCTTGGGTAATCCTTGGCTTGATCCCTTTGAAGGACCGGAAGGGCTTGAAACAGCGCGGTTTTTTAATGAAGACTTTGCAAAATTGAGTGCGAAAACGAATGGTCGTATTCTCGGCATGGGAGCGATTCCGGGTCATACCATTAGCGATATCGTCACCGTGATCCATGAAATTGCAGACACTGAAAATCTTTACGGTCTCATCACCGGCTCGCGGATTGGTGGATTGACGTTTGACGACTCCCGTCTGGATCCAGTTTGGGCCGCGCTTGACCAGACGGGCACTCCTGTCCTAATCCACCCGCATCATGGTTCGGGCATGGATGAACTGGAGGGGTTCGGACATGCACTGCCTGTCGCTGTAGGTTTTCCACTAGAAACAACTATTGCTCTGGCACGCATGATTTATGGCGGTGTTCTCCATCGATACCCCGGTGTTAAATTAGTCGGATCGCATGGCGGAGGAACCTTGCCATTTCTTGCTGGGCGGCTTGATGCTGGATGGCGGTCTGATCCTCGACTAGTCGAGTCCTCGCCGACTCCGCCGAGTGCGGTAATGCATAAACTCTTCCTTGACGCTGTGTTATATCACCCTCGTGCTCTAATTGCGGCTGCAGATTTAGTCGGCATTGATCATTTAATGTTCGGAACGGACCATCCATTTTCAATAGCGGATCCGGCCGTGAACATTGCAGCCATACGCGAAGCATTCTCGAACGCTGATGCAATGAAAGTTCTCTCTGGCGCTGTCATTGATCTTTTCGAAATCACGCAAACACCATAGGCCACGCAGTGAACAGGAATTCCTTGTCCGCTTAATTGAGCGATCTAAATGAGTTGCTTGATTTATGTTATGTACATTAAATGTTCTCGAAGATAGGTACCAATTTCTTGAAAGTGCTTGACGTCGCGTTTCAAAGCGTGTGATATTACCTCATAGGTTGGTCGAGGTGGCGAACGTCAGGTACGTCGCGGGCCAGCAATCTGTCGAGAGGTGGCACACATGATTGCGTCAACATCACGAGGTCGACGAGCAAAAATTTGGTCGGCTGCAGCAATGGTCGGGGCCGCGAGCCTCGTACTCGTCTCCTGCAGTTCAGACTCGAGTAGCGAAAGCGCGAGTGGGGAATCTGAAAGTTCATCCGAACCAGTGGAACTCACTAAAGTTACGTATGTAATGCCTTGGGTTACTCAAGGTGAAGAAGCCGGGCAGTACGCAGCCCTGCGGAATGGATACTTTGAGGAAGAGGGCCTGGACGTCGAAATCGTTCCCGGTGGTCCAGATATACGGGCCGGTGCTCTGCTAGCTTCAGATTCAGCCCAATTTGCAACGATGAATCCCGCGGCTATCTACACCAACCGTGCTGAGGGAATTCCCGTCGTTGGTGTTGGTGTAATGAACCAAGGTGACGGCCTGTTGCTCGTGTGTAAAACGTCAACTGGCATCACCGGCTGGCAGGACCTTGCCGGTAAGAAAATTGGCGTGTGGCTCGGCGGCGGCGAGGCCGGCCCGCAATCCGCGGCAGTTAAGGCCGGAGTCGCAGTCGGCGATGTCGAGTGGCTGCCGCAGAAGTTCTCCATGGAGGAGTTCTTCCAGGATGCATTCGATTGCGCAAGCGCGATGGAATGGAATGAAAAGCACATCGTGTACCGGGAAGGCTATGAGCCCGGTAAGGACGTTATTGAATTGCGCCAATCAGATGTTGGCCAGTTCCTCCCAGGTGACTCCATCGTCACATTAGAGAGCACGGTTGCCGAGAATCCGGAAATGGTTCAAGGCATGGTGACTGGAACGATGCGTGGCTGGCAATGGGTGTGCAGCAACGAAGAGAACCGACTAGCAGGCGCGCAATATACTGTTGACGCAAGTCCGGATCTAGATCTGGACTTGCAGGTCATTCAGGTGAATGAAATGTGCGCGCTCATTAACTCTGGTCCAGCCGAAAAAGACAAGCTCGTCGGTGGGTTGTACCCAGACAGTTGGCAGGCCTCTGCTGATGCAGCGCTAGCTGCTGGTCAGCTTGAGGAGCCAGCTGACGTATCGGCAGGCTTCAGGACTGAGTTCATCGACGCGATGCCAGACGGATCGCGCGACATAAACTGGACCAACTAACTATTGATGACTACTCCCAGTAGTAATTGAGTTGATTGGAATGCACCGGGTCTATGCTGAAAGAGGTACGGACCTGGTGCATCTCAGTTTGGCTGGTCGCCCATGACCAGCATCCGTGCCGTTGGACAAGGAAAGAAGCGAAGTTGACAATGTCGAGAATCCCGCAGAATATTCTAGACCGAAGAGAAAGGGATTAGGGGTGCAAGCTTTGACACCGGCAGTGTTAATTGAGGGTCTAAATGTTTCATTTGAGACTGCGTCCGGCACGTTCCAAGCACTTGAGTCCGTTGATTTGACCGTCAGTGAAAATGAATTCCTCACCCTGATCGGTCCCAGTGGATGCGGAAAGACAACTGTGCTCCGCTGCATTGCGCATCTCGTTGAGCCAACAAGTGGTCAGGTTATGGTGAACGGTTTATCCCCTATTGAAGCCATCCAAAAGAGGGACGTCGGTTATGTGTTCCAGTCTGCAACGCTGTTGGAATGGCGAAATGTCTTGAAAAACGTCCTACTCCCGATGGAAATTGCAGGCATCGGACGCAAGGAGGCCATGCAACGAGCAAGTGAAATGATTGAGCGAGTGGGACTCTCCGACTTTACTCGCAACTTCCCTCGCCAGCTCTCCGGAGGCATGCAACAGCGGGTAGCCATTGCGCGGGCCTTGGTGATGAAACCAAAGATCATTCTTATGGATGAGCCGTTTGCAGCTCTCGACGAAATAACACGCGAAGACATGAACAGATGGCTCATGGAGGTCTTCGATAAGAGCAATACGACGATTGTCTTTGTGACTCACAACATCAGAGAAGCGATCATGCTTTCTGATCGAGTAGTTGTGATGGCTCCCCGACCAGGTCGACTCGTCGCAGAGTTTGAAATTGATCTTCCACGACCACGAACACAGGAAATTATGTTCTCAGAAGAATTCAACGCAATTCGCCAGCGAGCTGAGCAAGAACTCTTTCGTTCAGCGCATCGAACCACTGGAGGAAATCATGAGGCCTAAGAATTCCAAGGATAAAGTAAAACTTACAATGTCAGTGGTCTGGCCTCCAATCATCATTTTGATCGTTGGATTGTCAATTTGGTACTCCGCTTCGCATTTCGCAGGACTACCACGATACATCCTGCCTTCGCCTGAGCTCATCCTCTTTGAAGGTATAGAAAAGTACGATTCGCTCTTGCGCAATGGGTGGGTTACCTTCGTCGAAGCTGCTGCAGGCTTTACCATTGGAGTCTTCCTTGCGGTTTCTGTCGCACTGGTTTTGGTCACATGGCGTTTTATGGATCGAGGCGCGAGTCCGTACCTCGTGGTTGGGCTGAACGTTCCGATCGTTGCGATCGCTCCGGCAGTCATTATCTGGTTTGGCTTTGGCATGACGTCAAAAATCGTCGTGGCTGCCATACTTACATTCTTTCCAGTTGTGATCTACACATTGAAGGGTCTCAAAGTCGCAGACCGGCGAGAAGTAGAACTTTTTTCGGTACTCAGCGCTTCACGATTTAAAGAACTCTTTAAGCTCAGAGTCCCCTCTTCCCTGCCATTCTTCTTCGCCTCCCTTCGAGTCGCTTCTGCGGCGGCCGTTTTGGCAGCCGTGGTGGCTGAATTTATTCAATCAAGTGAAGGCCTTGGCTATTTGATCCTCACGGCTGCATATACGAACAACACCCCACGAATTTGGGCTGCGGTAGCGGTGTCTGCCTCGATCGCATTGTTTTTCTATGCCCTTGTGACGTACGCGGAACGTAAAATAATTCCTTGGCATTCTTCAGTGGATGTGAGATAGAGATGCCAGCGGCTGATACAAGCAACATGGTCCTCATCCCTGCTGGTGATTTCATCATGGGGGATGACCGTTTCGAACGAGAGCGCCCTCAACGCACAGCGTGGGTAGGGGAATTTTTCATGGATCGTTACGTCGTTACAAATCATGAGTTCCAAACATTCTTGGAAGAATCTGGTTACCCAGTTCCAACACACTGGGGCAACAGCACCTTCCCCACCGGGCGTGATGATCATCCCGCGGAAGTCAATTGGGAGCAGGCGCACGCATATGCAACGCATGTGGGCAAACGTTTGCCGACTGAAGAAGAGTGGGAAAAAGCAGCGCGTGGGACGGATGGCCGTATTTTTCCGTGGGGAGATCAATTCGACGTCACCCGAGCGCTTACCTGGGAAACTTCAGCAGTCACTGGTAGCCATAGCGAATCGGTCACCGCTCGCCCAAGTGGTGCAAGCCCATACGGTTGTGAACAAATGGTTGGGCTCTGTGAAGAGTGGTGTGTCGATGATTACGACGCATACCCCGATTCGAACCATCAAAGCGTTGGATTCGGCAAGGGCATGAAAGTTCTTCGGGGCGGCTCATGGATCTTCCCGGTTACTCACGCTCGCGCAAGTTATCGATGCTTCGAATCAGCCGATCTCGCGACCGATGGATTCGCGCTTCTTGGCGGCCCGGGGTTCCGATGTGCGGCTGATGCGTGATGAGTTCAACCGAAAAGTTGGAAGGGGATCAGATGAATACGAAAGAGATGGTGTGGGTTCCAGAAGGTGAATTCATTATGGGGTCAGCCGAGTTTGAGATCGAAAGCCCCGTACGGAATGTGCACATCGATGGATTTTGGATCGATACGTATCCGGTGACCAATCGAGATTTTCTTGAGTACGTGCGTGTCACCGAAGCTCAATGGGTTCCAGACTGGCCCGCTGAAGGACCATCGCAGGAGACACTTGACCACCCCGTCGAGCGAATCAGTTGGCAGGAAGCACGCGGATACGCGAAATGGCGAAATAAGCGCCTGCCAACTGAAGCGGAATGGGAGAAGGCGGCCAGGGGGACGGATGGTCGAGTATGGCCTTGGGGTGAGAAATTGATTGAGGCGAATCTCAATGTTTGGGACGCGGCGAAACCCCTTGAACGGATGACGGTCTCGATCGGTACGTTCCCCGGAAATATCAGTCCATTTGGGTGTATCGACATGGTTGGTAATGTCGAGGAGTGGGTTGAGGATACATACGAGCCATACCCCGGCAGCAGCCATGTAAATCCATCAACCCAGGTTGAGTGTCGCGTCTTGCGCGGCGGATCTTGGTTCTACACTAATGAAATGAGTAGATGTGCGTTCCGTCGAGGCGCGCTTGCCTCATTTACCGGATACGAATTGGCCGGCGGCCCAGGATTTCGCTGTGCTCGATCGTAAGGCGATGTACCGCGTAGCGGTGGATGAAGCAATGCGCGGACTCAGCGAAGGCGGTGTCCCAATTGGGTCTGCGCTTGTCGTGGGTGAGTCCTTGATTGCCTCCGGCAGTAATAAGAGGGTACAAGAAAGCAGCCCGATTTTGCACGCAGAAATCGACTGCTTGCGCAAAGCTGGTCGGCCAAACCCCGCTTGGTCTGGAGCGCGGATTCTGTTCACTACCTTGTCACCTTGCCTAATGTGTGCGGGTGCGGCGATCAACTACGCCGTTGACGAGGTTGTCATTGGTGAGAATGTAAATTTTGAGCAAAGCGAGCAGGTACTTCGAGACTTTGGAGTAAAAGTAACGGTGCTTAACGATAAGCCCACGCGCGAAATGTTTGGAGATTGGACGGCAAATCATGCAGAACTTTGGAATGAAGACATTGGCCGTTAATTTGACGGTCGTGAGGTTGGTGGAAATTCTGTGAGTTTTTCTAAGGAACTCCGTCTCGCGGCTGATCCTTTTCTCGAACAGCAAATGGGAACGCCCTTTGTTCAGGGACTCATCCACGGAACGCTTAAGAGTGAGCAACTCGAGTACTGGGTAAGAGTCGACTACCCCTATCTAGTCAACTTCTCTCGAATCCTTTCGATGGGAGTGTCACAAGCTCCGAATGTTGAAGCGATGTCATTAGTTTCCAGTTACCTTGACTATATTCTGAGTGGGGAAATGGCCTCGCACGAAGCCTTCGCCAAGCGCTGCGGAATCTCGCGCGCTGAGTTGGAGAGCCAAATCATGGGCCCCATTAAGTATGCGTACTCGCAACACGAATACGCAAGTGCCAGCCAAGGCGATCTGGCAGACATTCTTGCTGTTCTTGCTCCCTGTATGTTCGGATGGCAGATATTGTCAAAGCGTATACTCGAGTCGCACGTCATTGAGGATTTAAATCCCTACCGGTGGTGGTTTGAGACGTACGGAGCTGACGACGCACTCGATGGCCATGTCACATCTCTGTTAGAGTTGCTGGACGAACTGGCCGAGAAAGTCTCGCCTGACCGTCGGGAACAACTTCGGACTCACTTTCTTCGCAGCGAGTATTTTGAAACCATAGCATGGGATGCCTATTTCACTATGGAATCATGGCCTAAGAATTAAAAGCCATTTTTCACACAGGCCATGAAAGAGCAACTACGTAAGGGTAATTTTCAATTGTGATTAGCATTCTCGCTGGACTTGGGACGGCGACCGTATTTGCTATAGGGATGCTGGCAGCGGCTCGGGCCAGTCGTGTTGTCGGATCCTTTCGCGTCGTTGCGTGGTCAGCAGTGGTCGGAAGCATTCTGTTGGCCCCCTTTCTTTTATTTGGGGACCGACCAACTGAGCTATCCAGTAGCCAGGGGTGGCTGCTCGTGCTGTCAGGCATCTGTAACATTTTGGGCTTTATCTTTGTTTACACAGCACTTGGCGTTGGGAAAGTTGGAGTTGTGGCTCCGATCGTTGCTACTCAAGGTGCCGTAACGGCCGTGCTCGCAGCACTGACGGGGTCAATGGTCGAGGGGATCGTCACCTTTTGGTTGATTGTCATCATTCTTGGAGTTGTCATCGCGGCGAGATCACAAGACCCGGAACCAATCCCCCGCGAGCAGCCCGTGCGAGCAGTTCTCTTAGCAACGTGCGGCTCTGTTGTATTTGGCATCTCACTGTTGGCCATTGGAACACTCAGCGGTGAACTTCCGATTGCGTGGGTCCTTATGCCGGCACGATTGACGGGAATTCTGCTGATCATGTTGCCTCTCGCGCTCCAGGGAAAACTTAGGGTTCCTGTCAAAATAATACCTATTCTTGTCTTGACGGGCATATGTGATGTCGGAGGAATCACCCTGTATTCAGTGGGAGCTGAATTCAATGTGCCGGTCACGGCCGTTGTTGCATCGCAAATGGCGCCATTAGCAGCAATCTTCGCGTACATCGTTTTTCGTGAACGCCTCGGACGGGGCCAGATTGCGGGAATCTGCATCATTATCGTGGGCGTATCGGCCTTGAGCCTCTTGCAGTAGAGCATGTTATTTAGCGTTGCTGGGAGTTAGACGGTCACTCGCCAAAAACTTGCCAAGACACCACTGTTGAAGTCGTTTCAGATATCCGTGCTGCATCCACGATCGCAGATTCCTATCCGGCGTAAAGCAGGATTCGCGGCCTAAGGCCGGCGACCTGGTGTCTGGTCGATCGCACCGCAGCACCCACAGGTTGGCTAGGATTTTCGGGAGCAATTATAAAATGAGGCACGCACCCCATTTCGCGAGCATATTATAGGAGTCTTTTCGCAGCCTTGACATCCGTGGTTGGATGAATTGAGACTACAAGTTGGGAGTGCAGATGGGAATCCGAATCAGCGAGGAGGTCCAGCAGGCCTTACTAGATCGTGTGCCCGTTGTCGCACTTGAGTCGACAATTGTCGCACATGGCATGCCAGTGCCAACCAATATCGACACAGCGTTAGCTGTGGAGAACATCATTCGTGGTGGCGGTGCAATCCCCGCGTCAATCGGAATCATCCACGGAGACATCGTCTGTGGTCTGTCACCTGAGGAACTGGACTTCCTCGCGCACGCGGAGGCCGTCGTCAAAGCTCAGGAGCGCGATCTCGCCCGCGCAAGTCGGGATGGACTCAGCGGTGCCGCAACCGTTGGAGCCTCACTACATGTGGCGGCTCGCTGCGGAATTCCGGTACTCGTGACAGGGGGCGTGGGAGGAGTAGCCCCCGACTTTGGCACAAGTTTCGACATCTCCGCAGACCTGCTCGCGATCGGGTCATATCCCTGTATAACAGTGGCGAGCGGCACCAAAGCCTTCATGGACACGGCGGCGACACTCGAGTACTTCGAGACGCACGGCGTGCCAGTGGCCGCATGGAAAACTAACGATTTCCCATGGTTCTACAGCCTCGACAGCGGCTGTCGCGTTGAATGGCGGGCGGAGACGGCCAGCCAAGTGGCTGAGGCGTTTCGCGCAGATCAGGACCTACGTGGACCAAGTGGGATGTTATTGGGTGTGCCCATCCCGTCCGAAGACGCACTCGATGCAGATGTTACCCGTGGCGCCATAAGCCAGGCTGTCGAGCGGGCTCATGCGGCGGGAATCGTCGGCAAAGCCATGACCCCGTACCTACTGTCTACAATCTTCGAAGTCACGAACGGGGCCAGTCTCAAGGCCAACGTGGCACTCATCAAGAACAACGCACGCGTGGGCATTGAGGTAGCGCACGCTGTTCAGGCTTCGCGTTGACGGACGATGTATGAGCAACGACGGGTCGTCACGCCTCGCACTGGTTAACGGTCAGGTCAGTACCGTTGACGAGCACGACACAGCCTTCAACCCGGGGTTTGTCCTCATCCGCGACTCACGCATCGAAGCCGTCGGAGCGATGAGCGACTACCGACCGTCATCGGACGTGGAAGAAATCGACTGCTCGGAGCGCTTCGTCTTTCCGGGCTTCGTCAACACCCACACCCACACCTTTCAGACACTCATTAGGGGGGTAGGTGAAGGCCTGCCTGTGTGGGAGTGGTTCAGTCAGGCCCTGGACATGGTGGTCGGCAACCTCACTGTTGAGGATGCCCGCGTGGCCGCGGAGATCAGCGCCGTCGAGTCGATCCGCTCGGGCGCTACCTGTCTAGTGGACTACAACTACCCACACCCGAAGCCTGGAATGGACGATGTCGTCTTGGAGGGCCTTCAACGCGTGGGCATTCGTTGCGTCCTCGCTCGGGGCATCATCGACACGGGAGACGTGCACGCGACGGTAATCCAGAATACCGAGGCTGAGCTCGCTGAGTGCGAGCGCCTGATTTCCACATTCCACCGCTCCGAGGACGATATGGTCCGGGTCTGGCTCGCGCCATACACAGTCTTCAGCACTTCGCCCGACGCCTTCCGCCGCGCCTCGGCTATGGCGCGGCGGTATGGAACTGGCCTAACCGTTCACGCAAGCACGCCCTCGACTCTCGAGTCTGCCCGCGAGCTCTTCGGCATGTCCGACATCGCCTACGAGGAAGCCCTGGGAGTACTCGGACCCGAGGTTCTCTTGGTCCACTGCACGCACCCGGACGAGTGGGATGTGTCCGCCATCTCGCGCCACGGGGCCCGCATCTCACACAACCCGGCCAGTAACGCATACCTGGGCGAGGGAGCCTCACCGGTCGTCGACCTGATGGCGGCCGGCATCATCGTGGGACTTGGTACTGACGGACCCGCCAGCAACAACAACCAGGACATGCTGGCGGTGCTAAAACTGACCGCGCTGATCCAAAAACTCGTCAAAGAGGACCCCTCTGTCATCACGGCACGCCAAGTGCTGCGCATGGCGACAATCGACGGCGCTCGCTGCCTCGGTTGGGACGACCAAATTGGATCCCTTGAACCGGGTAAGCGGGCCGATATCTTGATCGTTAACCCTTGGCTGCCCAACACGGTCGCATTCGACGACCCGGCGGCCTGCCTTGTCTACAGTGCCACGCAAGAAAACATCGAGACGGTCCTGATCAACGGCCGGATCATCATGAAGGAGCGAAAATTTGTCAACATCGACGTAACAGACGTCATGCGTCGAGCCCAGCACGCCAGCCAGGAACTTCGCGTCCGATCAGGACTCGGCTGATTCGAGGAAAATCTCTGCGAGCAATTCCAGCGATTCACGATCGTCGATCTCGTTATGCTCGAAAATCACTCGGCTGAGACCGATCTCGCCCCATGCCGCGAGCTGCTCTTGCACCTCTGGGACGATCCCCCCGATGAAGCCCGCCGCGCGCCACTCAGCGAGGGAAGCGGGTAGACCGCCGAACACATGGCGGTGCGCTGCAATCCTCTTCTGGGCTTCCGCCTCGGTACGCGCGATGAGAAGCGGCGTCATCACGGAGCGTGCGAGCCTTTTGGGGTCGCGACCAGTGCGCACGCAGGCCTCATCGACTGAGTCCATAAGCACCGAGAACTCGCCAAGATTCTTGTATAGGCAGTTCCACTCCTGCGCGTACTCTGCTGCCAGGCCGAGCATCCGCGGCCCGTCACCGCCCAGAATAATCGGCGGACGATGTGTCAAGGGACGGGGCATGACGGTTGCCGAATCCAGTGAGTAGAACTCCCCCGACCATGACACATCCGACTCAGTCCACAAGCGGGTGAACACCTCCAAACCCTCGGCGAGCATCCGGACGCGCACCCCTGGTTCCGGGAATGGCAGCCCAAACCTCGTGTGCTCGTCGCGGTGCCAGCCCGCTCCGATGCCAACGTCAATACGCCCTCCCGTGAGCAAGTCAAGCGCGATCGCCTGCTTGCAGAGATCTACGGGATGGCGGAACGTCATTGGGCTCACCAGCGGCCCGAGCCGGAGACTGTGCATGCGCGCAGCCAGAACTGCTACAGCCGTCCACGCTGGCATGACCTCGCGTTCGCTGGTGATCTCCACCGAACCGAAGTGGTCGGACAAGTAAAGGCCGTCGAATCCGAGGTCATCGGCCGCCCCGGCGGCCGCGAACAGCGAAGGCCAAGTGAGGCCTTCTTGACTTTCCAACAAGAGTGCGAGAGAGACCATAGTCCTAGACCCCTGCGTATCCACCGTCGATGACTACGACCTGGCCTGTTACGTAGTCCGCGGCATCGCTCACGAGAAAAGAAATGACCTCGGCGATCTGGTTTGGTTGCGCATATTCGCCCATCGGGATCGCCGCCAGCGTCGCCGCGCTACCCGCATCGAGAGCCTCTCGGGTGTGTCCCTTTACGAACTCGTCCACGTACAGGTTCGTCGCAACCACGCCCGGCGCGATGCAGTTGACCCGAACTCCACGGGGCGCCAACTCGATCGCCATAGTCATTGACAGCCCAACTACCGCGGCCTTGGATGCTCCGTAGACGGCGTGTCCCGGCATGCCGATTCGATAACCGACCATGGAAGCGGTGTTGACTATCGAGCCGTGGCCACTTGCCTCAAGGGCGGGAACGGCCACTTTACTCAGTGAGAAGACCGCGTGGAAGTTGACCCGCATCGTCTCCTCCATCTGCGCGTCGGTCGTCAACTCGAACGAGTCCGCCAAGCGGAGAATGCCCGCGTTGTTGACGAGGGCGTCGAGCCGGCCGAAGCGCTCCATCGTCGCGTCGACCAATTGCTGCGAGTACTCGCTTTCGCAGACGTCACCCTGAACGAACTCAGCGCGTCCACCCCCTGCCGCAATCTCGCGCTGAACATCAGCCCCGCACTCCGCAACATCGGCCACAATCACGCTCGCCCCTCGTTCGGCGAGTAGCATCGCCGTGGCTCTCCCGATGCCACTCCCTGCTCCGGTCACGATGCAGACTCTGTCGACGAGCGAAACTGCCCCTAGATTCATGGATGCTGCCTCGCACCAGAGGCTGCCTCATCAGCATCGGGCCATTCCTCCATAGAGTAGTACGCCTGCCAGGCGACAGTCTCGAAGTACTCGCTCGTGAGGAAGATCTCCTCGAGCCGATCGCGACGCTCCTGCGGCATGGCCGCCGCTAGCTCATCAATGATTGCCAGAAGCGCGGTGACGTGGTTGTCGAGCCCCACATCATTGCCATATAAGTCGAACCACCATTTGTATGGGTTACCCTCGGCGATGGTGTGCTCCGACAGTATGCGCTTCGAGAGGATGACCCAGCCTACAAGGCACGGCGCGATGGCCGTGAGGATCTCCGCAAGGTCGCCGCGACTCGCGCTCGCGAACTCGTGTTGCGCGTATGCGTACTTTGTCGGCCCCATTCGCTGTGTCTCGAGCTCACGCACCGTGATACCGGCTCCCGCTGCAAAGCGCTCGTGAGATGTCAATTCCTCGTCAAGGATATAGTTGAGGTACCCTTGAATCGTGCGCATCTTCTCGAGATCCGGAGCGCGTAGAACTGCCATCGCCAAGATGCGCGAGAAGTTGATGAGATATGGATAGTCCACTCTCACCCAATACTGCAACCGCTCTGGTTCTAGTGTTCCGTCGATCATGCCTCGAACGAAGGGCGTCCTCATCTGCTCGCCGAGATACGGATCGGCCTTAACTAATAAGCCTTCAGTGAATGACATACCCAACTCCTTCTCGCGTACCCGCCACGAGTAAGTCACGGGCTCAGCCAAGACCTTAATTGCTTGAAATGCTATTCCTCACGGTGATTCATGTCAAGGAATCGACAAGATTTACATGAAGTGCTTGCGAAGTAGGGTGCGTGCCTCATTTCATAAAAGCCCACGAAATAGTAGCCATCGGGTGTGTGATGTTGGATCATTTGGCCACCACAACCGGCTGGTCAAGAGCGAACGCGGGGCGGGCGTTAACTGCTGCGAGGAAACCTAAGGGGGCCGTCAAAGCGGTCAAACGTGTCCACAGGAAGTCGCGTCATTCGTTCAGTGCACACGGCTTTCAGTCGGTCAGCTTCCTTCACGCAGCCCTGACGCGCCGGTGTGCCCGCCGACGCAAGCGACGATGCGTGCGGCAAGTGCCGAGCCCGCCTTGGCGGCCTCCGTCGCATCGTCGCCCCGACGAATCGCATCAATGAAGCCGGCAGCGAACGCATCACCCGCGCCGGTTGAATCCCGAGCCTCAATACCCACCTTGGCTGGCAGATTAACCACTCGATCATTCGCAAGTACGAGCACTCCCGCGGGTCCCCGCGTAACCACGACAAAAGCGATACCGAAACCGGCAAGTGACCTCGCCGCACTCGGGATGTCCGCGCAGCCGGTCAGCTGTAACGCTTCGAACTCGTTTGGGAAGATGCAGTCGATCGACGACAGCAGTCCGGCTAGGTCTTCCCGCACGTAGTCCACCATCAATGGGCTGGGGTCGATCGAGACGCGCACGCCCGCCGCGTTTGCCGAACGAATCAGGCTCCCCGCGCGCGCTGCGGATGCCGGGTCTTGGAACACGAAGCCCGAGACGTGGAGCCAGTCGATCCCATCGAACGAGGATGGGCTGTCGCATCCGAGCAGAGGTTCGCTACCCCCGCGGTACGACATGAAGCGACGGTCTCCATCCTCTCCAATCACCACAACACAGACGGGCGTCGGACCCGGTGTGTGACGCACACGCCCGACGTCCACACCATAGTCGTGGAGGTCGCGAAGAAGCATGGTAGAGAAAAAATCATCACCGATGCGCGAGTCGAGCAGCACGTCCATACCAAGCGCCGCGCCACAGCAGGCAAAGTTCGCCGCAGAGCCGCCACATGAGAGTACACACTCGTGAACCTGCGCATCAGGTGACGTGCTCGACGCGTCGTCGACAACTAGGCAAACCTCTACCATCAGGTCGCCTACAGCAAGCACCGCTGGCATGTGAGAAGTGTACTGAAGCAGCCCTGGTTTGGTGCCGCTTCGCTCACTCTTCAAGAACGGGCGCGTAGAGCGCGCCTACCGAACCGGTTCTGCTCTCGCCGATGGGCCAGAACGATGGGACTGACAATGAGATCTTTCGATTGGATACACCTCCGCAACTATTTGAACCTTTGGCATTCGTTGATCAAAATTTGTTGAGTATCTAGATTCACTCGGGCGAGAACGGTGGTCTGCTTCTTGGTGCAGCAAATCGTGGCTCCCTCGAGTTTTCTCGAGCCCATAATTTTCACTTCGATCCGTCACCAAATCCTCATTTGGGCACTTACGTTTCCTCAGCTGACGCTCACGAACGCACCACGCCGCACCCCAAGTTTGATGATGAAAGGGTACGAGAGTATCCGCGTTTCCTGCGCTTGATGAGGCAATATGCTCGCAACGTGAGTGTGTAAGCGTCAAGCAATCTCGGTCCTGCGAATGGCCAGATCGTCTCCGCGACTGTTTGTGACATCCCTCAAGGGAAACTCACCAAGGTACGCATGCTTCCTGAAGCTAGCCTTCCACCAAAGCCGAAAATGGGCACCGAAAAAGGAAGTTCCTCCTGAGGGCAGGCCAGAACAGAGTGAACATCACTTCCCCCCAGGGAGCAGTTTAGCGTTAAAAATTTTGTCACCTGACCTGAGTGCTCCCACTACGGCCTCTGAATTGGAAACCCAGCCAAAATGCGTACTGATGTCGTAGAGCGTGACCGTTTGTTCAAGGTCTGTCATGGCTCCGACACAATCCTCCGGGATCACCACGTCGTAGCCGAGAAAAAAAGCGTCATGAGCCGTGGATCGAACACAGATATTTGTGAGTACGCCCATGAGCACGACTGTGCGGACTCCTCGGTCGCGCAGGACAAGATCCAAGTCAGTTTGATAAAAACCCGAATATCTGCGCTTTATAACAGTGATGTCATCAGCTGAGCGAACAAGTGGATTCACGACTTCGGCGCCCCAACTACCCGTGTATGCATGCGTCATCTTCCGTGCGAACCGTCTGACTGGTTGAAGATTTGGGCGATGCTCTTCGTTGACAAACACCACTACTGCACCCGTATCTCGAGCACTTGCCAGGACCATATTTTGTGCCGAGCACAGCGATAGCGCCGATTCGTCTGCGAGTTTCCCGGGGTGAACACAGAAATCATTGAGCATGTCAATCACAATCACGGCGGTCTCATATGGATCAATACTCAAATCCTCGCCAAACAACCGGCGATCGCGATACGGGTCTGGCTCAAGTGGTTGCGTCACTGATATTTCTCCTCTTCATCGAGTGGGAGGTAAGTAAAGGTGATCTGCGGTCCCCTTCACCCTTTCTCCCACTGTATCCTGGTCAAGACCGAGTACTCGGCCATTGCGCACACGTTGCTCCCCACCGACAAATAGGTGCTGCACTAATCCCTGCGAGTTGGCACGGAATAAGGCAACGTCCGGGGTATTCCACGCGATGCCTGGAATACCCGCAAAATCAAGATTCGCAAGATCGAGGACGAGGAAATCAGCAGGTCTACCGGGCAGGAGTTCGCCCAACTCTGGCCAATTTATTGTTCGCGCGGCTCCCGACGTTGCCGACGCTAGGAATTGGGATGGATCAGGCGGAGCATCAAATTCGCCACAATTTGCAGCACGTGCTGCCTGTAACTGCCAGGCCAACTGGACTTCGCTGAGCATCGAGCCTCGATCATTGGACGCTGCCCCGTCAACGCTGATCGCAATTCGATTGTTGGTTCCCCACCAATCGGCAAGTCGAGGGATTCGATAGCCAAGGAGAGAACTGCAGCTAGGGTTATGGACAACCCCCACGCCCTGCGAACCAAGTTTCGCAACATCCTCAGGAGTTAACTTCGATCCGTGAGCAAACCAATTCCCTTCGCGAACCAGCCCAAGTTGGACAGCGAAGTCCGCGGCTGAAATTCCTTGAGGCAAACTTCCTTGTAGCGGATGGAAATGCGTGTGCAGGTACGTCGCATGCCGCGCGGCGACACCGTCTAGCGCTCGATTAAATATGCCACCGTCGTCGACAACTGGAGTTGTAGGACCGCAAGCCCACCGCAGGAAGTCCGTCTGGGCTTCACTAATGACATCGCTTGTCCTCGACAAAGCCCCCTTCTCGGATTCCACCAATCGATCTACATCAACGTTGCGTTGCCGAAGCAAGGTCGCAAGATCACCTTCCAGACGAGGAGAGCATCCCCGGACGTACATCATGCGTATGCCTGCATCACGAGCAGCCGAGACAACCGGACTGACAAAGTCCTCCCCGACAGGGTGGAGGTACTCAAATGCAGCAACCGTTGTGCAGCCACCGAGGAGTAACTGGACAAGTGAATATTCAGCCGCAGCCTTGACATCTTCTGCCGTCATGCGTGCCCATGCTGCATAGTGAACTGCAAGCCAGTCGATGAGTCCACCTCGAACATGAATGCCGCGCGATGCCCCCTGATACAGGTGGTGGTGAGCAGCGACAAACCCCGGAGCGACCAAACCAAGTGGCTCCTCAAGGTGATCTGGCGGCACGTCTGGCCGATCACAAGACACCGATTCCACTCTTTCGTCAACAACAGTTAACCACGCATTGCGAATTGGAGGCTCCGTCCAAGACGTGATCAATACGTCAATCGGGCCAAAGATCTTGCGCTGAGCGCCCATGTCAGGAGATACCACCGCGTGCGCTTGGCTGTGAACGTGCAGCAATAACCACGCGGTGGGCAATCGCATCGAGCTCATCTGGTTCATCAGGTAGCAGGCCTGCGGTGATGCGAATGTGGTGCCCAGGCAACGACTCGCTCACAAATGGGGATCCCGGTGCAACATTGATGCCTGCGACAGCCAGGGTAAGCAGAGCAGAGCGCTCATCTTCAACTTCAACCCAAATGTTGATGCCGTCGCCAGGACTGCACTGCACTCCTTGCTCCATGAGACGCTTTCGGATCTCCTGTGATCGTCGCTGATAGACGCTACGAGCGTGAGATACGGCAGCTACGGCTTCCTCGTCGATTAACACTTCAACTAGTAGCGATTGCAGGATTCGGCTCGTCCAGCCAGGTCCAAGCATCCGCCTAGACATGAGCGGATCCAGGATCTCTGCGGGTCCACCCATTGCCGCGATACGTAGGTCTGGTCCATGAGATTTCGAGTGGCTTCGAATTCTTATGGTTCGCTCTGGGATGAAACTCCCGAGACTCAGATCTGGGCTACTGCTTATGGCCCCGGAGTGATCAGTCTCAACGATCCAAGTTCTCGTATCCTGCAAGAGTGCAGCGAGATCGGTGATGCGCTGCGGGGTCAAACTCGCCCCCGTTGGATTTTGCGCACGCGGGTGGATAAACAGAGCGACTGGCTCGCGTTTGAGGGCACCCATCAAGGACTCGGGCACGACACCAAAATCGTCCATTTCGACAGCAAGGATCTCGGCCCCTCGTGTCTCCAACAGGTCAATCAGTCCAGGAAAACCTGGGTTCTCAATGACCACGCGATCTCCCAGACGTACCAATTGATCAACAACACGTGAAAGCCCATCGAGTGCACCGTCAACCGTCACCATTCTTTGCGTTTCACAAGGCCAGTCTGCCCGCAATAGTTTCTCAAGTTGTGGAAGAACCGGGTCGTCCAAATAACTTGACGTCCAGGTCAGAGCAGAGCCCTTCAGAGCATCGAGGGCCCGATGCAAACCTGGCAGGAGGTTTGGATCGGGCATGCTCGTCGACAGGTCCAGTGCCGCTGAGCCCGATTCGACACCAATACCGAGATATCGAATTGGCCTGCTCGGTTCTAACGTGTTGCGGACGATAGTTCCCGCACGACCCCGTGACTCGACAACACTCAGGGAACTCAGTGTCTGCCAGGCCTCACTCACTGTTGCAGGGCTTATCCCCAACTGCGCCGCGAGTGCCCTGACCGTGGGGAGTCGATCGCCGGTCACCAAATGCCCACTCCGAACCAGCCTGTTGATTGCAGCCGAAATACCTCGGGGGGTAGCGTCCGTGATCGCCACACACACCATTTCGGTGATCCTCGGGTCCACTGTGACGTACTTCGAAGGGGTTCGAATCGCTTTTGACACTCTATTCCCCTCGATGGATCGCGCCTAAAGACTTTTTTTGATCCACGTGAAAAATATACATTAAATTCGTACAAGTATCACAACAAACAGTGTTTGCAATACAGAAAAACAAAACCAACATCACTATGCCGATGTACCGCAATCCAATTGAGCTCAGGGTAAGGCACCCGAGATTGGGAAGTAATCCATCTCCACGCAGCGGCTGTGCCTTCTGAGTGATCTTCCCCAAAAAAGGCGAAAGCCTCGAGAGCCTAGGTGTTATCAGGCTCTCGAGGCCTTATCTTCGTAGCGGGGACAGGATTTGAACCTGTGACCTCTGGGTTATGAGCCCAGCGAGCTACCGAGCTGCTCCACCCCGCGCTATGTTTTATCTTGGTGAACTATACGTCAGTGCTCACAGTCACTCGTTG
>FLOH01001545.1_pt1 | contig 23667 bp, 26 predicted proteins | sample 756751 | NCBI WGS metagenome assembly FLOH01 (sample SAMEA4026879, study PRJEB14308) | marine metagenome | biome: coastal water; material: water | depth 74 m
AAAGTAGTTAAAGAACTCGCACCTATTTTCGACGCCCAGTTGTTAACTTATATGCGGCTGACGGACTGCCGGGTGGGACTGCTAATGAATTTTAATGTGCCCGTCTTGAAAGATGGAATCAAGCGTCTGGTCCTGTAATTCTAAGTCAATCACTCCTCCGTGTCTCTGTACCTTGTAGGTTCCCCCATGATGTTAAACCAGCTTTTTGAGTCCTGGCGAGAATGGGTCAAAATAACTCGTCGGAGCCAGGACTCGAAAAAGCCTTCAAAGTGTATTTACTATTGAAGGTGCCAGGGTGCTTTGAGGCGGCGGCAGCCGCCCCAAAGCAGCTTCAGGTGAGATCATTCTGTGCCTCGAACAGTCGTAAGACGAGTTCATCACTGAGCAGCGGCCCCCTGAAGCATCCTGGCTTAATATCAAACAGTTAACCGAACCCCGGAAGTGATTCCGGTGAGTTCATCTCTACAAGACCGATATAAGCCATGACCTCAAACACACAATACATCGCAATCGATATTGCCAAGCAAACACTCCAAGTTCAAAGCGACTTACAGTCCTTATCTCTGTTATACAATCAAGAGGGACTCAAACAGCTGAGAGCTTTTATAAAAAGACACCAACACCCCATGGTGATCGCTGAAGCCACCGGTGGCTACGAGCGTCCTCTAATGAGCATGCTCTATAAATATAAGATCACCGTGGCCTTACTGAATCCCAGACTCGCACGAGCCTTTGCAGTCAGCGAAGGCATTAAGGCGAAAACGGATCCTATTGATGCTAAGATGCTTCTGAGCTTTGCTAAAGAGAAAAGCCCGAGGCCGACTGAGTATATCGGCGCGCAGCGCGAAGAGCTTGGCGCACTGATGGATCGTCGCGCACAGCTCACTGAGCACATCGCCAAAGAAAAAAACCGCTTGGATAAAAACCAGAAAATTATCTGTGGATCGATCAACAAAATGATCCGCATCTTAGATAAAGAACTCGCCCTAATCGAAGCGCGAATCACTAAGCTAATCGACTCCAATGAGCAAATGCAGGCCCAGTCTAAGCTGATGCAACAAGTATGTGGAGTTGGTCCGAATACCGCATGGTCGATCCTTGCCTACCTCAGTGAAATTACATCGCTCAATCGCAATCAACTCGTAGCGCTTGCTGGGCTCGCTCCCTACAACCGTGATAGCGGAAAATTCAAAGGGAAGCGAACCATACAAGGAGGCAGAGCCAAAGTTAGAAAGACTCTCTACATGGCCGCTCAAACAGCGGCCATTCATAATCCAACCATCAAAACCTATGTCGATCGACTCAGAAACGAGAAAGGGAAACCATACAAATGCGCCATGACAGCCGCTATGAGAAAGATTTTAGTCCACCTGCAATCACTCCTCAAAAATCAACAAATATTGCTTGATTAGAGACACAGTTGCTCCGTGGTGAAACTCGCCGGTCTGGAATCTCAAGCCATTCCTCTTCTCAGAGGTAATTGAGTGTTCCGGTTTTCATTGATTCACTAAAAATAACGAAGAACCCGCTTGATTCCTTCTGTCGGCCTGCCCTATCTCATTGATTAGCCCGAGTAGCCATCCCAATGAATACGCGACGATTGCTGCGCCAAAGACGCCGAAACCATTTCGGTAAAAGTCATATAGCGCACGCCCTGCTCGAAGGAGGTGAGCACAACCGGCGCACCTTCGCGAATCGAGCGCACAAAATCTGCCTCGACCCGCCAACCACGGCTCTGCTCGCGCGACAATTTGACCTTTGTCTCTTCAGTCGCGCCTGCTTTCGAAAAAAACAACTGCGATTTAAAAGCATCGAGGCGGAGTGCGCCCTTTGATCCATTCAAGTGAAACTCCATACGTGGCTTACCGGACTCAACGCCACTAAAATGATACACCAGACGTGCTCCGGATTTCGAGAAGCGCCCGAGGACACTAACACTATCAGGGATCTCAACTTTTACCGCTACCTCCTCTGTCAAATACTTCCGCCAAGGATGAAAGACCGCAGCATCGGCGAGCAACCATTCTGGCTCGTCTTCGATCCAGCGCTGCACTATCTCATGCATAATCCCCATCGTCAGAATATTCTTCCCGCTCTTGCCGATATCCTGCCGCCAAGTCATGGCGGCGTCGGGGGAGGCTGATTGCCCGCCGGCATGCACAACGCGCACCTCCAGCAACTCTCCAATGTCATCGTTTGCGATCATCGCGCGAATGGAAGCATCAAAATCGAGTGAAAATGGAGCCGGCACTAACTGTGCCACCAACTCTGGGTGCGCTAGCGCGGCGACCTGCATACGCCGGGCTTCATCCAAGTTACACGCCATACGTGCTTCACAAAGGACATGCTTGCCGTGCCGCAAAGCCGCAATCGTAGCTTCGGCATGTAGATCAGGCCATGTACCGATACACACCGCATCAATCGAAGGATCCTCAACGACCGCCTGCCAAGTTTCGACGGCACGCTCGATGCCTGTCTGCTTCGCTACTTCTTGAGCCGATTCAAGTGAGCGATTGGCGACAACGGAAAGTTCAACATTCTCCTGTTTCTGAAAACCCGGAATGTGCATCTTGCGCGTATTCGCGCCGGCTCCAATAAATCCAATCCGTAATTTATGCGGTGCTATCACGACACGTTGGAGTTTGTATGTAGCTTTCCAAGATGGAGAGTCAATTGATGCTGGGTGCACTTTGCAAATTCGGGATTATGCGTAACGAGCACCAAACTCTTGGCTTCCTCTCCGGCCAGATTCAGCAGTAAGTCCATCACGGCATGACCAGTCGCCTCGTCGAGATTACCGGTGGGCTCGTCGGCCATCACCAACGGTGGATTATTAATCAAGGCACGCGCCACGGCGACACGTTGGCGTTCACCACCGGAAAGTTTCGTCGAATCGTGTTTGATCCGATGCGACATTCCCACTCGCTCAAGCAAGCTGACGGCACGATCTCTTACCGTGCTATCAATACGACCAGCCATACGTGCACCGAGCAGCACATTCTCCAGAGAGTTGAGCTCGGGGGCTAGGTAGTAGGCTTGAAAGACGAAACCAATAAACTTTGCACGTCGAGCAGCCAACGATGAAAGTGATCGCCCGTTCGCCAAAACACCGTCCCAAGTCAAAGAGCCCGACTCGGCAATCTCGAGCCCCGAAAGCACATTTAGCAAAGTCGACTTACCATTGCCCGATTCCCCGCGAATACTGACGCTCTCGCCCCGACGCAGAGAAAAATCGATTCCGTTTAATACCGAAATTGGCCCATTCTCACCAGGGAAATTTTTCACAAGACCCTGTGCCTCCAAAATAATGTCGTTTGGTTTATTCACTGCGTAATGCGTCGGCTGGTTTTAAACGTGCAGCTCTCCAAGCAGGTAAAAGCCCGGCAAGCGTCGAAATAATGATGGCAAAACACGTCACTGTAATAAAATCGGACATCAAGTAATGCACCGGTATTTCGTAGACATCATATTGCCCGAGGAAATTTACCTCCGAATTCGTGAGCCTTGAATAAGCCGAAAGAATCGGACTACGGAAGTTCAAACATACGAGCGCCATGACGATCCCAAAGATCGTGCCAATCGTGCCGATCACAAAACCCTGGAAGCAAAAACTGTATGCCACCTGATGCGGCCGCCCTCCCATGGCAACGAGCAAGCCGATCTCACGGGTCTTGCGAATCACCGTCATCATCAGCGCGATCGAAATCGAGAACGAAGATACCAAGATAATAAAGATAATGATAAACGAAATCACGCGCTTCTCCTGCTCGATCACAAAAAGAAAGTCATTGTTCGACTCCAACCAACTGATCGCACTCAGTCCCGGGCGCAACAGTGCCTCCTCCAGATGCTTGGAATAGGTGGCAGCATTCACACCTGGCCTTAGTTTTAAAACCAAGCCATGCACACCATCTTCCAAACCGTAGAGCTCCTGCATCACACGGAGCGTCGAAATCATCGTATTCCCATCCACCTGTGGCGAACCGGTGCGGAACAAGCCGATCACCTTGAATTCACGCGGCAGCAACACCTCATCTTCTTTTAAACGCTCCAACATGAGCGGCGTGAAAACTTCCACAATCGAACCCGGACCAGCCTTCAATGTGTATGCGAGGCCCTCGCCTAGAAACACCCCTTCATCATCAAAATCGTCCAAGCTGCCGATCGTTAAAAATTTCTGTAGCGGAATCACACTCTCCTCAGCGATTGGATCGATCCCACGAATCACTGGGAACTGCGGCCGATTTTCGTGCTGCAGCATGATAATCCCCTCCGCAAAAGGAGCCACGCCCAAAACTTCGCGCTCAGCTTGCAGCTTCTCGAGCTGAGCCTCCCAATCATAGATGACCTCGCTCGATCGAATACGAATATCCCCCTGCGTCTCTACGATTCGGGTGCGAATACCTTCTCCGAAGCCATTCATTACGCTCTGCACAATCACAAGGACACAGACACCCAGCATCACCCCAATGATCGACATGAGAGAGAAAAAGGAGAAAAATCGGCCTGAAGGAAAAAGCTGCTTCAAGGCGTGGTAAAGATACCAAGGCATAAACACAGTTCTCCCCTATCCAGGCCTGAAGGAAAAGCGTAAAACGCACCAATTAGACAAAAGTATTTCATCGCACCTCTCAGCTGCCACCAATAATTAAAACGTTTCTTGAAATTAACCCTTTACAGTTACCCCGCGAAGACATTTATTCCCGCCTTCCAAGTGATGCAGGGTGGAGCAGCCCGGTAGCTCGTCAGGCTCATAACCTGAAGGTCCTAGGTTCAAATCCTAGCCCTGCACCCATTTAAATGATGATAAACCCCGTAAGTTTAACGACTTACGGGGTTTTTGTTTTTGCAGGTAAATGAAGGGCAAAACAACTAAATGCAGGCAAATGAGGCGCTTTTGACAACCTTTTGGCAACCGTCGGGCAGGAAAATGCAGCTTCATGCGAATAATCCTTAAAGCTGTTGGCTTTTTCGAGTTACTCCGCGCATTCAAAATAAAGATGCATTTTGGCAATCGTTGGCAACCGCAAGTATACCTCGACCTAAAGAGCGTTGAGGAGGCGGACGCGTTTTGGGCGATCGTGCCCGAGGGTGAGGTGCTGCCGACACCATGAGAAGAAGGATGGGCGGTATGTGATGAAGGCCTAATTCTCGTCGGTGATCACGATGCGTATAAAGCCTTGTTTCGGCTTGGGACCTTTGGCTTTGAAATAATGGATCTCTGTGCCATCGGGATTTTGGGTTGGGATGCCATAAGGTTCGATGTAAAAGAGCCCCTGCTTCCATACTTCAAGGCCCTTTGAATATTGTGGGATAATATTAAATCCACCAAGCGCCTCCGGGTTCAAACGCACACCAATGACAAAAAATCCATTGCCCAAGGCGTTACTATCAATTTCTAGTATTCCAAAATTATCAGGCACCAGTGGATTAAGTCCGTAAAGGAATTCTAAGCGATTGGAGAGTCCGTCGCCGTCGGTATCTTCATTCCAAATCGCGGCATGGATGTCCCCGAAGTATTCCAACTCCCAGGCATTGGACAGGCCATCGCTATCGGTGTTGATGTGGTCGAGGGCGACTGTGGTGCCGGTGCCGATGATCGCGGGGCGGAGGTCAATGATCTGTTCGTAGATGCGGCGCATGGCTGCGAGTGAAAGTGAAGGTGAGAGTGAAAGTGTATTTGTCTGCCGATGCGGAGATCGGCGATCCCGGGGTTAGGCCCATCGCGGCCTTAGCGATATAGGCCGGAGGCCGTGGCCCCGTAGAGGGTGTTGACGCTGGTAGCAGCACTGCTGCGCAGTGAGTGGAAAGTGAAAGGTGACAAGTGGGAAGGTCAGTGAGCTCTTAGAGCGGATTAGCTTAAATCAAGAGGTGTTTTAGTCGGCGTAGCATACTTATCTAAAAGGCGGGTGATTTCCTTCTGCACTTGGAGGGCGTTCTGGTGATCGCGGAGAGTTGCGGTGAGGCGGGCGTCGATCTTTGCGCCCTGAGGTGTTTGATCGAGGATGTCGCGGAAGGTGTCGATGCCTTGCACTAGGCTGGCGATGACTTTGTCGGCGGTGCGCTTGCGGCGGCCCATCCAAATGGCGCCGAGGGCCAAGGTTCCGTTTAGAGCGAGACTGGCCAGTGGCGCGGCTCCGGAAACGGGAATGAATGCGGTGGTGGCTTGGATCAGGGGTGCAATCGAACTTTTGGGGCGAACGATTCCGAGGGCTTCGGCTTCGGCAAGTGTGATGCCCTGCTCTTGTGCGACTTCGTCGTAAGGCACTGGCTCGTAAAGTGCAGACTTGAGCGTCTGGCAACCTGACGTGGCGAGCAATGCGACGGATAGACTAAGGGCTAATAGCTGTGTGCGAAAACGGGACCGTTTCATGCACCAATTACAGGGCACAAAAAAGCCTCTGACACGCAGAGGCTTTCACGAGTCTTCACTAAGTTTGACTGATGGCGAAACATCTGATGGCGGAGCTTAGGCTCTGCTATTTTTGACCGCGAAGGTGCGCGAAGTGACGCGAAGCTCGGGCTCTGTTTTTTTTTAAACCGCTTATGGGCGCTAATTCCACGCTTATTTAAGACTGATCCGGTGGGGCTTTGTGGCCAAACTACTTAATCCTAGCGACATCCTCCCAGTTGTTCAGATACTTAGATAAATCCCGAACATCTGATTCATAAAGACCCTCTGATATCTTAACCTTATCTGCCTTCTTTAGCCCTCTGGCCTCCCAGCAACGAGGAACTTGATTCTCAGTCACCCATACGTAGCTCTGAATATTTTCATTGCCCGCATGGATTTCATCATAGATCTCCAGCAGCTTTTGCGGGGAGATTATAATGTAATCGTTTGATCGTGTCTGAAATTGATATAAGGGCACCTCTGAAAAGACCGTTTTGACGGCTCAGGTTAGGTTGTTTTGTATTTTTCATAATTAATTGATGCTGGTTCGGTTTGATCCGGTTTTCGAATGGTTGGAGTGACTGTTTTTTAGATTTAATTGGTTCGTTTATCCGTTTTCCCTAGGCGTTTTCGCTCACTTTGAGACCTATCGGCGCAGGAATGCATAGCGGTCCATATTGTAAACTAGATTGCACAGCGCGTTATGTTGCTTGGCTCGGACGAGCCCGATCGTTCGCAGCTGGTCCATGGCCATTTGGCTCATGCGTCCGAAGACGTGTTCACAGCGAACGCGGATACGGCTGCGCAGCTTGTTGGTTGCATGTTCTTCTTCGCTGAGAGGATGACCGCGCGTTGCCTTGAACTGAATGAAGTTCTGGCAGTTCTTTTTCAGTAAATATTCGCAGCTGGCTTCCGACTGATAGGCGCTGTCCGCAAAGACCGCTTCGTCGTCTTCGTCGATTAATTCCTCGAACACTTGCGAATCATGCACGCTCGCTGGCGTCGTCGCGTAGCCACTGACCAGCTTACTCTTCGCATCCACTTTCGCGTGATTTTTGTAACCGTAGTGCACCTCGTGGTTCTTCTTTGCCCAGCGAGCATCGCAGTCCTTTTGGCGCCCTACAGCGGTGCTTGGATCGAACTCTGCGGGGCGCTCTCCTTCTTTGATTTGTGCATTTTGTTCACGAGTGTTGCGCTGGCGTGGAGCTGCAACAAAACTGGCGTCCACGATACTACCTTCTTTAGCCAACATACCTTGCCCCTCAAGGAGTTGACCGAAACGTTCAAAGATCTTGCGACTCCCGTCGCGACCGTCCTTCTCTAATGACTGTCTGAAGTCCCAGATCGTCTTTGCATCTGGAACGCTATCACCAGGCTGTAAGTCAAGAAACTGCATGAAGCTGAAGCGATCCATAATCTGAAACTCCGCTTCGTCGTCACTCAATGCGTAATACTTCTGCAGCACCAAAACCTTTAGCATCAGCACGACATCAAAGGGTGGGCGACCGCCCTTTCTTAGGTCGCGCACGTCATAGCCCAACAGTGTTTCCAAATCCACCCGAAAGAGCTCCCAATCGATCACCGCATTGAGCTTATTGATGCCCTTGACTGTGCGCATCACCTCCTGCTGGTGATCAATCATGCTGAACAGGTCATTATCTTGCTTGGGATTGCGGTATTTCATGCTTAAACAATAGATACCAATCAAACGCTGTAAAGATTAGAAATTGAAGATTCAACAGTTAAGGGGAGGTTTCCAGAGGTGCCCATAAGACCAAGACCCACAGGTCTGCAGGGGATTCCTTGATTTTATTTCGTTTAAAGGTCCACCAACCTCCTGATTTCACATGCTCGATTCCTTTCGACTTCTGTTGGTTGCCCATGAAGTCCTTCGAAAACTTCACCTGCAAAGACAGCGTCTTTTTACAGGACAAATCGGTAACCAAGAGGTCAATACCTGTGTCCTTTGATGGAAGCCACACGCGTAAATCTTTGTATTTCTCCTCGATAATACTTCCAACGAGGTATTCGCCAGCATGAATGGTAAATAATGGTTTCATTGAGAGATCAGACTAGAACCGTGCCAAAGTCCAACAAGCTCAAACGATTAATTAATAGCCATAGGCATTAAGAAGCCCGCGGGGTGAGCTGCGAGCTTCGGGGATTAGGAGGGGAACCACCCCGACCTTCGGCCACCCCTCCTCGGATGAGGAGGGGAGCTTTTAATAGCTTAGCTGACGGTGATGCGCTTAGCGGAGATCGCGCTGGTGAGTTTAATGTCCTCGGTCCAGTCGACCGCTAGGACGTCGGAGCGGCTGGATTCTTCGCGGTAGGTGCGAACGACGTCCACTCCGCCGCGACGGGTGCGGAAGGTCTTCATGAAGCAGGGATCATACAGCGTGGGAGTGTTGTTGCCGTGGAAGAGATACATCTCGGAACCAACAATGTTCTTCGCGCTCTTTTCCTTACCCCACTTGTTCTCGTCGTAGGAGAGCACGCCTACCCGAATATCGAGGTCGGGGTTGAGTAGGAGCGATGCGAACTGATTACGGGTGACGCCGACGGAGGCGGCACCAGGGAAGCGGGCGATGACCTGCGGGTTATGGCGGATCGCGGCCCATGCAGGGAGACCGATGACGATGCGGTTGGGCATCATGCCAGTATCGGTGGCCAGGGCTTCGATCTGTGCGTCGATCTCGGCGATGGGGTCGTCGGTGTTGCCTGCGCCGCTCCATGCTCCAACACCGCCGACTGCGGCGATGGCTCCAGCGACTGCGTTGAAGACCTTGCGCTCGTGCGAAGCGACTGCCGAGGACACGAGCGTGCGCGTCTTGGCCTGCTCCAAGTGGAGCGGATCACCTTGGCCTGCTTCGTCTCGCTCGTGATCGTCGATGGGGATTTCTAGAGCCTGCGGTAAGCAGTTATAAGCGGGATCGGTGGCCGCGAATTCGAGACGACGAGCTGGACCGCCAACGGCCCGCGAGGTGTCGAGGATCTGGAAGGCGTTCTTGTCGGAGAAGTCTTTATACTGGCCGGTGGCGGCGGGAACAATGACTTCGGGGGCGATGAAATCGGCCAAGGTGGAACGCAGGTCTTGTGACAGGCCGCGGGCGTAGTTGGTTAACGTGACGTGGAATTTAGAAGCTGACATAATTTTGGATGCTATTGGTTGGGGTGATTGAAGAGGGTTAAAATTGGATTTGGCTGACGCGACGAAGGCAGGAAAATCACCCAACCTCTCGCCCACAGACGCGCGGCGCTACGTTCTCGGCTGCGCTCCTGCAGTCACATACTTTGGTATGCTCCTTAGGGTGCTCGCCTCTGGCCTTGCGGCGCATCGTCTCTGAGCTTCGTATCATCTAAAAATGGAATTGAATGGGATCAGATAAATGTGATTAGGTTAGAGCAACAGGGCGAAAGAGGACGGCCTCGATTAGTTCATCAGCGACTCCTGCTTCAAGTGCCAGACCGACAATGATTCGATTACCAGATCCCGAGTCAGGGGAGACGGTGCCTGTTTCGTCGATTTGCAACTCCTCGCCTGCTTTTACTGGGGCAGATAGTTTAACTTTAATAGTGCCAGCGAGTCCGCCAGAGCTAATGGCGACCGAGGTTTTCTCACCGGCATTGCTACCAAGAAGAACAACACCAAAAGGCGGCAATCCCCCTGATACAGAGTATAGTGCCACGGCACCAACATTGCCGTTTGTTTGAATACTGACAATGTGACCTTCTTTACCTGTTAGGTCGCTGTTGGGAGGGAAAGGAAGAATTGCGTTTTCGCGGGTGAGTTTGCTCATGATGAATAGATGACTGATGAATAATGATTGATGAATGATGCCGATACAGAGATTAGCGACCGCTGGGTTAGCGGAAGAGATCAGGCGCGTCCGTTTGCGCCTTGGAAAAGATGGTTTGGAAGTCGGCTTGTGGGTTGGCGGCGTGGACCTCGGCGAGTTTCTTTTGTTGGAGTTGCATCTTATCGAGCAGACCGTTTTTCGGGTCGTCGCCGTCGGTGACTTTAGCGAGCACGGGATTAACGGGTAAGGCTTCGAGTGCTTTGACGGCCATGGCCTCGTTACGCAGCAGGGACTCCGTCCAAAAGGCCTTGGCGTCGGCATCGTTGGAAGCGATGCGGCCTGCGTTGACGGCGGTGTCGACCAATGACTCGGCGCGGGCCTGGATGGCATCTTCGATGCGGTTTTTCAGTTCCCGGTTTTCAGTTTCCAGTTGGGAGAACTTGGCTTCGATCGCTTGGACGATGGATTCTTCGGAAGCTTCGACGGAGTCGATGATCTTGAGGGCGTGGAGTTTGGCTTGGATTTTCATAGAAGTGAGTGGGAAGGTGGGAAGGTTTGCGACTTGGAGGGGGAGGCCTGAGGTTGACGTGGCCGATTCGGAGATCGGCGATCCCGGGGCTCCCTTGGCGAAGAGTGGTTGTTCCTTCAGCGCCCTAGGGGCACCCGCTTCAGTCACCCCTTCGGGGCCAACGCGTTCGCGTGGACCATCTCCGCGCTCACGCGCTTCGTGAATGGTTTCTGAAGTGTGTTCGCTCTTTGCGAAGAGTGGTTGAATTTTCTTGAAGGCGGCGCGGTTGACTAGGCCGCCCATATTGGTTTCGGAGCTGATGACCTTTCCGTTATCGTCGGGAATGAAGGTAGGAGAAAAGCGGCGGAAGGTCTTTTCCTTCACTGCCGTCTGCCCTGCCCCGCTCCATTCGATCTTGGCGCGGACGCCTCCGGTCTTGAGGTCGTCGCCCGCCCAATAGAACTCGGTGGGCCATGCGGCTGCCTCACGGTCTTCGTGGTTGAAGTCGAAGAACGGCCGGTCGTCGTTGCCTTCGGTGGCTTTGGTTAGCTGTGCCTGCAGAAAGGCGTTGAGCGTTTCGGCGGTGGTGGCGTCGACCTTGATGTCGAGCGTGACGGGCTTGCCGCCTCGGGACGCGTTGATCCGGTGGGTGCCGGGGGGCATGTACTGAAGTTCTTGAGGAACTTCAGAGTGAGAGTGATCCAGTGAAAGTGAGAGTGGCGTGGTCAGGGCTGCTTTGATCGCTTCGGGCATACATCGAGATTCGGGGCTCGGGGTGCCTGCTGCGAGGGATGCGTTTCACTGGAATTGACTGCGTTTCACGAAACGCTGAAAAACTGAAAGCGGAAACACTAAAAGCTGAAACGGAGACTTCCTTTCACCGCTAATGGTCGCTTATTTTACGCTAATCTTAGGTTGTGCGTTTTCAATCACGAATGGACGCGATTTTCTAGGGCCCGTTCCATAAAAAAAGCCCTACTAAAAGTAGGGCTTTTTAAAAATTATCTGGCTCAGACTACTTATATTTAATAGCCGCTCCGTTTATAATAGTGTTACCGCCATAAGGCATCTGATTGTTAATAATGATTGCGTCAGCACCTATCGCGGCAGCTTTTTCCCTAATGGTATTGTATGCCTTACTAGGGTCCGTGCCCGCCACGTTGGCGGAAAGAATGCCGATTTCATCGAAATCTCGATTTACGGGCACAACTGCCTTGATTTGCACATCAGCAGGATTTGTCGCAGGGTAAATACCTTTGGCCGTCTTAGTTATGTTTACTGTCGTGCATGCAGTCATTCCAAGGCATGCGACAACAAGTATGATTTTTTTTACGATTTTCATGGTTATTTATATTTGATGACAGTGCAGATGTATTCTCGATTACTACGACCTGTAGTATCTTTATCACTATTCCTCAGCTCATTTCTAACTACGCTAGTAACTACTCCGTAACTAGTCACATATACTGCATCCGCCCCATACGAAGCGCCCATCTTCATGAGCTTTTTATTCGACGCTCCAGCAATTTCAACTTCTGCAATTACGATGTAAGGTCTAGTCGGGACTTCTTCAATAATTTCGACAGCTTCGTAATCAGTTCTCGCTGGGTAGTCCTCAAACACCCTAGCTGTGGGTGTGGCACAACCAGAAAGAAGAACAATAAAAACAAGAAATAATAGAGAGCACAATCGAAGCATTGTGAAAGACAATGAATCCAGAGCATGGTCTTACAAGGGTAAACTAAGTAATTACACCAATAATCATACTAACATTTTAATGCTTTCCATCAGACACCCTCTTGGTGACCAGCTGTATTTCGCAGTCGCAGTTGTGGTGCAGCGGCGGCGGGGTTGTCCAACCGGAGCCGTAGGTGGTGCCGTTGAGGGGGTTGCATTCGGGGCAGTCGCCTCCAGACCAAACTAGATCGTGGGTCTTTAGGTCGGTGGTTGCTAGGAGGTCGGCGAAGTCTATCTGGGCTTGGGCTTGGCGGGCGTTGAAGGATACCGTCGATTCGGAAGCCGAATCAACAGCCGTGGGAAGGTCGGAAGGTGTTAAAGTGGGAAGGTGGCACGAACAGTTGCCCTTGGCTGACGCAGGTGGCAATGACGGAGCATTGCCCTCCACTGAAGGTGCCGATACGGAGATCGGCGCTCCCGGGGTGAAGAGGTCTTCCTTGGGTCCGGGGGCTGGGACTTTGTGTCTATCATAGAGCCATTGCTTGGATACTGGTAGTCCCATCTCTTGAAAGAGGAGCTTGTCGCGCTCGACCATTTTGTGGTCTTTCTCGGGGCGGTCGAGTTCGACTTCGAGGAACGGCAGTTCGTCGTCATTGCCCCAATTCAATTCGATGATGCTGGGGATCAGTTGATTGTTGATCACGTCGATCACGTAGGCGGCGTAGTTCTCGTAGAGATCGAGTTCAACTTCGCGGTGGACGTTGCCGAGAGCATAGCTCCCTCGGCTGCCCTCTTCGCTGGTTAGCGTTTGGCCGAGGAAGAGCAGATCGCAGGAGCGGTCGGCGATGGCCATGAGCCGCTCGGTCGGCTCGGACTTGCCAGCGACGCCTGGTGTGCTGCCGTTGAGAATTTGGAGATCGGTGCCTTGTGGGAACGCGCCCCATGCGGCGGTTCCCATGTTGCGTAGCATATCTGAAATCTGGTCGATCTGCGTCTGCGGGGCACTTGGGTCGTAAGTGGCCCAGCGAATTGGCAGGCCGAAGAGTTCGGCCTTATGCGTCATCCACTCCCAACCAAGCATGCGGCCTAGCCATAGATGGGCAAGCGAGCGAAGCTGAGCAGTCTCGGCGATATGGCCAGACTTGGCGCGGTAGATGCCAACTAAGAATTTGTGAGGGTATTTTTCAAAGTGCCTTGGATTATTTGGATCCCTATCGGGGAACAATCTCAATGCGTTTGAGTTTGAATGTGGGAAGGTTTGAATGTGTGAAGGTTGTTCAAAGCCGAGGCAGCTCCAAGGGACGCGGCGGGTGCCGGCGGGGACATATTTCCCGTCTTCGATCGTCCAATCGATTTCGAGGACGGAGACGCCACGGGCGACAGCGTCGAGGAGTTCGTAAATGGTGGCTTGGAAATTGTGCTGCCCTTCCCATGTGGCGGCCTTCTGATTGTGGAGGACGTGCTCGACGAAGGCGGCCTTTTCGAGGGCGGCGGCCGAGGGTTCTCTGCCCTTCTCGGTCCAAGGCTGGAGGTTGAATGGGAGCTTGGCGACGGCCTTTTTGATCTTGTTCAGATTGGAACGGAGGCGATCCCAGGTGTCCTCCATCGTGTTGAACAGCTCGTTCTGGAGCATGAGGTTGCCCCGGCCTCCCTCGTCGAGAATCCAGCCGAGGGTCTCGGGGTCGAAGTCGATCGGGATCGGCGACAGTTGGTTGTCGCGGGGATGCGGGCGGATGATGGTTCGAGCGGGATTCATGCACTATTAACCGCAGAGTGCGCGGAGGTTGGGAGAACTGATTTTTTAACCACAGATGAACACAGATAAGAAGTGAGCCCTTCCCATTGGATATGAAAAAGGCCACGCGGATGAGACGTGGCCTGATGATTAGCGCAGAAGCGAAAGATTGCGGAGGGCGAAAATTAACTAGATTTCACTGTAACAAAAAAATCTCCGCCTTAAGGCGGAGATTTAAAAATTCGACCCCGCTTCGCGGGGTAAAAAGAGTAAAAGAGTAAAAGGTTAAAGGGTGACGCGCCCTTTGCGCCTCATCAGTGCCAGCCCAAGTCCCAGGCATCCTAAGATCGCAGCATAAGCGGAAGGTTCAGGAATGGGCGCGAGACTGGAGACGCGGAAGCCGACGTCGTTGCCCTCGCTGGTCGGATCGAAGCTGCCGAGGAACGAGGACTGCAGGCTGTAGCTGGCGTCGCTGAACGAGCCGCCCCCCAGCCCGCGGGAACTAGTGCTCACAATAGCATCATTCCACTCCCATACGTTACCGCCCTGATCGAAGGTCCCGTAGTGGCTCGGGTCTGCGGCATAAGTGCCGACGTCCGTCACCGTGCCCACACTACTGTTGTAATTCGCGTCGGCTGTCGTGATGCTGTTACTCGCTGTCGGATACTGCCAGTAGCTATCCGTATCGCCACCAGCACCAAAGGGCTGGTAATAGGCTGCCTTATACCATTCGTTCTCGCTGGCCACCGCGACACCACCGTTTGCCCAAGCCGTCGCGTCGCGCTCGATCGTGTTGTTCGAGATGCCGGTTGGCGTCAGCACATAAACACCATTCTCAGTGCCGCCTGTCGTCAGCCAGTTACTGAAGCGCGCCGCATCCCAGAAGCTCACATAGTTCACCGGCTTGTCGCCGAAGTTACTCTTCACGCTGTAGGTGTAGCTCCCGCTGTTGCCTGCGCGGGTGATGCCGCCATCCGTGTCGGAGTTCATATTGGTATTGTAGAGCGAGTGCGTGTCCGTCGCCGCTGTCGCGTTCAGGAAAGCCGTGTATTGGCTGTTCGTCACCTCATAGGTGCCGATGTGGTAGGCGTAGCCCACGCCACCGAAGCCGGTGCCATCGTTGGCGTTGCCCGCGTTGCCGACCTGAACGGTGTCGATGTTGATAGCCGCGAAAGCGGAGGAGGCAGCCAGCAGGCCAGCTGCGAAGAGGAGAGAACTCTTTTTATTCTTCATGATGTGTGAATGTTTGCGGTTAGTCGAGGAGCTTAGAAAGAAGAGTTTCGGGGGGGGGGGCAAGGAAAAAGTTGCTGGATTCCCTAATTTTGTGACGAACATGTAAGAACCCTGCCAACAGTAAAGAGCCAGTCGACTGCGTCGTTTTCTATTCTTTTGCATATCAGTGTTATCTCCGTGACTCAGTTGATGATATCACGGGGAGTATTTTGGGAAAGGTGGAGCATGTTTCGTCTTTTATAAAATTCACAAGTCCTTGATTTTCATGGATCATTGGAAGACTGTGGGAGCCATTTCTTTAGCTACTTTTGGGGATATCAATTCTGGCAAAAGCGTGACCCAACGGTGTCTTGTGAATCAATAATTAACTTACTCGAAAATAGATTAGTCGATCTACCGCCAAGCCTGTGAAAACCGTGTCCGCAGCGGACGGTGCCTTCTTCGGTTCTCCCCCACTCTTGCTGGGTTTTGTTCGGATATACCCATGCCCTCGGGACACTTCTCGGCGGCGTGCACGGCTAAAGCCAGCGCGGTGGCGCGGTCGGCGTGGCCGTCCTTAGTTCTTGCTGCGATGAATTTGACTATTCCTTGAGGGGTGACGATGCGCTGGATGCTGCCGAGGTCGTCGCGGAGTTTGGCGTCGCTCGGGATGCGGATCGTTTTGGATTGAAAGGCTTTCTTGGCGCGGCTGAATAGCTCGCGCTTGCGGTCGTTGGTGAAGTTGACGGCTTCGAGTTTGTAGTCCCCTAGCCGCTTAGCCAGGTGCTCGGAGACGGGGCCACCCATACCCGTAGAGTCGATGGCGATGTAGCGAGCACGGGCGACGCGCTCGGCAAGGATGGCCTCTTGCTCGGGGAAAGGGACATTGTCGAGGACTGTGATCTCGCGGGTCCAGAGGACGCCGTTGACGCGTTCCAATGTCCATGCGACGGTGAGGTCTTTGCGGCGGCCGATATCGATGCCGACGAAAAGCGGATTGGGTGTGCGGGTGTTCCATGGGCCAAAGGATGCGGCGGGGTCTCATAGCAGGGGTCAAACGCAAAATTTAAAGATTTGACCACACTCTCCTGCTTCTGGATCCACCTGCAGGCCAGATCTAACGCCCGCTTTGCTTTAGTCAAAGAGTTCATCAAATACAGGAACGCCTAGGATCTTTATATTTTGCGTTTGACCCCATTTTTTTCCTGTTTTCAAGGCTGTGTCCTTGTAGATTCCCAACTTCAGAGGTTGCCGACGCGGGTGCGTCGGTTCTTCCATTGCTTCCAGATGTAGCTGCGTAGTCTGCGCCGAATCCACCCTGCTAATCGTGCGATTTGATAAGGCGTTTCCATTGCGCTAAAGTAGCCCCACCATCCGCGCAGATACTCATTGAGTTCTGTGATGATGGATTGGAGACTTCTGCCACGTTGGCGGCCTGTTAGATCGCGGATTTTAGCTTTAAGCCGATCCAGCGTTTTCCAGTGCAGTTTGATCCGTGGCTGTGCCCGAGTGCTAGTCAGACTGAAGCCGAGGTATTTACTTTTCCATGGGCGACCCACGGAGCTTTTCGCTTCGTTCACTTTGAGGCGCAAGCGCTTCGTAATGAACTTGGTGATACTTTCCTTCACACGGTCTCCCGCTCGCTTACTGCCGACATAGACGACACAGTCGTCAGCGTAGCGAACGAATTTTAGGGCGCGTTTCTCTAGCTCTTTATCGAGTTCGTCTAGGACGATGTTCGAGAGCAATGGCGACAAAGGCCCACCTTGCGGCGTGCCCTCCTCGGTTGCCACTTCCAGTCCGTCAACGATTACCCCGCTTTCGAGGTATTTGCGAATCAGCTTGAGCACTCGCTTGTCTTCCACCTTCAGAGCCAAGCGGCTCATCAGGCGGTCGTGGTTCACCCTATCGAAAAACTTCGACAGGTCGATATCCACGCAGAATCGCAGACCATCCGTCACATGTTGACGGCACTGAGCAATTGCCTCGCGTTGGCTGCGATTTGGGCGGAACCCGTAGCTTGATTCGGAGAAAGTATGATCCCACACCTTCTCTAAGACTTGAGCGATGGCTTGTAATCTCACCTTTTTTAACACTCACACTATACCCCGCCGCGTAGCGGCTTTGTTCATCTCAGCGCTTAAAAATTCACTTCCTCGTCCGGACGACGGATCTGCGTGCGGAACCAGGTGCGTTGTTTCTTTACGAGCTGCATGGTGTTTTGCGCGATCTCCGGGGCGATCTCTCTGAGTTCGAGTTTACGGTCAAGAAAGGCAATGGTCTCACGATAACCGATCGCGGAAGCCGCACTGGGATTATTTCGCAGTCCTAACTTAATCAAACCCTCTACTTCGAAGACCAGCCCGTCTTTCATCATCTGCTCGGCGCGCAGGGTGACGCGTTGTTTCAAATTTTCAGTATCACGCTCAAGGAGAATCAATTTCTTTTCGCAATCACCATAAGGTTCAGGACGCGCTGCGAATTCTGCCTGCAAATCCGGCAAGGACTTACCCGACGCGATACAACGCTCCAGCGCGCGTAAAACACGACGTGGGTTGAGCGGATCCAGATTGCCCAAACCTTCGGGACTGCGTTGACGTAAGTCAGCGATCAAGCCCTCTAGCCCCTTCGCTGCGTAAAGCTCGGCGACTTGTGCACGAATCGCATCCGTTACGACCACGATATCAATCACCGGCGCAAAAAAGCTCTTTAAATAAAATCCACTCCCTCCAGTCACGACGACGGATTTTCCACGTGCAAAAATATCCGCCACGGCCGCCGCTGCATCCCGCACATAGGCGACGATGTCGTAAGGCTCGTCGACCGCGTTAACATCGATCAAATGATGCGGCACACGGGCCAACTCCTCCTTCGAAGGTTTGGCTGTGCCGATGTCCATACCCCGATAAACGAGTGAGGCGTCGCAAGACACAATCTCAGCATTATGCTGCTCGGCATAGGAGAGCGCGTATTCGGTTTTTCCAACCGCAGTCGGTCCGGTAATGATATGTAAGGTCTGTGTCATATTACGAAAAAACAGCAAACTGCTGGCTCAAGACAGAGATGGCAAGTAGGTAGAACGTGATCAACGATTCGCGAAGTCGCTGAACTTTCCTTTATAGCGCCGTGTGATCTTCTCGATCGCCTCGGCGGCCTCCGGCTCGACTTTGAACCCGATAAAATGGATGCGTGGCTCAATCCCGTATTCGCGAGTCAATTCACGCAAGGTCCGCTCGACATCCTCCCATGGCACATTGCCGCCTCTGGTTTTGGCCGTTTCGCCCCGCTGAAAGTCGCCGTCGGAAACAATAAAGATGACTTCGGGCTCCATCTGAAAGGCCACTGTTAGGGCTCCCTGGATACCGTTTACCTCAAAGGCGAGCTGCGTCGTCTTTCGGCTGGAGCGCACGTTCTCCATAATCCAACGCTTGGCCTCCTGTTTATTACGCGCGCCGGCCGCGATCATATAGTCGCGAAAGGTTCCGACCTGCTGCGCAAAGGGCAAAAGACCAAACAGCGTATTGGCATTGAGCCCATCGACGAGCTTCGACAGCTCGCGGACAAAGGCATCGGTCGAGACCCCGGCGGCACTGGCTTTATTCCAAACCGTCGAGCTGTTATCAAAGAGGATCAGGATGCGCTGCCCCGTATCTTCAATCCCAAACAACGAAGCAGAGGACGACTCCGTCTTCAGTCCTTGTAAGGCACCCAACACCCCAGACTGCCCGAGCAGCGCATCCGACTGTAATAACGCGGGGCTGCGTTCGATCGGGTTAAACTCGCTTTTCGGCAACTGCGGCAGCGAGGGCAGCGAGTCGGGTAACAAAGCCGCCGTGCTGATCCGCTCCATCTGCATCGGCGAGCTGGCGGCATTCTGAAATTCTGCCACCGCTACTTTGTGCTCCAGCTCTTTCTGCGGGAGGTATATTTTCTTCTTTGCGACAAATTCGGGGTCCGATTTAAACTCAGGCACCAGAACAACCACGAAAACCGCAACAAACAGCAATCCCGCTTGAATCAACAGGGCCAAAGCCAAAGGCCCAAGCTTCGAGCGCCGCGGCTTCCCTTCAAAGTCAGATTCCTTAGATCGTAATCGCATACAACTCCGTCACGCTGTTGAAGAACACCGCATAAGGCAAAACCGGATTCGCAAAAAGAGTTCCCATACGATAAAAGACCGAAACATCTTTCTTCAAAAAATCTCAAAAACATCGCTTGACTTCAAAACCTCTTTTTCTACTGTCTGCGTCTTCTAACTTTTAGGGGTAGTAGCTCAGTTGGTTAGAGCGCCTGCCTGTCACGCAGGAGGTCGCGAGTTCAAGTCTCGTCTATCCCGCCATTTAAACCGCAGTTCTCGAAAGAGAGCTGCGGTTTTTTTATGCCGGTAAAAAATCTGATCGAGACTTACTCGTTTTGCCGCCCAAAAGGCACCCGCATCACTCCCCCCGCATGCGCCATCTGTGACCTGACTGGATTCACGGGAAGTGCAGGAGCGGGTTAAACCACCATCGCATTGACTATCGCATGCATTTACACAGTTTCAAGTAATGCTCCGTTCTGTGCAGCCCGAACAACTGGACTCCCTTGATACCTCCGACCCGGATGCACAGGCGAGCCGCCGCGACCTGGTAAGGATCAATCGGCTGATGGGAAACTACCGCTGGTTTCAACGTACCCTCCAGACTGCCACAACCCACACCATACACTGCCTCGAAATCGGAGCGGGTGGTGGCGAACTCGCCACCCGGCTCACCGCTCGCGCCGATTTCGCGAACTACGCCGCAGTCGACCTCGCCCCACCTCCCGCCAACTGGCCCGCCTCGGCAACTTGGTATCAGGGCGACATTCTGGACTACCCCGGCTACGACCACGCCGAACTGCTACTTGCTAATCTCATCCTCCATCATTTCAGCAATACGCAACTCGCCAGCCTCGGTGCGGCGATCAACGCAAGCGGGATCCGGCACATTCTCGCCAACGAACCGTGCCGACGCAGTATCCACAAAATCCAACTTCGGGCCGGACGCCTAATCGGCTTTAATCCCGTCACCTTATATGATGGCTCTGTCAGTATCGACGCCGGATTTCTCGGCCTCGAACTCCCGGAAAAACTCGGCCTCGATCCCGCAACATGGACTTGCAAGATTCGCACCACGGCCATGGGCGCATACCGCATGGAGGCACAACGGCGATGAAACCAATCACCATCGCAGGCGCAGGACTGGCGGGGCTCGCCCTAGCCAACGCCCTGCAACACGCAGGCGTCGCCACGACGATTCACGAAGCTGGCACCCTGCCGCGCCACCGCGTCTGCGGAGAGTTCATCTGCGGACGCGGCGCAAGCGCACTCAAAGCACTCGGACTAGAGCAATCCCTTGCGCACTCAATCGAGCATCAGCAGGTCCACTGGCACCTCCGGAATGAACTGATTTTAAAATCCACCCTACCCGCTCCAGCCTATGGCATCTCGCGCCACTTGCTTGACCAGCGCCTCGCAGATCGCTTTCGAGCGCACGGCGGCCGATTGATCGAGCGCGCCCGCTTCAACGAATCGGGCACATCCGAAGGAACCGTGCTCTGCTGCGGACGCCAAGCCAGCCAATCCGATTGGATCGGCCTGAAGCTCCATTGCACCGATCTGCAAACCGCTGCCGACCTCGAACTCCATCTCGGCGCGGACGGCTACCTCGGCATGTCGGCCATCGAGAATGGTCGCGTCAATGTCTGCGCGCTTTTTAAACGTCGCCCCGAGCTCAAAGCCGCTCGCGAAGACTGGCTGCTCGCCTATCTCGAAGCCTGCGGGCTCGACGCGGTTGCCGCACGCATTCGCGCCGGAGGGATCGATACTAAAAGTCATGCCGGTGTCGCGGGCGTGCTCTTTTCGCAAGTGCCCCGGCCACAAGATCCAAACCTGCGCCTCGGCGATGCTTACAGCGTCATTCCGCCCTTCACTGGAAACGGGATGTCGGTCGCGCTTGAATCTGCAGAAATCGCATTTCCCGAAATCCTCGCCTATTCGAAAAACACACAGGACTGGAGCAGCACCGTCACCCGCATTCAGAAACACTGCGACGCGCGTTTCAAACATCGCCTCCGATCCGCACAACGACTACACCCTTGGATTAGCCGCCCCGCTCGCCAAAAGAAACTTGCCGCGCTCTGCCGTTGGCACCTCTTCCCCTTCCGCCTCCTTTACAAACTCACGCACTAAGCCACATGTTCCTCCAGTCCATTAGCCACGCCGTCCCGCAGCCTACTTTCACTCAAAGTGAATGCTGGGGTATTCTTCAGAACTCAGGGGAACTCGATCGCCTCAGCAGCCGATCCTGTAACATTCTTGAAAAGGTCCTACTCGGAGATTCCAGTATCGGCAAACGACACTTCGCGACCGAAGACGTGAACCGCCTCTTCTCACTCGACGCTGAATCGCTCAATCAAAACTTCGAGATCGCCGCTCCAGCAGCCGCTGAAGCAGCACTCACCAAAGCACTTGAGCAGGCACAACTCCACGCGCGCGATCTCGATGCGCTCTTCATCTGCACCTGCACCGGGTATCTCTGCCCAGGTCTGACCAGCTACGTAGCAGAGCACCTCGGACTCTCCCCAAACGCCTACTTGCAAGACATCGTCGGGCTCGGTTGTGGCGCAGCCATCCCCACCCTGCGCAACGCGGAGGGATTCCTGGCGGCTAACCCGGATGCGACCGTGGCCTGCATTGCGGTTGAGATTTGCTCCGCCGCGTTTTATCTAGACAACGAACCGGGCGTGTTGATCAGCGCCTGCCTCTTCGGCGACGGTGCATCGGCCACCATCTGGTCGAACGATTCGAACAAGACCGGTTTCCGTATCCACAATTTTGATACCATTCACGCACCCGAGCATCGCGAGTTGCTCCGCTTCACCAACTCCGGCGGCAAGCTCCGCAATAAACTCCATCGCTCCGTCCCGAAGATCGCGGCACCAATCGTACGGTCGCTTTTTGATCGCGCCGGCCTCAAGCAAAGTAGCACCATCGCCGCACATGTGGGCGGTCGCGATGTACTCAATGCACTCGAGAAAGCACTCCCGTCCGTGCAACTCGACACCAGCTGGGAGATCCTCCGCAACTATGGAAATATCAGCAGCCCCTCTGTCTTATTTGCTCTGGAAGAAATCCTCAACCAGCCAACACCATCGAACGACATCTGGCTCACATCATTCGGCGCTGGATTTGCCGCACATTCGTGTTCCTTGACACGCTAAGCACACAACGATTCTGCGAGGCAACGCTCGAGTAAACCTTCTCCTGCCTCTTAAAGCCGTTAAAACGGCTTCTTCAGGCTTAGCCACAAAAAGTGCTTCATGGTAATACCCATCGGCACCAGTTGCGAAGCCCGCAAAACCGCGAAGTATTCCGGACGCCCTAAAGGCTGCCGCGGTGTTGGGATGTATCGAATATTCGCTGGCGTCATGAATGACGCCTATACATAAAAAAACGTCCCTACTTTTTGTGCTTTTCTGGCTCTTCACGGAAGTGCGTTTTGATGCTCTGTTGGGCAACCTTAGATCATCTGAAAATGACGAAGGTCAGATAAACGCGAATCCAGTTATCCACGATACGCTGGCTCAAGCGATGCCAGTCTCAGGCAAGGCACAGAGCCATCAGGATGAAGGATTTCACACCGAGCCTACAAGGCACGGAGCTTGGGTTCTGTGCGGCGGATGAGCCTCCGCGACTCCGTGTGAGAATTGCATCGTGCGAGTTGTCTTCTAAAAACCTGGCAGGAAGCTGCCAGCCAGCAGCTCCTTGCCCCTTCTGCTGCGACCTTCCGTCGATGCGATTCGCATACCTCCAAAGCTGTAATCGGCGAATGGTTCTTCGCTATTTTTAATGGTTAGGGCACTCAGTGCTCTGACTTTTAACCACTCGCTGCGCTGGAGACACGGAGGAGGCTTGCTTGTCATTAGAAATTTAAAACTCTCATTATTTATGAATGAATCACTTATTGAAGAAGAACTGACGAAGAAGATCATTGGTGCTGCAATTGAGGTGCATCGCTATTGGGGGACCGGGTCTTATCGAAAGCATCTACGAGAAGAGCTTGGCGGTAGAGCTTGAGAAGCGGGCTATCCCATTTAAGCGACAATTAAAACTGGAGTTGAATTACAAAGGCGTAGTGCTGGATGAGGACTTTCGCCTGGATCTCATCATCGCTGATAAAGTTGTCGTTGAGTTAAAAGTAGTTAAAGAACTCGCACCTATTTTCGACGCCCAGTTGTTAACTTATATGCGGCTGACGGACTGCCGGGTGGGACTGCTAATGAATTTTAATGTGCCCGTCTTGAAAGATGGAATCAAGCG
>FLOH01001547.1_pt1 | contig 23315 bp, 38 predicted proteins | sample 756751 | NCBI WGS metagenome assembly FLOH01 (sample SAMEA4026879, study PRJEB14308) | marine metagenome | biome: coastal water; material: water | depth 74 m
AAAGCCCAGGAATCCCAAGCACTCGCAAGCGTTCCTTTAACTTATCAACAAGAAAAATGGGTAGGATCTGGCGGGGGCTTTGTGCAAAATGACGGAACCGATATTAAAATTTATGAAACGAAATATTATACAAGATCCCAAAGAACCGAAATGAGTAATGAAGTAATACGAAATTATAATTCTAAAATTAATTCGGTATCTAGGGAATATTCAACACGATCAGAAGCCTACGAATTTTCTATTAATTATCCTGGCGCGGTTCTAGGAAGATCCGCCTTGAATAGTGTTAAGGGTGGTATCTCAATAGAAGAAGCATATAGGCGACAACAAAACGCCTTTGAATCTAAAAGGCAAGCACAAAGACAAACCGCTATAAACAAATCACAATCACAATTAAAGAACGATTCTGCAAAATGGGATAATACAATCAGCACACTAGCCCAGGAAAAAGAAACAAACGACAAAGCCTTTAATTCAAAAATCATATTTAATTCAACCCCTACAAAAGCGGGCGACCTAAAAGAAAAGGCAACCCCGCCCGCCCGTGAATTATTCCAGGTTGAAAACGAAAGACCGTTAAACCTTGCGGAGGTTAAATCTTACCAGGCAACCCAACAAGCCAAAGCCGAAAAATTAAAGGAAGTTATGCAAAGCCGACAAAAGATCGAAATTATAGAAAGACCTCAACCAATACAAAATAAATCTAATGCCTTCTTGACAAAGCCCCCCGTTTATGGTTCTTCAATCATTGGAACCAATGTTAAACAATCCGATAAAGCCGTTTATACTTTTGAAGAAACCCAACAACAACAAGCCGATTTATTCCAGAAAATAAAGAACGCGCCAAACTCTAAAGAGGCAACTAGATTAAAGGAAGAAGCACAAGCAAAAAATCCGTATGTGGGAACCCCACAACTTGCAAGAACAAAAGACGGCACGGCAACCCAGGGGGTATTAATTGATTTAAAATTAAACATAGAAAAAGAAGATACTATTTTAGAAACCGCAATAGAACAACCAAAACCACGACCAACCGATCCGACAACCGTAACGACTTGGAATGTAACCATAGGGGATCGAACCATTACAGGAATTAAAGACGAAGAAACCGCAAATAAATTAATTGCACGATTCAACCGAACCGAAGAACAAAAGGCAACCCCGATCGAATTTCTCAAAGATGGCGCGCCATACAAACCAACAACCGCCGAATTATGGAATTATAATAATTATCTTTTATCTCAATCCCCCCCAAAGCCTAGCCAAGCCGATATTGAATTAAACAAATTGTTAAGGGCGGATCCTAATTCTTTTTCTTTTGATGATTCTTTACCTAGCGGGGAAACCAAGCAAGTAAATATTGAAAATACTTATGCCGTGGCAAACAAGGATCCCGTTAATCGTGGAATCTTAAACGTGGTCGTTAAACCTGATCAAACGATGGCGGGCAAAGGTATCGAAGATGTGATCGCCGTCGGAACTTCTACCTTTAATAATGAACCATTGCCGAAAGAATCCCAACTATATAATTTTGTAGATACTAAATTAAAAACCGATGAAGGAAGAAAAGAATTAATCGGCGAAGTTATCGGCGAATATGGTTTAGCCCGTGCTTTTTCGGGCGTTCCTTCTTTAGTATCTAAAGTATATCATGCGGGAATAGTTACCCCTCAAACTTTAAAGATAGCCGAAATAATCGCCGAAGGTATTAGATTAAGCGGAAGGGATCCCGCAACTGAAAAGTTATTGGCTAAATTTCCAGATATGCCCGAAGCAATGAAAAACAAAATTAGAAACCAAAACAATAAAGAAACCGTCGGGATCGAAATGTTGGATTCAAGAACCGCTTTAATCAAACGCGGAACCGAATTAAATGAGGTTCAAACCCCGTATATTGTCGTAAAGAATGAAGGTAAAAATAGGAAATACGGCACACTATACGAAACCTATACCACGGATAAACCAGGGGCATACTCTAAAATATTAATCAGCGGGGAACAAAAGGGCGAACTATCAGGGGGGGTAAAACAATCAAAAGATATTATAGAATACAAAGCAACCCGCGACAATATAATTAAATCCCAGGATTTAACTAAACTTGCACAAGTAGGAACCGCCGAAAAAGTCGGCATAGAAGGATTAAAAGAAACCCCGATCGCCGTCATTACAAAAATAGAAACCCAGGAAATTAAAAGCGGATCTATTATCCTGGAAACCGAACGACTAGACAAAATTAAATCAATGAACCAACAAGTAAAAGGATTAGATAAAATTGATGATGTAACCCCAGGCAATACAAAACCTTTCAAACCTGACGTAGGAACCCCAGGCAATAAAATTAATGTAGATTTACCAACGGGCAAACCAAATATCACGGTATTAAAAGAAGGGGCAACTCAAAGACGGGAAACTTTAGAAGGAATAATTAAAGCCACAAACAAAGAATCTATTAATTTAAAGACCAATTCATTAAACAAATTATCGGGAATCTCTATTATCACTTCAACCCAGGCAACTAGATCCATACAAGGAACGGGGGCAACTCAAAGAACAAACACCCAACAAGCCCAGGAAATAACAACCCAACAAACACAAAAGACCGAAATTAAGACGGGCTTGGAATCTGGATCAAAATTAAGAGTAGATACGATCGCGGGTTTAAAATCTGACTTGGAACAATCCCAAAAGAATAAACCGACAATCGATCCTAAATATTCTTTGATAACTCGACCAGGATTAAACGACAAACAACAAACGATCCCCCTTTTAGGTTCCGAATTAGATCAACCATTAAAACAAGATCAAACCTTCAAACTTGTCTTAAAACAAGAAACCGCATTAAGAACCCCAACCCCTACAAAAACAACAACAACAACAATAACAACCCGCCCAGGATTCGCCCCAATATTAAACATAAAAACCGAACTAGAAAGAAACGCAAACCCCAACAAAGGAAAATTGAAAATAGGATTTTATAGATATAATGTTAATACTAATTCCGTCGGGCGATACATAGAACAAGCCCCCGACATATCCACGGGCAAAACTAGAAAGACCATTGATAAAATTGACCAACTAGAAAGGCGAATTAATACCCCTCAATATGCCAGGAAGCAAACCAAACGAGAACAAAAACAGTATAAAAAAGAAATGCAAATAGAGAAAAAGGCAAGCGGTTCTTTAGATAGTCGAATGTATATCCCTAATATTTCAGAACCTAAAGGAAAGAAGGCACAAAAACAATTAAAGAAATTAGGTTTCAAGTTAAATATTTTTTAACTTTTAACGCCATACTAAAATAATTATTAATGGAATTTGTAAGCGATTCGGAATATATCACAACCCTTTTACTTATTCCTATTTTCTCTATTGGTTTATTCCTACTCATTGCATTTATTGAAATCCTAGATAAGCACGGGGAAATATTATTTATTAATAAAAAACACGCCTACACAAACAAAGATTTTATTTTCCCTTTAGTCCTGGCGGTTCTTGTTGGTTTGTCTTTTTATGGGCTATATTTTGAATTAGAAGATTATTTTAATTCATTCCCGCCCGTGGAAATTCCCCCTCAACCTTGCGCGGAATTTTCAGGCTTTGACAATGCTTCTAAACATAGGGCTTGCATAAAGCAATATGTTGAGGATCATTCGTGGATTATATGGGATTTGTTTTAACTTATAATATTACACGTTTTAATATTGCTATATGATTACGATCGGAAATAATAATTTTATTGCCCCTTCATGTTTTATAGGTTCTAAGGGGTTTTCATTCACAAAATCAAACCCTAGAACTATTTTAAACCCTACGCATGATATTATAATTGGGGATAATAATTATATTGCTTCACTATCTAACATAGACACGGGAATTAAACGCGATACAATCATTGGGAATAATAATATTATAGATTCTCACGTTCATATTTCCCATGATGTGCAAATCGGGAATAATTGCGAAATTGATACGGGATCTATCTTATTGGGTTTCGTTACCCTGGGGGATAATGTGAGAATTTGCACGGGGGCAATAATACACCCTTTCGTTAAAATTAATAATGGATCTGTGTTGGGCGCAAATTCTTATCTGCGCCATGACTTGCCCCCTGATGTTATCGCCTACGGTTCCCCCGCGGAAATAAAAGAGAATACAAAATACGCTGATTATCTTTTAAACTTATACCCTTGCGATTAAATCCTTTATCATTGAATATTAAAATTATTTATCATAATTTTAGAATCGGACAAGTGGCAATATATGGATTATTGACCATGATAAATTTTGTAATTATTTCGCATACTCTAACTATTATTAAATATATTATTCCCCTTTCTGTATGGGTTCCTTTAGTTATGTTAGGCGTGATCTTAACTTCTATAATTGTCGGCAAGCAATTTAAAAAAATACAATTAAAAACCGATACTGACGAAACCTTTAGACACTCGCCCGCCCTTGTGAAAACTTTAAGACTAATCTTAGAAGGGCAAGAAAAAACCGTGCAAAAAGAAAAATGGATTAATCAGCTAAAGGAATATGAAACGAATTAAGTACGCCGTTTTATTAATTGCACGAAACGAAGAAAAGGTTATCATTCCAACTTTAGAATCTATTGTCAATCAATCCCTAAAGCCTATTAAAATTATTTTGGTTAATGATGGATCTAGTGATGGAATGAGGGATAAAATAAGCCATAGGTTCCCAACTGAAATAAGTATTGTTGATTACCCTTATGATCATGAATCTTATCTGAATGATCCTAGACTTGCAAGGGTTCACAATCTTGGATTAAATGAATTAACTGTTTTAGATATTGATTATTTGTTATTGATGGGCGCGGATCAAGTCTTACCCCTTAACTATTCACAAACATTAATCGATATGATGGAAAAGGATCATAACTTGGCGATAACTTCGGGAACTATCCAGGGGGAATTTAACACATTACCCAGGGGATCGGGGCGAATGTATAGAAATGCTTTCTTAAGGTTAATCGGTTATCACTTTATAGAAAATTATGCTTATGAAGATTATCATTTATTTAAGGCAATGCAGTTAAAATTTAAAGTGTTTGTAGATAATTCACTATTAACAAAGGCAAGAACCACGGGGGCAAATTACAAATCAAACAAAAACATTGCCCGCGGGCGTTCTTATCGTGCTTTAGGTTATTCTAAATTATATCTATCATTAAGATTATTATTAAAAGAAAACAAACAAACCGCCCGCGAAATATTGCAAGGCTATGAGGATAAAGATATTAAATTATACGAACCTGAATTAAGATCCTTTGTTGGTTCCTGGCAGAAAAAACAATTATTACTTTTAACCTCGTTAAACAAATTAAACAGTATGAAAATATCGCCCCGTATTATTCTGGATAAGATAAAGCCCCGCTATTCCCCAAAGGATAGCGAATTAACCACGGAAAATATCAAGCGTATGTATCTCAAAGGCGGGGCAAGGCATGGAATGTACGGAACCCGCCCAAACCCGCTAAGAACAAAACTAAGGGAATACTGTAAGACATTAAACATTGATTCTGCTTTTGAATTTGGGTGTAATGTTGGAATTAATTTAAAGGAAATCGCCCCGCTTAATCATTACGGTATCGACATAAACCCCCAGGCAATAAAGAAAGGCAAGGCATTAAATCTAAATGTAGAACTAGGCGACGAAGTAACCTTAAGCCTAATCCCTGATAATTCTTATGATTTAGTTTTAACTTCGTCGGTGTTGGATCATATTTTAGATAAGGACTTTGATAATATTTTTAATAACCTAAAAAGAATAACAAAAAAATATCTTGTATGTTTGGAAACAAACGATACGCCCGACGTTGATTTATTCGCACACGATTATAATTCAATGGTTCCCCAATGGGATCATTTTTCAGGCAAGAACGAGGGGGGAAATGATACAAACTATACTTGTTATTTATGGGAAAAAAAAATACTAGGCTAGGCTTTAACCCAACCATAGATCAGATCATCGCGCCCCCTACTATCAGATAACAAATTGATTTTTTTTGTATATGATATTTTTCCCTTGATCCTTAAACCGTTTAACACGGCAACAAGATCAGCGCGTTCGATGTTTAACCTTTCGGCTAAATGTTTTGTTTTGACGGGGCGGGTATATCCCGACAATTTGCCTAAGATCCTTTCTTCAAATTCGGATCCTTGGGTTGTTAGAACTTGCATTATAATAAGAAAGTAATAATACTATTATTAATACTATTCTGAATAGACTATTATAGTATCTATTCTTACCCTTATCATGGTCGCAAACGAACACAATAGAAACGACGAAAGTCATAAAGGTAGAATCGGGATCTGTATTTTTTGTATAGAACAAGATCAAGAATGTAAAAAAGGAAACCACTTTTCAGGGTGTGAATGTGATGATGATACTTATGGATCATCAGGGGATAAAGAATAATGAACGGCTTTATTTATTTTATAGCCGTCGCCTTTGCCGTTATTTTTGTAACGGTTTCAATTCATACCATGATGAAAATTGAAACGATGAAGGGGGAAATAGTATAATGACTAGATTAACGGGGTTAATCAAACCACAAAAGGGGCGCGCTAATCAATGCCCTGATTGTAAAAGATATTTTACAAACGTTAGGATCCACAAATACACGGGAACCGCTTGCAAAGAACTAAGGGGCGCTAACTAATGTTTGATGATTTTAAGAAATTCGATAAAGAGTTTAACGAATCAATGAATATTAGTTTAGAAGGTAACAAGAAAAAAAAGAAATTTCCAAACCCTAAACCACGATACACAAAACAAAAGTCTAAACCAATTCTAACAAAGAAGGATCAAGAAACGGCAAAGAAGATAATCAAAGAAACGGGATCCGCTTTTGGTTCCTTATTTTCCAAAATAAAAAACAGAAAGATAAGAAAATTGGAAAAAGAAACTATGAAAAACATAAACAAAGCCGAAGCAATGGCACACGAATTAAAGACTTTGCAAGAAAACAAAGAAGCCCTGATTGATATTGCAAGTTATGAGAAGGAATTGGAAAAGGAAAGATCCAAATGAACGAAACCTCAAAGACAGTTGAAGGAGAGGGGAATTAAGATGAAAAAATGTTCATCATGTCATTGTACTTTCTATGAATTGGTTTATCCATGTGGTCACAAACAACAACCCCCACTTTGTGAGGAATGTTGTGAGAATTATGTATCAGAGACAGTTGAGGTAAAAAAGAATTGAATGAAGCCTGGAAACTAAAACGCATAGGGGAATACAAAACACAAGTTAATTGCGGGGCTTGTGGATTACTACAAGAAAAAAGATTTAATTCGCATTGCGCAAAGTGTGGAACGGTGTTTAGAAATTGAATACTAAAAGAATTTCTTGTGGTTGTATTATTGAAATAACGATCAATGATTGTTGGATTATTCTCAACAAGGGCGAAAATTGTATTATTGAAAATCATAAGGAATTGATTATAAAATGACTAGAAAAGACGTTCGCAACATTAAACAAATGCACAGTAAAAGAACGGGCGCAATTATTTTAATCGCCTTAACTTTCTTTCTTGTTGGTTCCGCGGTCTTTGTTTATCTAGCAATGGAAGAAAATAAAAAGTTTGAAATTGAATTAGATAACTTTCAGGCTTTATCTTGTGATGAAATTAGAAGCATGGATTTAGAACCCTGGCAAAATGATGTTTATATGAATATGTTAAGGGCGGGCGTATGTTGAAACGTTTTCATCATTGCGCCGAATGTAAAAATTATTTACAACAAGCGTTAAACGATTCCGCTAATTATTTATTATATCTGCAATGGAATAAAACAAAATGAATAAAACAAAATGTAAAAACTGCAAACATTGTTATCCTTTAGATAAATTTGGGGTTTGTGTATCTTGTATTGAAAGGGGGTATTATCAACATGAGTAACAAAAACAAAGAAACCAGGGATCGCGAATATCCCTTATGCGTAAATAAACAAGGCGGGGAATATTGTATTTTATGCAAGATTGAACCGTGGATCCTAATTGAACAAGGTAAAAGCCCTATCTTGTTTATTGATCATATTAATAATAATAATTCAGATAATAGGCTTGAAAATTATCAGTTATTATGCCGTTCATGTAACACAAAGAAGAACCATCCTAGTTTATCCGAACCATTCACAAGAAGCGCAACCCCTGAAATGATAAGCGGAAAGAAATTTGAAGCAGATTTTAGACGTTGGGTAAGCGGTCAATATATGGAAAATGAGAATATAGGGCTACAATATTCTTACTTGATTAATTCGGGCGCTGAATTTGTCGGGTGTTCGCCTGAAACCATTAAAAGGTATTTGGCAAAAATGACAAGCCAGGCGGGGATCTATGAATGGTTTAATTCATCAGCGGGCTAAGTCATGGTTTTAAAACAAGAATACAAGAATTAAAATACTATTCCTTTCTTTTTATTTTATATGCCTATGTTATGTTCTGAATGTAAAAGAGTAAAAGAACCTAGCCTTTATTCCGTGTGTCGTAAATGTATGATTGAAAAACTCGATAAAGTTAATCACATGAGATTCAAATAAGCGAATCCTTTTCTTTTTGTGTGTGGGGCGCTTCAATCTTTTCTAATGTCCTGGGGAATCCCTAGGCGTTAAAGTATTTTTAGTATTGTAAGTATTCACGGTATTGTTAGTATTGCTTTTCGCATACTGTTTGAACTCGCTTTGTTTGTGTGTGTGTGTGAATATATGACCGCCAAACGCCCTCGCCTGAAAATACTTTTAAACAAACTATTCTTATTCATATTGTTTCATGCGGAAACCTTGGGGAATCATTCGCGCCCGCCCCGAACCTCATAACGTGGGCGGGCAACATTAAAAATAAAACACTTTTAATGATGTAAGAAAAGTGATCGTTAATGAACCCAAATAAAACGCTTAATCTAGTCCTGGCAAATATGCCCCAAATGGAAGAACTAGACTTAAGACAAAATCAAAAGAATATTCTTTCATTCTTGGAAGAACAAAAAGCCCCCATACTTGCAAAGACAATAAGCGAACGAATGAAGTTAGATTACAATACAACACGCGCCCGCTTATCTGAATTAATGGCTATGGGATATATTGAACAACCAAACAAGCACAAGCCAAGTATAGGATCCTTATCTGATAAGGGAACCTCAAATTATATTCCTGGCGCGCCCGTGTGTGGTTATTCAATAGTAAAACAAGGGCAATAAGATATGAAAAAATCTTTAGCGTGTGGGTGTGTAGTTAATGTTATGCCTTCTGATTGTTGGTTGATCATTTTCAAAAGTGATAACTGCATAGATGAAAGTCATTACTTGACACAATAAGCCCCCCCTTCTTTTCTTTATTCTTTAGAATTTCGTGCCTAGTCGTTATTTAAAAGATTAAGATATGTTTTAATATAACAACTTGTTATAAAATAACATGAATACAACAACAATTACAAAATCAATCAAATTCACAACAACAGAAAAAACTCATTCAGTAGAAGCAATCAACTTTAATATCGGACACCAAGAATACGCCATTATTTTTGAGGCAAACCCAACAAATAGCCATGTTGTAAAAGAGGCTAGCAAATATGTAAGAAAAGCAATCAATAATGCTAAAAACCACGCAATAATCAAAATCGGCAATTATAACATAGCCGTACAAGAGGAAGGTAATGAGAGAATAGTTTATGCAAACAACGAAGTAATCTCAAGGAAAAAAATCTAATGAATAAACAAATCCTGGTATCTTGTGCCTGCGGTAAATTCTATATATCAAAGAATGAAAAAAGCCAATGTTCTAAATGTGGGGGGCGTAATGAGAATAAAAATAACTTACCTGAATGGATCAGGTATGATAAAGCACAAGGTAAGTATATCTTAATCAACTAAGCCCCCCTTCTTTTCTTTTATCCTTCTAACGCTGTAAAATAATTAGGCACTATGCCCGCCACTTGTGGAAAAAAAATAATTTTCGTTCGTATTTTTTCCTTGCCCTATAAAGTATAAGTTGGAACTAGCAACTTATTATTAACTCACGCCTAGGCTAGCCCCTATTAAGCGAAAATACCTTTCATTGGTTTGTATGTTTTTTTTGAGTTTATACTAGAACCTACACATAGATTAGATACCTTAATAATATTATTATTATAAGTTGTTTTGGCTTTCGACTTGACTAACTACTATGAGAACCTGGATTCAATCCTTTTGATGTATCGTTCTAATCACTTATCTTGTTATAACAAAGGGGAATACCTAACGGCTTGTAAGTGGTTGTATGCTATGAACTGCGCACACCCTAGCAAAGCCTTTCTAAAAGATATGCCAAAGTTTGTTATCCGTTCGGATTCTAATACTATTGCAATTAGAACCCGTTTGAATATCCAACAAAAGGCACAAGCGTATTGCGATTATTGGTTAGATAAACTTGAAATTGTAATGTCCGATTATAGAGAACAAAACCAGGAATCGTATAATAGAGTTTAGACATGGAATCTTTTAAAGAATTTTGCGAAGGTTGGATCGGGGGCGCGAATGGTTCGCGACCTTATCAAAGAAATGAATTATTCAATATCCTTTCTTTAAAATCTCAATATGATCAATTGATTAAAGCGATTAATTGTAATGTTAAAAGGGGCGCGGTTAAACTTGAATCCTTAACGGGGGCGAATAAATAATCATGTCGCAATCTATTCAAGATCGTTATTCAAACCGCGGGGTTTCATCTTCGCAAGTTATGACGGGGCGCTATCAACAAGGCAAAACCGACAAATACAAAGGGGCGATAGACTTGGCGGGCGAAAAGATAGCCCAATGGCATAACCCTCGGATCTTCATAGATGATCTATATGGCGAAAATCAAACGAAACAATTTACAAGCGTTATGATTATCGGATCTCCTGGAAGTGGCAAGTCAAGCCTTCACAGTAAAATTTCGCACGGCATACACAAAAGAAACCCTAATTATTATGTGCTTCATTTATACCGAAAACACCTTTTAAAACTTAAACAAACACTATCGGAGGTTCCCGCGGGTAGGGATCTAGTTTTGAATTTTCACGATGTAACGGGCGTATTCAAAGATATAACAAGCCCGCAACAAAAAAGCGAAATAATTACAACTTTAACCGAAGCAAGACACCCGAATTTTGAGAAAACAGATCGAAAAGTTATGGTTATCGTAAATGTGCATTATGAGAACAGTATGGAAAAAATCTGGCGTTCACAGGGATCATGGAAAATTTACACAGATATGAATAGTGATGAATCGCAAGTTTTCAACGGTAAGACCCATAACAAATTTCAAAACAAGGTTAATATTTTTCAAAGAACCGTTTTAGACCAATTCAGAAAAAAGGAATTTACAACCTCATTAACAACAAACATGGATCGAACCTATGTTACGGGGGGCGTTCGCCAGGATAACCCAAAATCGATCCATTATAACCAGTTGGGAAAATTGCGTTTTATCATGGTTTATGACACTATTAGCGTTAAATTCTATCTTGTGGATCTTGAATACTGCGGGCTTTGTAGTGAAGGCGGGCAAGAACTAGAAAGAACCGAAGCCACGCCCAAAGAAATAGATCAATTAATTTGTAAATATTACGGCGATACCGACGGAAGGCAAGGCATGAAACTTGCATTAACTAGCGCGGGCGTTAATCATCAGTATCGCAACAAGCCCGTTTATGCGTATAATATCGCAATGGATATGTTAGCGTTCTTTGATGTTGATAAGGAACAACTAGCCGACTTTTACCGCAATTTAGCACAAATCAAAGATAAACGACTATACACAACAAGACGAAAGAAAGTTGATTTTTTCGCTGATCTTAAAGATATACGGGCGAAAAATATTAGCCCGCTTGGTTCCCTAACATTAAACAAAATGAAGCAACAAGATGATATTGATTTAAACTTATAATCATGCGGTTTGATCTTTCTACATGGAATTAACACAAGACGAACAAGCAATTATAATGATTTTGAGAACTATGCGAAAAGCCACACAAGAAATGAATTTATCTTTAATGCCTGATTTAAATCAAAAATTACAAACCGCGGTTACGGTGTTTATGACAAAATGAATTTAAAACAACGTATAATTAATGATTATAGAAAGGATGAAAAATTAAACTTTTTATTGATTTCTTCTTTTTTCTTTGTTTGGGGTTGTGTTTTGGGGTTGTATGTAAATGGCTAAAAAAGCAAATAAAAAATATGATGATTCGGATAATTCACGCCAAGCCTTTAGATGGCGACAAAAACACAGGTTAGAAACTAAAGCTGACCGCGAACGCAAGGAAACTAAAGAAAATGTTGATCATGGTTCTAAAATGCGCGCTTTGATTGAATCGGGCGAAATTAAAACAAGTATTAGACGAAAGGGAAATCAAGTTAATTTGAGGAAGCATTAATCATGCCTTTTGTTGAATGTAAAAAACACCATTCCATAGTATGTCAAATATGCCGACCTTATCCCCTGGAAAAATCCGCTTCTCAACTGATCAAGAAAAGGAAGAAAAAATGAATGATGAATTTAATATTAATTTTATTTTTGGCGTTGGGCTTGCGCTTGCCGTGGGTTCAATATTGCTTTTCTCGTTTCCCCTCATATACGCCGAAGAACAAAAAATTAAACATATTGGGATCGAATGGTCGGAAACGTGTTTATCCTTAATTTCCTTGGGCGACCTTGAAACGTGCGGGAACCCTGAATTAATTAAAACCGCATATTCTCAAAACGCACTAAAACCAAATTATCAAAGAATGTTTGATGATATGGCGCAAAATGACAAAGCACAATATCAAAAAAGAGATATTCTAAATAATCATATTAAATCATGTATTAAGGAAAACTATTGTAATGTCTTTGAACCATACGGATCCGTATATTATTGGTATGATATAACCCAGGAAACACGGGGCTATATGGATAAAGTCATAACAATTAACGCCAACATGAAACATACTAATCTTAATGTTGTTAATGAAGAAGTATTTACTTTTGATAATTCAAGGGCGTTAATCCTTGATACTAATCAAATCAATATACGATCGTGCCATGTGATAGCATATACCCCTGATTATTACACTATGTTTAGAGAATTAGGGGGTTTAATGTGGTATCTCTTAGATGATTGTAAAGATAACGCTAAACTAGGTTTATTGAATATCCCTTACATGGAAGAATTAACTTTAACCGTGATCCCCGTCGATGAATCGCCCGCATGGTTAGAACTTCAACGATTAGAAGGGTTAAAGTCAAAGTATAAAGAAAACAGATTAGGAACCGATTAAGATGTTTGAATTTAAATCCGATAAGAAAGAAAATAATGATAAGGAAAAAGCATTAATCGGCGCTAAAACATTTATTCTTATTGGGCTTGCCCTTGTTATCCTGGGCGCTTTATTCCTTGCCCCTGCCTTTGCATTTAATCAAACTGCCATTGATGAATTACAATTAGAATTTAATGAAGAAGTATCTTATGAAGGAACCTTTAGTTTTTTCTACATTGCCTTTTTGCTTGTGGTAATGGCGGGCTTTATTGTTGGAATGTTTGCATATAGGGAAGATAGGGAATCTGTTTTCTTTAGTTTGTCGGCGTTAATCATCGCCTTTGTTTTAACTCTAATGTTCATTAGTCCTTTAACTTTCGACATACAAGAACATAATAATTCTTTAACAATTAACGCCAATGATACCGATATAAAAGATATTACAGTAATTCAACAAACAAACCAAATAATCATAATTCCTTATGATGAAGCCTTAAGAATGTCTTTGAGTTTAATCTTCACGGGCTTGTCTTTATTCCTGGGCTTGTATTCAATGTATATTGTCACTAATTATCACGAAGGCAGAAAGTTAAACCCTAACCGCGGATAATGTCGCGCAAAGATATAGACGGGCATGGTTTTTGTGATGAATGTTTAAGGGGCGATTGTAAAAAATGTTATATTTCAAACTGCCTTTGCGCTTTAGATAATCATTATGATTAAGATATTTTCCCGTAAATTTATGAAGAATGGCATTATTCAGCAAGATTCAATAATTAATATAATTTATCTGCGCGCCTTGTGGTTCGCCCTGGGCTTTTCTATCGCCGTCGTGGTCTTTGTGGTTTTATGATTAAAACATTAAAGAAATATTTAACGCCAAAAGATCCGCCTGATCCCGTTCCGAAAATATGGATCTATATTATGATCTTTATTGCGGGGCTTGACATTGGTTTATGGATTTCTACTTTAAAATGAAAAACCTAGTATTCATAAAAAGAATCTGGAAAATAGTTATAATGATTCAATTAGTTAGATGAATTAAAAATTAATAAATTCAGATACCTTACTAAATATTTCTATTCTCTTATCTATACTATTTCTATAATAGGTATCCATGTATTTACTATGCCCCGTCATTGCATGGGCGAACGATTCCAAGTCGTGATCCGTTAATGTAGTAATGAAAAAGGATCTAAAGGAATGTAATGTTATATCGTTTTGTTGATGTTTAATTCTGTTTAAAGTATCTAGCCCCGCCTTTGTTCTCAACCTTGAAAAATGAATTTCAAAGGGAATTAGATCCGTTTCATTATTCCATTTACCTAAAAAGATTAAATCATTATTCCGATAATCATTTAATTCGATGTATTCTTTAATTCTATTGGCGGGAATGGGGGCGATCATTGTTTCCCTTTCGATGTTAAACTTTGTAATTTCAGCGGGTATCTTTAAACGGGTAACGCTTGAAAATTCAAACATTGAAGGGGTTACTCTTAGCGCTTCGGTTTCCCTCAACCCCCCGCCATACAATAAAGAATAGTATGATCTATGTAACGCGGAACCTTCTAACCTCATTAAAGATTCTATTTTACTACGGTCTAATCCCTCAAACCTTCTTTGAGATACGCGGGGCATTTTCAAACGGATCCTTTTTTGACCATAGTCTAAAGGCAAATCACTTAAAATAAAATACATGAATAAGGTTTCAAAATATCCACGGGCAACCCTGGGGGAAACGGATCCTTTAATGTGATCAATTATCTTTTGTAGTAAATCGTATTTGTGGGCGGGCTTGCTTTCTTCAATCATCTTAAAGAATTGGTTTTCATTAATCCTCGATACTTCTAAGAATGAATCGAATTTCTTAAAGGCTTTATCATATCCTTTCTTTGTGCTTTCTGATTCTGCGCGGTTCCTAAAGTCTATTCTATTCAATATGATAACCCTCGATTATTTCCCCAGGGTAAGCGCCCATGAAAACAAGTATAACACATTCCAAATTCTTCAACGTATTTTTTCCATTTTTTAGGAAAACCGCATTTAAGACACTTGGGGCAACGCATTATATTTAATCAAACTTTGAAAGTATTAAATCTAATTTGCCTTCATTGATCATAAATCTATTAATCAATAAACTAAATAAAACAAATTGCAAGCCTATAATTAACAAGCCCCAAAAGGCGGGCGTTCTTAAATCTGCAATTAAACTTAAACCAATAAACACAAAGCCGATCAAAAGATAACCTAAAAATATTAAATATTCGCCTGCCTTCTTTTTATTAATCTTCAATGATTGATTAGATCCCTATTTAGTTATAAATGATTTAACACTTTTAACCATGCTGATCATTATATCTATTGGTCGCAATGGATAAGAAAACATTTACACAAAATAATAATACTGATAAACAATTAACCTTAGAAGAATCTAAAGCCATAATTCAAAAGGTTTTAGATAAATTAGATAATTTAAAAGAAGATGAAGGGGGCGAACCTAAAGAATGATCTATGATTCCCTTTTCTCAATGTTTGAACGTCTTTTATTATTGCAACGCCAAAGCGCCGACGAACAGATCGGATTAACAGAAAAGGAAAATTTAGAAAGAAAAGCCCTTTATTCTTATTTTGAACAAATTATAAAAGGACTAGATGATAAAGAATGATACTTAATAGATTTATTTTGTCATGTGTGGGGAACCATGCAAATCTATTAAGCGCGGGGATTTTGCGACCGCTTAACACCCGCGGGGGGGTTTGTTTTACATGACGGTAACAGATCCCCCAATTTCTGATTTATACAAATGCAATTTAGAAGGGCAAGAAGTAACCGTGAATAAATCCTCTAAAGTTGTTATTCTAGAATTACGCGAAGTATTCAGAAAGGCGGGCATTATTTTTAAATGGGAAGATAAATACGGTTGGCAAGCCTTCGGGCTTAATGCTTCAATTCTAAGATTAGTAGAGTTGGGAAGATACAAATTATTAATTAATTTCCATTCTGATCAATCAAAAAAGGAATATTGGATCAACCATGATGATTTAAGAAAGTTTGTTGAAAATACAAAGTGTGTTAAAAGGATCCACGGCGTTAAAATATACAACGTTCCCCTAGTTTTGTTTAAAGAAAAGCCGACCTTTTCCAATGATAATGATAATAAAAAATGCCTGATATGTGGCGCATTAAGATCCGTGTGTGTTTGTTAATGTCTTATCGAATAGAAATACAAAACGTAAAGGTTCCAACAAATAAAGAACTTCAATTAAGAATTAATTGCAAGAATCTCTTTATGATTCCCGTTTTTTTAATCCCTGGGGTTGAATGTCCTTTTAGGGGGCTAGGCTTGAACCATGATAACGGCGGGCGTACATGAAACTAACCGAAGAAATAGCCCAATTAAATAAACGTGGTTGGTTCATTAAATATAACAAGAAAAAGATTCATTATTTTTCAGGCGGGCGATCATTGTGTCATAAGAATTTAAAGTTTGATTTATTATTAATCCCAACTATGCTAACTAAAATCGATTCCCGCCCTTGTAAAACGTGCGTGAAAAGATTAAGCGATTGGTCGGATTTAGATAACTTTGATGATTACTATTCAGATTAAACTTTTAACCATGAATATTATTTATAATCCAATGGGTAAGAATTGGGATTTTATAATTAGAGGGTTAAACTTTTCTAAATGTCCTTTTTGTGCTAATGAATATCCAATGAGAAAAGATCCCAAAGGATCGCACTCTCGAAGGTGTCCTTCTTGTATGAAATATTATGAATCTGATTGGTAAATCGTTAGAATACTATTCATAATATTATTAGCGTGGCTTTATTAACTAATATTTAAAACCTTGATTATGTTAGAACTCGTTGGCGGTATTATCTCAATCGTCGTCGGTGTTATAATGTTGATCATAGGTGGATCTATTATCAATACTATCAGCACAGGCGGATCTATTGGGGATTGTAACGCACAGGACTACAACGGCGACGGTGTAGTTAATGCAACGGATCAAACTGAAACCGCTTATGTGCAATGTGATAGCACAAAGAATAATGGTTATACCATACTAAACATAATTAGTGTGATGATGATCATTGGCGGTGTAGTAATGTCCGTTCGTGGTTTTGCAGGCGCTTAAGCCTTCAAACCTTTTTCCTTTTTTTAAAAACCTTTATGACTAACCCCCTCGAATAATATTCGATGGGCATTAATACAATTACAAAAGGTATTATCGCCTTATTTCTAATTGGCATTATTTATTTAGGTGTCATGCCGACGGTTTCAAACCTTGCCGAAGATCCTTCTTTATGGGTTGGGGTTGTAGATTCTCGCGCCCTATTTCTTAAAGATAACGCAATGATCATATTCTATGTTTCTGGATTACTTGCATTTTTCTCAATTATAATATGGATCTTTAATGCTTCATCTTCTAAGGGTAGTGTGGCACAATTTGGATAATCTCTTTTTTTCATTTATTATTATATCCGTTTTAGTTTTAGGTTTATCCGCTGATTCTTTCGGCGGGGTAACTAATCAATCCATAGTGTCTTATGATATTTCAGAACTTCAAGCAATGGATCAGAAAATAAATAATTATATGATTAAAACGGTTCCAGGATATAACGCTGAAAGATGGGGGGAAATAACCGAACACCCAACCGAAAAGGGGCTTTATATTTTAGTTATTAATTTTGATGATCGCCGACCTTTAGATCCTTTGTCTTATAATGATCACAAAAAAACTATTCTTCTTGATCATAGTGAATGGAAAAATGATAAATATCCTTATGGCACAAATAAAATAAATCCCCATTCTACAACAACGTTACTTAATGGAACGGTTGTATTGGATTGAACTCTAAAACTATTTGTAAATCTCTAATTATGTTATTTTTAGTATCTAATCTACTTCTAACGGTTCCGCAAGATGTTTACGCCGTCGATTGTATTTCCCCCGCTGATATTCCTAACGTGTTCGGGTGGTGGGATGCAAGCGATTTAACTACAATTACTAAAGATGGTTCTGATCGGGTTTCGCAATGGGATGATAAGATCGGAACTAACCACCTCGTTCAAGCCACGGGGGGGTTACAACCGTTATGGTTATCAGCAGAACAAAACGGGCTTGATTCCATAGACTTTTCAAGTTCTAGGGAAATGCAAGATTCCTTTACAACTATAACACAGGAAATTAATGTTTTTGTTGTAGCCAAATCCCCCGCAACCCAAGACGCGGGATTAACACGGGGATTAATTGACGGGGCAACAACAACCCACCAAATCACAATACGCCCTACTGGCACACCTAATGTTATGGGGATAAATTTCGCTTCTGCTATAAATACGGGGAATCTCGGCGCGGGTATTTTGGGATCTTATCATTATTTTCAATCCGAAGCAAACGGGGGATCGTCAAAATTATGGGTTGATGGTGTAACACAAGTAACGGGGGCGGGGGGATCAAACGGTATGGATGGTTTGAGGGTTGGTCATACTTCTGGAGGTCAATATTGGCAAGGACATATCGCCGAAGTTATAATTATTGATGGCGATGTTTCGGCGGGCGATCAAACAGATATTGAAGATTACATAGATACTAAATGGTTCGGCACGGGGGCTTGTACGATCAGCGGTGGAATCCCGACCCCTGATAGTATTACTGATTTAACTTTAGATTCTAGCACACAAACAACCGCAACCGTTTCTTTTTCCGCCCCAAATCTTAACACGGGAAATTTAACAACTTACACTTTTAATTTAGATACACCACAAAATAATAATGTTCAAACCTTTTTTGGAAATTCAACAAGTAACCCTTTTACTTTTACGGGCTTAACTTTAGGAACTTCTTATTCTGCTAATGCTACGGCAATAACAGAAGGGGGCGGAAATTATACCCTTGCAAATATTTTAAATTTTACTACTTCAACATGGAACGCCCCAGGCGCCCCGACATTATCCGCCGTCGCCTTGGGCGATACCGCTTTAAGATTTACTTCGGTTCCAGGAACCGCGGGCGATAATAGTACGGCTTGGTTCGGGTTACGTTGTGAACTAAACAGCGCGGGCGGTTGGCTTAATTCCGTGGCGAATAATACTTATGTTAATTTCTATGAATATGGGGGCTTGGTTTTAGGCGATGATCTAATATGTCAATGGCGCGATGGTTCCGTTGATGGGTTCGGCGCATGGTCTAACAACGCCACAGATACGCTAGCCCTTGCCATACTATCAGGGCAACGAACGATCGCCGATACTGACGATAAACTAATGCAATTTATCGACATGGTGTCGGGAATGGGTGGGGTTTATTTCGGCTTGGGGGTTTTACCTTTCGGAATTATGTTAATTGGTTTCATGGCGGGCAAGAAAACAGTTAGAATATTTACCCTTGCGACATTAATGTTAATGGGAATCGTTCACGCTTCGGGTTACTATGTTTATCCAAATTGGTATTGGACTTTATGTTTATTATTCGGCTTGGTCTTAATTATGGGTAGAATGAAATCAGATTAGATATTAAACTTATAACGATAACGGAAAACTAAACCCATTGAAGTTAAATTTTGAGTTAAATCGAAGATGGAAGAAAGGCAAATACTACAAACAAAGAAAGTTTGATCACGATTTTATTTCTTTATTCGTTCCTTGGTATGAAATTTCGCAATTCCGCGGGCAATGTGCCGTTATAATCAACGGGCGCCAAATTATATTAAGAAAAATGCCAAAGAATACAGAATATTTTATAGATAAAAATTTAGGCTTGTTTGAGATCAACCCTGATAAAGCATTTTTCTTAAACAAGACACCCGTTTATTTTTATGATGTTAGAAATCAAAACGCTTTAGATTTAGGTTTATTAGATGAATTATACCAATGGGCTAATTTCCAAGGCTTGTATAAAATCCGCCGTGTAGATGTAGAACACGCGGGAAGATTACGCTTGAAAGATTCCGCCCAACTAAAGGAAGCAAAGGAAATAGAAAAAAAGGCAACCCGTAAATTTATGGCGGAAGTTTTAGGCAAGATAAATAAAACTAATGAGGACACCGAACAAAGAAGATTATTAGAACAAGGCGCCGAAGATTCCGAAGAATATCATAAATTAGATGAAGATGATTCTAATTTCTTAATTGTAAAGAATCTTTTTGATCATGGTTATATTGATTCTAAACAGGCTTCAAACCTAAACCATAAACTCACACTAAAAGAGATTACAAAGACCGATGATTTATTACATAATATTGATTCTTTTACTGATGTGTATGTTACTAAACCAATTTCAAACGAACTAGAAAGAATCTTAGATGATTTCCATACCTACAAACCACGGGATATTATAGAAATTATCAAATCAGTTTTGAAGATTAGAAAGGGCGTTGATAAATTAAGAACTAAAGCCGTGGTTAATTGGTTCCCTTCAATGTATATTTTATTCGGGGCAATAGGCATAATCCTTGCATATATGATAATAACTAGCGGGGCTTTCGGAATTCCTAAAGATATTCTAGGCGGATAATAAAAGCATTTTACTAAGGGGATATACTAAAAACATGATGAAGATCCGAAAACCTTTAAAATCGGATTATGTCGTTTATAGTTTTCTTTGTGCCTTAGCCTTGGGATCCTTTGTCGTTCCCGCCTTTGCCGAAACAATCCATTATACTAATGCTTATCCTATTTGGTATTCTTACCCTTGCGTTGATGTTACCCCGACGACTTTAACTTATGCAAATCCGCCCGATAAAAGAACCGCTAATGTGTGGCGTTACTTTTCTTATTATGATGAATCCGCCCAAACTTGTTATGTAACCGTTCACACTTTTGATTTTCAAGATTTAAGTTTATTATCTAATACCAATTCAACAACATATTATACAGATACTAGATCCATGAATCCCCAGGATCTAACCGTTATTGATTCTAATGATATTCAATGTGAATTATACTATTTGGGAACCGTGGACACTACGGGCGATATTTCAACAACCCCCACTTTAATAGGATCTGCTTTTGGTTGTACGGAAACCACGGGGCAAGTAATAGAAGCAATAATTCCTTTTTCAGCGGGCAATGTGGCAACCTTAGAAACTCAAATTCAGGGGGGTAACTATACACAATCCTTTATCTTATTCCCTCAACTAAACGCAACTATGCGAACCTTCTTAGATACTCAAAATAATGATTATGCTTTAGGTAAATTGGATAACTCAATAACAATCGTGGGCGACGGCTTTAACTGTATTACGATCGAATCTTCTAATTGGTGTAATATGTACGAAGATCCATGGGGCGCAATAAAGAAAGCCTTGGGCGAAGATTACGTTGGGGATTGGTTTTACGTCTTTGTATTTTTCCCAATTCCATTTATGGTATTTCTAACAAGTAGAAACGGAACCTACGCGGGCTTTGTATGTTTGCCAATTCTATTATTTATCAATACGATTGATCAAGTAGTCTTTGATATTTCGCTTTCATTTATTGCATTGGCGGGCGCATTTGCTTTCTATGATTTACTAAGAAAGAGGTTAATCGAATAATGCAAAGCACTTCGGTTTATCTAATTGAATTTTATGCTTTGCTTTTAATTATGAACGCCTTTTTAGGAATCGTTACAACTACTTACCAGGAAGAAGATCCGACCAACTCATTAAGATCCCCTTTTACTGCGTTCCCTTTAGGTTCTAATTTTACTTCTTTAGATACGGCAACAACAACCGCGGAACTGCAAGCGCCCGTTAATGCAACTTCGGGCTTACCGATCCCTTGGTTCGATGATATATACGAAGATTTTAAGGCAAGCATTACGGTTGTTTTAACTTTCGTGTCTTTCTTTACTTTCGGGTTCATTACTCAATTAGTCGAAACGATGGGATTCCCTACTGAATTTATGTTAATTCTTACCGCCCCGCTTGGCTTGTATCTAATGTATATGACGTTCGTAATGTTAACGAACAGATTAGGAAATTAAATTTATAACCTTTGATCTAATTATTTAATTATGGATAATATTAAAATCGGTGTATCTAAATTATGTGTAAGGTGTGGTAATGTTAAAAATCCAACGTGGAAATGTTGGGCGTGTGGGTATAAAAAATAAAGGCATAATTATATCAAGTAAGTATGATTACTTGATATTTTTAACTTTATAACCTACGAACAAATAATTAATTTATGGATTTTGGGGAATGGCAAGCGCATTTTATAGACACTTCATCTATTCTTAGAAAAGGAAAAGGATCAGATTCTAGGGGCGTTCGTTATGCTACTATGGAACTGCCCGCAAACGTCGGCGCGCCAATGGTTATCGAGGATCTCGAAATGCTAAGACATAGCGCCGAAGAAAGCGAACCCCGATTAGTTGAGGGCTTGCTAGCAATAGTTGAAGCCATTGATTTATCTTTAATCCAACTATCAAACGAAGAAGGAAGAAGAATAAGAAATATGATTGAATCCTTTAGACCTACGGCACGCCCCGAAATGCGTATGCAACAATCAAGCCAGGAACCTATTGATCAAGCGAATTATACGCCTGATAAAAGATATGATGGTAACAAAAATTACCGTTAATTATAAAAGAAACGCCCCATAATCATAATTGATAACCTTGCCATTATCTGATGAAGCCAAACAATCTTTAGATAATTCGGCAAGAATATCCAACGAAAGAAAAGCCAAAAAACAAGCCGAAGAAATACAACAAGAAGGCGAACGAAGGCAAGCCGAACAAGATTATAATGCTTTTGTAAAAGAACAAGCCGAGATCCAAAAACAGATCGATGAATATGAAGCCGACGAAAAAAGATACAATGATGATATTTTGGCAAAACAACAAGCCGAACAAAAAATAATTGATGATAGAAACGCAATAAGTTTAAAATATTCTACACAATATGACCAACTAAAAGCCCAGGAATCCCAAGCACTCGCAAGCGTTCCTTTAACTTATCAACAAGAAAAATGGGTAGGATCTGGCGGGGGCTTTGTGCAAAATGACGGAACCGATATTAAAATTTATGAAACGAAATA
>FLOH01001548.1_pt1 | contig 22940 bp, 23 predicted proteins | sample 756751 | NCBI WGS metagenome assembly FLOH01 (sample SAMEA4026879, study PRJEB14308) | marine metagenome | biome: coastal water; material: water | depth 74 m
CGGAGATTCTATCCGTTCATGGCCCAAAGGTGTTGAACAACTGTTTACATCTGCCTAATGTACGCATCTCTGACTCGATGTTCAGGGAGCAGACCTATCGAGAAATACTAAACAAAAACTGAACCGTCAATCTCGATTGTTGTAGCTTTTGGTTTAACGCCCTTGATGACGTCGGACGTCTGGGAGAATGCGTATTATTTAGATTATCAAAATAGACACGGCGACTATCTTGATGCCTTCATTAAGAATCTTATCAACTGGGAATTCGTTAATTCTAATCTCCACACGATATTCGGGGGACATCTATACTTAATTTAACAACAAAAATGGTACGGACTACGCCGCATATTTTCATGTTCAACGACTTTAAAAATAATGTCTAAATTCTTAAATATCGGATCACACCAAAGAATAGGTAAACGGAAAACAATACCAGGAAACCGGCACAGCATCCGATAATCCCTCTATAAACCTTGTCACTGAGAAACGAACGCCCTTTTCCCACGGCTGTTGAAATTATGGTATACCAGGTCAGGTCGGCCAGAATATGGCCGCTGAAAAAACTTAGGATCCCCGCAAGGCCGTATTCACTTGACTGAAGGATATAACCAAGACCAATGGTCGCCCACCAGATAATAAAGTAGGGATTGGCTGCGCTCATGAGTATGCCGGTCAAAATAATATTGCCGCTTTTTTCATCGCCCGGCTCAAGAGACAGGGTCAAGGAAGGTAGGGACCGAAACATCCCTGCTGCCATCCACAGCAATATACTGCCACCAGCTATTGAAATAAAGATAAAAAACCACGCTTCTTTGAATAAAGGTGCCATGCCCATGAAGAGTGCCACCAGCAATACCACCTCAAGGATACCATGACCCAGAATCAGTAAAGGGCCAGCCAAGACCCCCCTTTTACTGCTCTCACTGATGGCGACGGTGAGAAGCGTGCCCGGCATCATGGCCCCGGAAAGTGCAATAACAAAAGATGAGGCAAAGATAGTCATCAAAATCATTATAATATCAAGTTCCTTCTTCTAAAATCCTTAAAAAGGACCAGAGTATATGTCTGCGGGTTGTATTTAGTCGCTAACCCTATTATTGTCAATACTTTCTACTATAATATCCGGGTTAGAACTTGTTCGAAAAGGTGTCCGGCTGAAGAATTATTACACAGAACCGCCAGGAAAGCTCCGTAATCGGGGCAATCCATTTTGCCACGGGTTTCAATCTTATGGATATCTGAGACGGAATACGGATGAGAGCAATGATACAGTTTTAGCCAAGGTGCGTGGACATCTACAAGACTTCTATTATCATAAGAATAAACAAGAGCTACAAACAACCAAATAGAACCCGGCGCTGCACCGGACCGCAAGGGGCGGATCCGCCTACCCCTTGTCCCCTCCCTCCCGTCGGCGGCTTGTGAGCTTCAGCAGTTAAGAATCTTTTAGACAAATAAAAAAAATTTGATCACTTTTTTTAAGGATAAGGAGCCAACCATGGGAATGCATAGAAATGAAAAACCCCCGGCATGGGCAAAGACAATGAATGATCTGAATACCTATATTGCCCAGGATTTTCTGGGAGGATCTAAGATATTGAAATTTTCCTGGGTTATAAATTTCCAGAAGGCCGGTACATTTTTCTTTATCGCACTGCTGCTGATGATCTATGAGAACTATTCTACGGCTGCCTTTGTTTATATGGCCCTTCACGGTAGCTACGGTTTTTGCTGGCTTATTAAGCATTTTGCATTCCCGGACCCGAACTGGGAAAAGAAAATTACTTTTGGAGGGGCTATAATGGCCTTTATATTTGTACTGGGTCCGTATTGGCTGTTCCCCTTTCTCTTGATCTCAGGGGTATTGAGCCCTGATCATTCTGAGCCATCCAACTTTATGCTGATGTTTTGTATCAGTCTGCATACGCTTGGCGTTGTGATCATGATGGCTTCTGATTGTCAAAAATATTATACTCTCAAGTATCATAGCGGATTGATTGAGGAAGGGATGTTCAAATATATTCGGCACCCCAATTACTTAGGCGAGATGATGCTGTATGGTTCATATGCGCTGCTTGTAAATCACTGGATTCCATGGATCATACTGGTCTGGGTGTGGTCAAGGATTTTTCTTGTCAATATGGTGCTGAAAGAGGCCTCTATGTCTCGTTATCCAGAATGGAAAGCCTACAAAGCAAGGACCGGAATGCTGCTCCCATGGAAACTGTTAATTCAACCTGGGGGTTCAAAGAAAGATGCATAAAAACAAAACTTTAAGAATTATGCATGAATCGCATCGGGATAGGAGAATCTTTAAAAAATCTTGATAAAGTTACAGAAGAAAAATCCCTGTACTTCTGGATACTATCCAAAGAATTATCCACGAATTGAAAGCCTAATCTTTTATATCAACTCAGAATTCCCAGATCAATAAACAACCTACATTCTCAACAATGAAAATGCTGACGGGCAAGCCGCAGATTTTGGCGTTGGATGCAGAAAGATAAAGGAGGAACATCATGGATATTCAGACACTAACAACATTCTTTATGTGGTGTACAATCATAAACGGGTCCCTGTTGGTACTCTGGACCACAATTTGTATATTGGCCCCGGATTTGGTGTACCGTACGCAAAGCAAATGGTTTCCAATTCCCCGAGAAACCTTCAACGTGGTCATGTACTCGTCCCTCGGGTTTTTCAAAATCGTCTTTCTGGTCTTCAATGTCGTTCCCTACGTGGCTCTGCTGATCGTCGGATAAAAAGGAGCATCCAACAAGCGGATAAATCAGATCGGAGTTAGCGATTTCAAAGAAACCATAAAGAATAACTGCGCGTTTTGGGATTCTTCGCATGCTCCTCAAGGCGGCTGGCCTGGTTAGCTTTGCGTTAGCATTCATTGAGAAGGATATAAGTTATGATAGATAAAACAATGACACGAAGACAGTTTAATAAACTTTTGACGGCAGGTGTGATGGTTTCTGCTGAGGGCTTATTGAATAGTAGCCTGGTGGCAACGAGTTTTGCAAAAACCAGTGATATACCTGCTCTTGGAAGTTACTCAGCAACAAGTTTAATCAAGGCAATCAAAAATAAAAAGACGAGTGCAACTGAATTATTGAAGTATTTCATAGATAGACATAAGCGCTTAGATCCAATAATAAATGCTGTTGTTACAACAGATTTTGAAGGTGCTTTAAAACGAGCTCAAAAAGCTGATGAAGCCCTAAGTAGAGGTGAGACTTGGGGACCGTTGCACGGTCTTCCCATGACGATTAAGGACAACATTGAAGTTGCTGGGATGCTAACCACTTATGGATCTTCTTATTTTAAAAACTACAGACCAACTAAGAATGCTGATGTTGTACAGTCCCTTTTAGATGCTGGTGCTATTATATTTGGCAAAACCAATTTACCTGCTTTGGGAAAGGATACTCAAAGCTTTAATGATGTTTTTGGTCAAACGAATAATCCATGGGACATAGAAAAGACTCCAGGCGGTTCGTCCGGTGGATCAGCCGCTGCTCTTGCTGCTGGATTAACTGGATTAGAAATTGGAAATGATATAGGAGGTTCGATTCGTCTCCCGGCTCATTTCTGTGGTGTTTATGGACATAAACCATCTTATAACATTGTCTCTATGGATGGTGGGAAAAAACCCTGGAGAACAAAACATTCAAATTATCTCGCGGATCCAGATTTAGCAGTGAAGGGTCCACTTGCACGAAGTGCTGAGGATTTAAAGCTGGCAATGGATGTTATCGTCGCTCCTCCTTCTTATCAACGTAAAGCTATCAAGATCAAACTACCTGATTCGCGAAAGTCAAAGCTGAAAGAGTTTAGAGTTGGGCTGTGGATTGATGATTCACTTTATCCTCCGGACAACGATGTGGGAAATTGTTTGCAGAAAATGGTCACTGAATTGACTAAAACAGGAGTCAACCTTAAAAACAAAAAGCCTGATATTGATTTGAAACAATGTCACTGGTTAAGAGGTGACTTGGAAACAGCGACTACAAGCCATTTTCCACCATCAGGAAAGTATGAATGGGCCATGAGTCAAGCAAAGTCACTTAAAGACGATGACCAAAGTGGGACAGCCAGATGGGTGCGAGCAATGACCGGAACTCATCGTGATTGGAACAAACTTAATGAAGAACGAGCTATCATGAGGCAAAAATGGGAAGACTATTTTCAGGATTTTGATGTACTATTATGTCCAGTTGCCAGGATCGCTGCTCACAATCATGACCACACTGAAATCGCCTCCCGGACTATCCAGTTTGACAATGAAACATTGAATTATTGGGACGTGGTTGGTCCCTGGAACTCGTTAAGCCTGGTCTCTTATTTGCCTTCTACGGTGGCTCCCATCGGCTTTACGCCCAGTGGATTACCAGTAGGTGTCCAGATTATTGGACCTTATTTAGAGGACTATACATCTATTCAATTTGCAAAGCTGCTTGAAAGAATGAACGGAAGTTATAAACCGCCTCAAGGATTTGAATTCTGAATTCATCTGGCAAAACAACTAGTCAGAGGACTGAAATCATGCAAGCTTACATGAATCGAAGGTTATTTATCAAACTTATTAGTTTTAGATGCAATCGAACGTATTGAAATAGCCACAAAGGCTGTTATTTCTAACTACATGAGTCAAATTTTTAATACCTGCACCCCAACAAAAAAATAACATTAAACCAGGATTATATGAACAAACTGAAAAAACAAATTGATGTTTGCAATAAAATTCTTGGTTGTTATTCAGATGCAGTTGCTCAAACCGCTGATCACGGGTGAAACCGGAACCTTTGAGGTTTCAGCCCATTTAAGGCGGAATATGGAAAAGAATTGCTGGTCCGGCTGTCAAAGGATCTTAAAAATAAGTACGGCAAAGGATTCAGTCATTCAAACCTTCAATACATGCGCCTTCTATATGTTTATTATCCAAATCGCCAGACACTGTCTGGCAAATTAAGCTGGTCCCATAACGGTAGCCGTCATGCATATTTTTTGATTCCCGATCGAGGACTTTTAGCATAAAATCCAATAATAATTTATAAAAGTCCTCGATCGGAGACTTTTAGTTGCATTTCATTCATATGTCTAATAAAAGTATCTGAACGGAAACTTATACAGAAGGAATACATTGAAATCTTCAACTAAAATCAGCAGTCCCGAAGAATTGGGACGATATCTTCTCAAAGAGCGTAAACATCTCAAGCTAACTCAAAAAGAGATCTCTGAGTTTGCTGATGTTGGTAGGAAGTTCATTATTGAGATTGAAAAGGGTAAAGCAACCGCTCAACTTGGAAAAGTATTTGAATTGCTGGACAGTCTTGGTCTTGAGTTTCATTTGATTAAACGTGGAGATCGCTGATTTTGGAGACTTTGAATGTTTTTTCCGGACAAATCAGGGTCGGTTCCCTAAGTATTAATAGCAGGCCAAGAAGGGATTCGGATATCGCTTGCAGGAGCACAGGAAAAACTGGCACTTTTCTATAAAGATCCTAACTTCTATATCCCGATGAATGGTGCGCCAAGCAACTTTATCTTAAAACCCGCCATGGCTCATTTCCAGACATCCATTGAAAATGAATGTTTTTGTATGATGCTTGCCAACTCAGTTGACTTGAAGGTTCCACCTGTTTCAATTGTTCGAAAAGAATCCCAAAAAGCCCTGTTGATAAAAAGGTATGACAGGCATCTGGAGAATGATGTGCTCACGCGTATTCACCAGGAAGATTTATGCCAGGCCATGGGGCTTTCCCATGAACTGAAATATCAGGCTGATGGCGGACCAGGCCTTAAGGCATGCTTTGACCTCGTCCGAGCGTATTCTGCAAATCCGATTAAAGATCTTCAGCAGTTGATTGAATGGGTATTTTTTAATTTTTTAATCGGAAACATGGATGCGCATGCCAAAAATCTGTCTTTTATGTATCAGGGAAGACAGATCCGGTTAGCGCCTTTTTATGACATGATGTGTATAAATATTTATAAAGACCTGTCACAAAAACTTGCTATGAAAATAGGAGGAGAAAACAGACCGGAGTGGATCATGGCAAGGCATTGGCACAGATTTGCAGAGGAAATTAAAATAAGCAAGGCCACCCTTCGGAAACGATTAACAGAATTTTGTTTTAAACTGATCAAAGCAATTGACACTACCCATTCGAACTTTATCATCAGACATCAAGGTGACAGCCTGGTGGATGATGTCATAGCAACCATCAAAAAAAGAGTAGGTAAAACACTTCAGCAATTCGAATAAATTTTCAACAAGAAACATGCTGCTGACTATGATAAAAAAAGTATCTCAGGCTTATCCTGACGTAAGGTGAAGCCCAACATTAACTTTATTTATGGAAATCCTATGATTCAACAACAGAATTCTACGGATTAACCGTCATGAAAATTAAACTTGCAAGGAACCATGGTATGATATATTATCATACCAGAGGTGATTAAAATGGCAGCATCAAAAATCGCAATTACAATAGACGACAAGACGCTTAAACGTTTAGATATTCTTGTTAAATCGAAATTTTTTTCAAACCGCAGCAAAGCTATCCAGGAGGCTGTTGCTGAAAAATTAATGCGCATTGAGAAAAGCCGTCTTGCCCAGGAGTGCGCCAAATTAGATCCAGCATTCGAACAATCCCTATCAGAGGAAGGCTTCTCATCGGAGTTGGAAGAATGGCCAGAATACTAAGGGGTGATATACACTGGGCAGATTTGAATCCTGTAATTGGTAGTGAACAGGGCGGCTTACGTCCTGTTCTCATTTTAAGCCACAATGTGTTCAATGAAAGATCAGGTACTGTCATTGCTGTGGCGATCACCAGTCAGGCACAAAGGGCTGGTTATCCACTGACCATGGAACTTGTGGATACCGAACTACCCAAAAAATCCTGGGTAAAGATCAGTCAGATTCGAATTCTTTCAACTAAACGCATCGGCAAAAAAATAGTAAAAGTATCTGATGAAGAATTGGCTCTAACCATCGATGGTTTGAATGAAATAATAGGCGGTTAACCTTAGAAGGCAAAGCGGTGTTTTGAAGTCCGTCTATGGACCATAAAACATTTTGTGGTCCATAAATTTAAAAATATGAAATGCCGTAGCGATTATAGGACTTTAAAATATGAATGATAATGTAAAAGAATCTTGGAGAAATTTCCTTAACCCCAAAATACTTCGTCATAACAGTTATCCGTCGGAAACCCATGAGGAGATTTTGCGGGAAAGCTGGTAAATATTTTTTGGAAAAGGCGACATCTTGCTTGACATCCACCGTCTGAAAAAACAGGAGATCGGTATGCTGGTTAACAATAAATTGGAAAGATTAAAAGAAATCAAAAAATTGATCCAAAGCTTCTGTGAGGCACACCTGAATAAGGACATAGAGGAGTTCCCCATGAAACTGTGTGATGATCTCAGTAGAGCTGATGGGATTAATCTTTCCCGGGGTAAAATTGAAATATGGGCAGCTTCGATCATTTTTACAATTGCCAGATTGAATTTTCTTTTTGATAAAGCAAATGGGATTTACATCACGCCTGATATCATTTGTGATTTTTTTAATACAAAAAAATCAACTGTTGGCAATAAAGCAACGTGGGTTGAGAAAAACTATGATTTGAATCATGGTATAGAAAGATATTGCAGCCAGGATATTATCGATGCCTTTACTTTTTATGAAACTCCGGAAGGGTTTGTCATCCCTAAAAGCATGGCTGGAGAATTTGAAATCATTTATGAATTTGCAGATGAAGAAGAATCTGAGACAATTGAAAAATTTATAGAAAATAAGAAAATACACGAGCAAAAAACTTTGGCAAAAAAGAAACAGCGAACACAAATCAATAGAAAAATAGCCGTGGATAAGAAAAGTCAGGAATTGGAGAATGACCCTCAATTAGATCTGTTCAGTGATTTTCAACACAACAAATAGTTTTTTTATATTTGGTAAGGAAACAACATGCTATTTAATAAAAATGAAAATACAGGAAAAGTTATCGCTACCCTCCTTAAAGATGGGAATGCCCATACCTACGAATGTTTCTTTTCTTCTTGCGACAATCCGGCCTGCACCTGCGGATCTATTGATGTTGGCCTTAACCCGTTACGGGGCCAAAACCGAAACGGTCGCCCTCTGTCTTCTCACCGGATTGATATTGATCTTATTGAAAAAAAAATGAATTCTGCATCGGAAAATAAAATTTCCCCAGAAGATTTAGAATTTGCAAACCTGTTCTGGGCTCAGCTGAACGATGATGATTTTGACTTTTTATTTAAAAAGCATTTTGTCTATAAAAATCACATTACGGAAACGGCGGATACTGATTCTATTAATGCTTTTTTTGACTACGAGGCTGTAGAACAGGAAGGGTTAATGTATGCCTACAATGACGTTCTCCCGTATGGAGACCAAATGCATGTCACTATCAATAATGAGGATTGTTTGATTTTTGATCAGTTTTGCCTGCTGCCTAAATGCTCATGTTCCGATACCATTCTGGACATTGTACCTATCAAGGAGATAGATAAGGAATCAGAACCATTGTGTGCTCTGACATTGAAATATAATAAAAAACGCTGGGAAACCGCGGAAAACTTTTCTCCTTCGATAAAGTTGGAAACAATCCGACATGCAATAGAAGAGCAACAGCCCGATTTTTATAAACGTTTGCACACCCGGCATGAAAAATTGAAAAGTATCTATCTAAGCTGTCGACAGAAAAACTATCTGCCTTTACAGCCGGCAAAAACCTTGAAAGTCGGCAGAAATGATCCATGTCCTTGCGGCAGTGGAAAAAAACATAAAAAATGCTGTTTGTGATAAGAAAAACTATTCTGTCATGATTATGAAAAATCTTTTTACTTTTACAAAAGAATACTCAGGCGCTTTGCCACAACTGGTGGAAGATGACATTTTCAGTCCATGTCCGGTTGACGGCGGAGATGAAATTTTTCCAAACGGGATTTTTGAGTTTAACATTACAAAAATAATCGACCATATTCAAAGAAATCCTGATAGCATCACCCTTGCTCAAATAATTTTTAATAAAAAAAATAAACGGGTGCAAGCCGGTGCATTTTAAATATTCACGACGGATAGCCCGCCACGATTATTATAAACAAATTTTTGAAAAGCGTTAATGGACAAAAAGAGGTTGCGCCCTGCCCTGACAAGCCCGGTTTATATCGTTTGCTGGATGGTATCATACGCATATCATCCAGGCCCCCATGTCGTCCCAGCGTTTCAATGCCGGGGTGGTTTCCGCAATACAGAAAAAAAACATCCTGGGCGTTATCAGCAGGTATGTGATTATCCTGAACCAGGAATGTTAGAAGATAATCCCAACTTAAAAATGCACTGGATTTCACCGGTGATTTTGGTGTTACATTCGCGGCGGCTCCGCCGTAAACTTATTCCGGCCCCAGTTTTTTTTGGGGGGAGCAGTAAATAATTATTGCTGTTAGTTAGAGGTATGACATATTAAAAGTATAAACTAAAACTGCTATTGCATCTCTGATATAATGAGGAAACGAGACTTATGGCTCACCATACCCTTAAATCAAGTTATACATCTCTTGTTAACCGGTTGAATTTTTTCCCCCAAGGTGCTCCGCCTTCAAAACTTTTGGACAAAATTTTAACCATGTTGTTTTCTGAAGAAGAGGCACATTTGGTTTCTCTGCTTCCCATCAAACCATTCACCGCTGCTAAAGCAGCCAAGGGCTGGAAGATGCGCTTGCCAGAGGCACAAAGAATTCTTGATAAACTGGCATCCCGGGCGATACTGGTAGACATTGATCAAAATGGTGAAACCGAATATGTCCTTCCGCCACCCATGGCTGGTTTTTTTGAATTTTCCATGATGCGGATACGCAGCGATGTGGATCAAAAAGTATTGGGAGAACTTTTTTACAAATATTTGAATGAGGAAGAGGACTTTATCAAAGATCTGTTTACTCTGGGAGAGACGCAACTGGGACGGGTGTTTGTTCATGAGCCAGTGCTGTCCAACAAGAATGCTATCCATGTATTGGATTATGAGCGGGCATCTGAAGTGATTAGAACTGCATCACACATGGGAGTCGGCACCTGTTACTGCCGTCATAAAATGCTCCATGTGGGCAGAGCATGTGACAACCCCCTGGATATCTGCATGACATTTAACACAACAGGTGCATCCCTGATTAAACATGGCTTTGCAAGACAGGTTGATGTGATAGAGGGGTTAGACCTTTTGGATCAGGCATATGAGTCCAATCTAGTACAATTTGGGGAAAATGTCAGAAACCGGGTCAACTTTATTTGCAATTGCTGTGGGTGTTGTTGTGAAGCCATGATTGCTGCCCGAAGATTTGCCATATTCAACCCGGTCCACACATCTAATTTTATCCCCGGGATTGATGAACAATCCTGCACCGGCTGTGGCAAATGTGTCAATATCTGCCCGGTAGAAGCGATGACCCAGGTATCTGCCAATGATCCCAAAAAACCAAATCGAAAAATAGCAAAGTTGAATGAGAAAGTATGTCTTGGTTGTGGTCTGTGTATCCGGGCATGTAAGGAAGACAGTCTTAAGCTGCTTTCTTTGCCTGCGAGGGTCATCACCCCGTTAAATGGAACGCACAAGGCCGTTGTAATGGCAATTGAAAGAGGAAAGTTCCAACACTTGCTTTTTGACAATAAAGTGCTTTTCAGTCATCGGGCTCTTGCTGCAGTTTTGGGTGTGATCTTAAAATTGCCGCCAATTAAGCAAATCATGGCCACCCAACAGGTGAAATCTCGCTATTTCGAAGCCCTGATTTCTTATTATGAACGAGATCTTACCCCAAAAAACTGTAATTAATATTAAGTCATTTTGAGGGGAAATATCTGATACAGAAAAAGAATACACACTGGGAAATAAGGGTTTACCCATTCAAGCCTACTTTTGACCCTTGAAAGAAGTTTGTTCCAATCGGGTAGCCGGGGGTTTTAATCCCCCAGCCCCCACAACACACTGCATGCGGGTCCGCACAGGGCGTTTCACCAAGATTACCGGGCCGTGGCCGGGTAATGAATTTTCACCCACTGATCTTTGACAGATATTAACCCTTGTTCCGATAGCCAGTTGTTGGTCATACCGGCTTGTGTTGCCATGGTTCTGGCAAGATGCCATGGTCCCCTGCGACTAATCGCTGTCATGATGGCTTGTCTTTTGGAAGTTCCCAGTTTGAGCAGGTTGCGAACTTTGGTCCGGTACTGTAACTGGTTGGCATTGTTTGGAAAATGAAATTTTTGAGGCCTTTTTAGCCCTGCTGAAACTCAATGTCAAAAAAAAGACGCTACTTACTTTTATCAATGCAGACTGGCGGGATTTTCAAAATACCCCGGCAATAGAAGAAAAATATAAAGGCGGCATCCTCATAGATGACTACCTTTTCATAAGATCATATATATATAACTTGACAATTCAATTATGGACATATATATATGAATTTAAAATGTCAAACGTATATATGAGTATGACCGATATGAAAAAAAAACAAACAAAAATCATTCGAGAACAATTAGATGACACTTTAAAACGTTTTTCGAGTATTGCCTCGGTAAACAGGCCGATGAGAGGATGGATTCGTGCAATACGCGATGCGTTAGGAATGAATATGCGACAATTTGCCAATCGGCTTGGCGTCAGCAAATCTCGAATTCCTCGAATAGAGCAGGATGAAATTACAGGAAGCCTTACGCTTAAAACCATGAATCGAGTTGCAGAAACGCTTGATTGTGTTTTTGTTTATGGCCTTGTTCCCCGGACAAGTTTAGACGAAACTGTTAAAAAACAAGCCTCAATTGCCGCAAAAAAGCGAATGAGCAGGCTTATGCACACTATGAATTTAGAAGCTCAAGGACTTTCATCAGAAAATGCGAAAAAAGCATTTGATAATATGGTAGACGAAATAATCGATTCACAGTCTATGTTGTGGGAGAAAGATAAATAATGATTGAGTATGATGATGGTGCTACCCCTCTTGATTATGACGAGCTCAAAGGACTTTTGCCCACACATATTACAACACGTGGTGAACTCGATTTTTTAGAAATGGAAAATATTAACCAAGCAATCATTTGGAGTGAGAGCCTTAAAACCACTGATATTATAAATGTCAAATTCATTTGTAAACTTCACGAAAAAATGTTTTCCAATGTCTGGAAATGGGCAGGAAAATTTAGGAAATCCCAAAAAAATATTGGTATCCCATACATTCAGATCGAAGTGGAGTTGAAAACATTGTGTGATGATGCTCAAGCATGGGCAGAATATATCACATATTCTCCTGATGAGTTCGCAGTACGATTCCACCACAGGTTAGTCTTCATACATCCTTTTTCAAACGGAAATGGCAGGCATGCAAGACTTATGGCAGATTTAATCCTTGAAAAATTATTCACCACAAAAGCGTTCTCTTGGGGTGGAGAGAATCTTGCTAATCATGATAAAATCAGAAAAGAATATATTAAAGCTTTAAAAATGGCAGATGAGCATGATTATTCTCTGTTGCTTGAATTTGTCAGATCCTGAGATTAAGTATATCTTTTTGACTCTCAACAAAAAAATGAACCGGGTGATACCGGTTATTTTCAAAGTTGGCTGTCAATGTTGAACACTAATGACTGCACATGAAATAATACAAATAGACCCTATTTGTGTGAACATTGTAGTGAAAAATTCGAATAATCGAAAGTAGCCACACATTACCTAATCTTCCCAAAATTTATCAGGATTTCCCTTGAGTCCATATCCAAAAAAATTATCGCCCTTGAGAAATAATTTGTTCAGCAAAGGAGTGTTCTTGATCCCCCAGCGGACCCCGTCATGCAACAGCCCAGGAGGTTTATTAAAGGGGCAGGTCCGGATGCAGTTGGAGCAGTCGCACCCGTTGCGGGCCCAGTACTGAAGGCAGGTCTCGGCATTGATGTGCCAGGTGTTCACACCCGTGCGGTTTGAAATATTATGCGGCTCAGCAGAGGGAGGGCCGGACATGATGCTCTGGCTCGGGCATTTCTGGGCGCACTTTTCACAGATCATGCAAAAATCTTTTACACCGAACTCAATGGGTCTGTCCGGCAAAAGCGGCAGGTTGGTAAAAACTTTTGCCAGGCGGACCCTGGGACCGTATCCAGGTGTTATCAAAAGCCCGTTTCTGGCGATTTCCCCCAGCCCCGCATCAATGGCAATAGGAATGCTGCAGGCCGTATCATTGCCGCAGGGGATCGCATCAAACCCCAGTCCCCGGATAAACTGCGCCAGAAGACCTGCTGTAAAAACCATCCGGGAATAGCCCGTTCCTGTTGCGGCTGATGCAGGAAGCGCAGGAGAACAATTTATTCCCTCGTAATCCATCTCAACGGCAATGGCAACTGCATATTTGAAATCCTCGGGGATATTAATTTCTTCTTCTTTTCCGCCTTCAGGTGTGATGTTATAGGACTTGGAATAGATCCAGCGGCGATCCAGCTTGCACACCCCCACCATTGCCGCACCAAAAAGCCGTGCCGCTTTTTTTACCCTGCGGGTGGTCAGTCCTACATCTTCAATATTTATTTTCAGTCCTTCAGGCACATGGGGATATGAAAATCTGCCGTTCCAATCCCAGGCATACAATCCCATACGTCCGCCCCTCACCCCCAGGCCATATTCATTTTCCAGACGCCAGGCCGCATTGACCAGGGCCTGATCCGTCAGCGTGTATCCGGGCTTGTCTCTGGGTGCAACCCTGGCAAAATAAAATTGCTCCTGCAAGAACGCCATCTGCGGATCCCAGAAAGGGCGCTTGAACATCTCGTTTCTTTGATCAAAAGGCGTTATATCGCCGGTTACGTAACGTTGTGCCCCATCTTTCACATAAGAAATTGAACCCAGATCCATTAGTATTTTCCCTTCACAATGCAAACCATTGTCTTGGCCATTTGGTTTTGACAGGCATTGTCAATCAGATTGGGATGGCTTTTGTCAAATTCTTCTCCAATGGTTAATCCATTGCTGATGGAATAACCATCTTTAATTTTTAAGGCCGCCCACATCCAGAAGGGCCGGCACAGCAGAACACCATGGGTTTCAGAGACCTGAGGAATACTCAAATAGGTACAATCCAGTTGATGCGGTTTGGAATATTTTACCGGGGGATAATATTCAAGCGCCTGGGCTTCATTTGGCTCGCGGTCTGAATTCTTGCCAAATATCACAGACCCGTCTTCCGTCGCGTTTGAAACTGCCACAAATGTATCACACATCAGGTTCTTTCTACCCTCCCAAAACTTTATCGTTTAATGGCACCTTATCTTTGAATCACGCCTTATCTTTTAACCGTCCCTTATCTTTTAATTGCACCGGGCAGGATAAATTCATATCTTTTTCTCAACAAATGCACCGTGATAAACCGCTCTGTTTTTCGCAGAGCTGAAAACAGGGTCCAGATCATTTTATCTTCCTTATAATACGTATCAATCTCTTTTTGAGAAATCGCCTGCTCCAGATATTTATTAACAATTTCTAAAAACCAGGGAATCAAATCCGGCCGCTGCTCCTTATACAGATTGGCAACAAGGTCTATTACCACTTTTTTATGATCATAATACCGGCCGATAACATCATCAAGATCAAGCCTTCGCACCAGCCAGCGGATATACACGGGAACGCTTTGCAATAATAATTCAACCTCCAGTTGTTCTATCCCGTTTTTCCGGACAAACGGGGTAGAGGTATCCACCAGAAACAGTTTTCTTTTTCCATTCTCCTCCATCCACACCCAGTTGGACAACTGGCAATCCATTGCGATTTCAAACTGTGGCATCTGATGTTTATTAAAGTTCCAGATGCGTGTCAGAGCTGACATAATCTGCGCAAGCATGTCAATTCTATCCGCTTCACTAAGAGTCTTAATCAGGTTATGACAGAAAAATTGATACTCAAACCGCTGCTGGGCAAAATAAATCACAACGGGATGGCCGGGAACTTCAACAATAACAGCATCATCTTCAGGCAGGTTGATCCCGGCCTGTCTTAAAAGAGCGCAATATTCAAAATACATCTGCTTATAGGATTCGGCTGTCTTAAAATCAGGAAAAATGGGGATTCTTTTGTAGATGATGTTCTCTTCTCCCCCTATCTGGAAAATAGCGGAGATTTCACCAAATCCGATGATTTCAGCCGGGATGGAAGACTGGGACAAATCATGGGGAATCAGTTCGTGTTCAAACCGGTTTAATAATTCAATATCAATATCCATTGTGCCTCCAAAACCTATTCTCCTGACATTGCTTTAAAAGATGTTTCCATTATGGTTAATATCTCCTCTGCCTCTGTCTTTGAAATATTCAGTACGGGCAGAAATTGAATGACTCGTGGATCATTGCCGGAATACACAACATAAATGCCATTGTCAAAAAAAAGTTTGATTAAAAACAATGCCGTGATCTCATCTTTAAACTCAAGCCCCATCATCAGGCCTTTGCCCCGGATTTTCAAACCCAGGCCCGGATATCTGCCACCAAGCGCTTCAAGCTGCTGCCTGAAAAATTCACCCAACGACACCACATGATCCAGGAACGGCTGTTTCCGGGATATTTCAATCACTTTCATGGCGGCAAAACAGCCTATTTCACTGCCCCCATAGGTTGAAATATGCAAAAAAGGATTTTCCTTAAAAAAATCTTTATATTTTTCATGGTAAACCGTGGCACTCACGGGATATATCCCCCCGCTCATCCCCTTGCCCATGACAATCATATCCGGTCTGACATCATAATTTTCAAACCCCCAGAATCTGCCGGTTCTACCAAAGCCTGTCTGAACCTCATCCAGGATCAGAAGGCTTGCATTTCTCTCACAGATCTCTTTAACCCTTTTTAAATATTTCTCAAAAGGTGTCACCATCCCCATTGTAGCCGGAATGGTTTCCAGGATTACGGCAGCCGTATTGGAACCAACGGCTTTTTCCATTTCATCCATATCGTTAAACACGACCTGCTTAAACCCTGCCGGAACCGGCTTGAATTTTTCCTTGAATTTTTCGTCTCCCGTTGCAAGGGCAAATCCCGTATGGCCGTGATACCCTCCCCGGGCTGAAATAATATCTTCTCTGCCAGTTACCCCCCGGGCAAGCTTGATGGCAAGATCAATGGCTTCGCCCCCACTGACCCCGTAAACAACCTGGTTTAACCCTTCAGGCAGGGTTTGGGCAATCATTTTACCCAGCATTGCCTTGGGTTTGCTGATCAAATGATGATTACCGATATCATAGGTTTCCATTGCCTGGGTTACGGCTTTGATAACCGCTTTGTTCCGGTGACCCAGGTTAAAAACCCCGCCATTACAATGGCAGTTATAAAATGTTTTCCCATTGGCATCACTTATTTTACAGCCGCCCCGCTTTTCAGGGACAAGAATGATATCGTATTTCTGATAAAATTCAACTTTTCCAGGATACACATGATCGGCATATAGTCTGATGGTTTTATCCCTGTCTGAATCCATATTCTCCCCCTGATATAAAGTGTCTCAATCCTTACCCGTTCCGAAAGGGTACAAATATTTATTTTTCAAAGCAATAGATAACATGAATAAATTTTTAAGGGCTAATTATTTTCACTTATTGATTTTATTACAACCCCTATATATAACACTATAGTTCCTTTTTCTCTCCTTGTTGTCTCTACTCGAGAGAATGTAAGCGAAAGGGCAGAGCTATGCCAAATGCCTTTCCTTTAAAAATCCAGCGGGCTTTTGATCGTCCTTGATTTGACCGTGTGGGTATAGATCATGGTGGTTCGGATATCACTGTGTCCCAGAAGCTCCTGAATCGTCCGGATATCATAATTTGCCTGGAGACCTTTGAACAACTCAAACAGTAAAGTGGATAGTTATCACAATAGTGCAATTAACTCACACAAAAAAATAAGTTTAATTTAATATAACCAATTAAAATTATTGACTATTTACGTGTGACCTTCAGGTTATTCCATTTATGCTATTAAAATGTTTAACAAAAAAAATAAATGGAGAGGCACCAAATGGGGTGCAAATCAGAACAAAAAGATCTAACATTTTCCGATTTAGAAAAATCTTTTAAAGACGAGAAAAACAGAAGTCTTAAAACCTTAATGAATTTAGACAAAACTATTTTGTGGGATCGAATTGAATCAATACTCTTGAAGGACTATCCCGTTGGCCAAAGGAAGGAGGGCAACAAAGCCTATCCACCATTATTTTTGTTTAAATGCCTGTTGCTGCAAAAATGGTTTCGGATCAAGTCAGATCCTGAGCTTGAAAGCCAGATCAATGATCGTCAGTCATTTCAAGTTTTTCTGGGACTTTCCGCAAGAGAGGCATCTCCTGACTATTCCACATTTTCCAAATTCAGGAAAAGGCTCACAAAAGGCAAGTTTGAATTAATAGTGGGAGATATTTTAAATCAATTTTCAGACCAGGGCCTTACCATTAATGAAGGGGTTGCCATAGACGCTCGAATCGTGAAATCAGCCAGCAGGCCAGTGAGCAACAAAACTTTAGAAAAAATAAGGGCAAAAAGAGAGACACCGGAAGGAAAACTTGATAAAAACGGGAATCCCTTAAAATTTTCCAGAGATATTGAATCTAATTGGGCGATTAAAAATGATAAAAATTATTATGGGTTGAAAGAGCATGCATCCGTTGATGCAAAGTATGGATTTGTTTTTGCAACGGTTTTAAGCCCTGCTTCTGTTCATGACACGAATTATTTTCCATATTGTACATTATATAGCCGCCACATCAAGCATGCCCTGGCGATAGTGTATGCAGATAATGGATACGCAGGAGAGCCGAACCGAGTATTCCTGGCCATGAATAAACTTAAAGATGGAATAATGCGGAAAGATACAAAAATCGCAAAACTGACAGAATATGAAATAGAGAGAAACAAAAAGATATCTAAGGTCAGATACATAGTTGAACAGTATTTTGGTTTAAGCCACCTTCATGACAATGGTCAAAGAGCACGGTTTACAACCATAGGCAAAAATAATATGGATATCTGGTTTCGGCAGGTAGCGTTTAATATAAAAAGAGGATTTAATATCACTCAAAGAATAGCAACGGCATAGTTGTGTTAAGAGACTGAAAGTGGCTACAAAGGGCTCATGTTTTGGAATTATGGATTGAGAATAACGTAATTTTGGAATAAACAGGGACCAAATTTAAGATAATCGACTTAGATTTTAAAATTATATTTGAAAAAAATAGGCAAAACTAATTTTACAGGGCCCCATTTTTTAAAATTAACATTATTCAAAGGTCTCATATCGATACAGTTGCTATATGTTTGTTTTTGAGTGATTTTTGGAGGAGGGAATTTAACGTGAAAATCATCTTGTTCTGCCTATTTTTTCTTTGTAGCCTCTGTTCATGTTCATACATGAAACATGCTTCGATCCAGGCTGAATATGCTCGGATTCAAAAAGCTGATCCAGGGCAAGTCAACCTGAAGCATATGATCGATAGAGAGACCTATTTTGTTATTGGCCAAACCATAGACAAAAACGTCAGATACGCCGACCTGCCCATGGTCGTTGCCGCATTTTCGAGCAAATTCAAACCACACGAACGCGTCGACACCATGTACCTTGCCGGAGCTGGTACCCATTTCGGCTTAAATTTACCTGAAGGCGATTATCAACTGCTGGTTTTTGCCGACCGGGACAAAAATCAGATTTTTGATCAGACGGAAGTGATCGGTCAGAAGGCCATCTCCTTGAACCAGACGACCTCTCCGGATAAGGTTCTAGATCGAATTGAAATTCAGTTATCCTCCCCCCAGCGAGTTGATTGGGCCGAGGCGATTTCAAAGCCGAACCTCGTCGAGCCTCAACAATCCTTATTCTATCCAACCGGTTCCATACGCAGCCTTGATGACCCCCTGTTTTCCGAAAATATTGCCACTTTAGGCATGTACGACCCCGCCTCCTTTCTGGAAAAAGCGCCAACCATGTTTTTTGCCCTGGAAGAGGATCTCGACTTCAAACTCCCTGTGGTATTTGTACATGGGGTTGGCGGATCCATCCGCGCCTTTGAACCGATCATCAGTCAGCTCGATCGGGAACGCTATAAACCCTGGTTTTTCTACTACCCCTCCGGCGGCGACCTGGACCAACTCGCTGAATTATTCCACCGGATATTCCTCTCAGGTAAAGTCGTTACCATGGCTGAGATGCCGATGATAATCGTCGCGCACAGCATGGGCGGGTTGATAGTAAGGGAAGCTCTGAACAAGTATGACAACAGTCAGAAGGAGAACAAGATCGGCCTGTTGGTCACCATCGCCACCCCATTTGGTGGGCACCCGGCGGCGGCTTCAGGCGAAAAGCATGGATTGATCGTGTTGCCTTCCTGGCGCGATGTAAATCCGGGAAGCCGCTTCATCAAAGAACTTTTCCGCAAGTCGCTGCCGGAAACTATCGAGCATCAACTGCTCTATGCCTACGACAATCCAACGACTCTAAAGATCAGCAAAAACAGCGACGGCGTCGTGCCACTATCGAGCCAATTGCGCCTGGAGGCACAGCAGCAAGCGACGGGACAACTCGGTTTTGAAAGCAGTCACACAGGGATTCTGGAAAATGAAGAGATGATCGGTCATATCTTCAAACGTATGGACCGGGTCAAAAACTTCTATCCGGAATCTCACCTGGAGGTATTACGCCGCGGCGGCTACGATGTGAACTTATCTGACGACTATAGCCCGGTCGGTCAGTACGTCATCCATTCCGTGGGGAGATACTGGATGGCCGTATCCAAAGGATCCCTCAAACCCTTCTTCCCGGAACAGGAGAGATTTCTTCACGTCATCAAAGGGGAAGAGCCTTCGAAATATGAAGTGGTCGAGGACTGGATGCGATTCCTCAAGGAGTATCCTGATATTGATCGTGATTGAGGTTTCAGGATCCGCCAAAGCTACCCAAAACAGCTAAGATGTAGGATAGGAACTTCCTTTTTGTCAGTTTAACAGAAAAAGGCAAGAATGAAGTTGGGAGAATTCTGGAATTCTGGGGTGAATTCTGGGGACAGCTTACTTATGAATTCTGGGGACAGCTTACTTAATTCCAACAACGAACATGCTACGGTCAAGCCGTAGATGTTCAAAGTTATGAAAAACAACGGACATGATACGAAAACATACGAAACCCGTCACAATCATTGCCTGGGTTGACCCTTTTTATTTTAAATGATTTTTTGGGAAAAGGAGTACCAATGAACAAGGACATTATTGATCATAAGCTGAAGCTCAGAAGTATTACCTTGGAGGATTATGAGGACATCGAAGCCATCATGCGCCAGGCATATTCCAATATGGGCGGAGCGTGGACCAAGGATGAAGTTTCGCGACTGCTGAAGCTGTTTCCTGATGGTCAGATCTGTATTGAGGATATGGGGAGGGTTGTCGGAGCGGCATTAACCCTGATGGTTGACTATTCAAAGATAGAAGTTAACCATTCCTATGAAGACATAGTCGATGACGGCAAGTTCAGCAAAAACGACCTGGAAGGGGATTATCTGTATGGAATTGATGTCTTCGTCCATTCGGATTATCGGAGCATGCGCCTCGGAAGAAGGCTGTATGACGCGCGGAAGGAACTGTGTGAAAAACTTAACCTGAAAGGGATCATTGTCGGAGGGCGTATTCCAGGATACTCACAATATGCCCATGAACTTACTCCTGATCAGTACATTAACAAAGTGAAGAACCGGGAGATCATTGATCAGGTATTGACCTTTCAGCTTTCCAATGATTTTCATCCCAAGAGGGCAATCAGAAATTACATCCCGGAAGATGCCAACTCAAAAAGTTACGCCGTGGTGCTGGAGTGGAACAACATATATTATGAAAGCAAGAAAAGATCGATCTGGGGAAGAAAATCAAATGCACGGATAGGTGCGGTCCAATGGCAGATGCGCTCCTTTAGCAGTATCGATGATCTTTTGCAGCAGATAGAATTTTTTGTTGATGCTGTTTCTGGGTATAAGGTCGATCTGCTGCTTTTTCCCGAGATGTTCAACGCCCCTCTCCTGGCAAATTATGACCAGCAGAACCCTTCCATGGCGATGCGCTCCTTGGCTGAGTTAACTGAGCAACTCAGGGAGGCAATGCTGCAGATGGCAATTAAGTATAATACCAATATTGTGACCGGCAGCCTGCCGGTTTATCAGGATGACAAACTGTTTAATGTGGCCTTTCTCTGTCGTCGGGACGGTACTTGGGATGCCCAGTACAAGTTGCATATCACCCCAGACGAGTCTGAATGGTGGGGATTTCAGGGGGGGGACGAACTAAAGGTCTTTGATACCGATATCGGCAAAGTCGGTATTCTTGTCTGTTTCGATGTGGAATTTCCAGAACTTACCCGTCTGCTGGCTGACAAAGGAATCAAGATTCTGCTGGTTCCCTATTGGACGGATACCAAAAATGCCTATTTGCGAATCAGGCTCTGCGCCCAGGCCAGGGCAATAGAAAATGAATGTTATGTGGCTATCACCGGCAGTGTCGGCAACCTGCCCAAGGTGAAAAATATGGATATCCAGTATTCCCAGTCTGCTATCTTCACACCGTCTGATTTTGCTTTTCCGCATGATGCAGTAGCGGCGGAAGCCACTCCCAATACCGAGATGACGCTGTTGGCAGATCTCGATCTTGACCTGTTGAAGGAGATACGGAAACATGGAAGTGTGCGTAATTTGGAGAGCCGCAGGACAGATCTTTACAGTGTCCAGTGGTTGCGATAGGGGTGGAATTACCGATCGTTTTTTTGCCTGTCCTGGAATGATTACTTCGTTGCCATTAAATTCCGGGGACAGGATACTTAATTCGAACCAAAACATTCTGCTGACAAGCCGCAGATTTTGTCGGCATGGTGTCAGATACCATTGATTCCGAAATAATTTAATAAAAGGAGGGTTTTTGTAATGACTATTAGTATTAAACAGCTTTTTGATGCTGAACCGAAATCGCCCCTGTACGTCGCCATCAACCGTGTATTAGTCAAAAACGACCCAAATCTCATGGGTATGATGAAACAGGCCAGTTCCAAGATGTGTCTTGCCACGGCGTTGACTCCGGGGTTCAGAGGCTTTGACCTGATGAAACAGCTCGGTGCTTGCCCCATGGGAATGCGTTGGGGTGCAAGCAGCGACATGGGAGAACAGCTTTCGCATATCTGGATCGATCAATTCACGTACTGGGATTCGTGGGAGGCGCATGAAAATTTTCACGAAACTTTTGAAGATGTGGTCACCGATGCTTGTGCGAAATGCGGTGAAGTGCTGTTGGAGGGGCCGGAGGAGCCGGTTTTCAGAGTGGTTCACAGCGACCTGCCCAAGCTAATCTCGATGAACCAATGGTTAAAAAAGAGTGCTGAGGGCAAGGCCGGAGGCTATGCTGTGGATACAGGTAGAACTGTGAGTGTCATGGCGACACATCGGATACGTCCGGGTAAGGAAGAAGAATTTGAGGCGGGTGAAATCGAAACAATGAAAATGCTGGGGGAATCCACCGGAATGATCGGCTTTCAGATCCTCAAACGGATCGGACTGTCAACCCTGGGCAGTGGTCATGCGACGATCGAATCCCTGTTGGAAAATCTCAAAGGCAGTTCTGTAAGTAAACTGAAGCGTACAGCTGAAGTATGGGAAGGGTACACGGTACCTGCCGAGTATCTGGTATTGGTAGAATGGGAGTGCCTTCAGGACGCGCAGGGGAATATGCCACATGTCAATGTAAAACCGGAGATTCTATCCGTTCATGGCCCAAAGGTGTTGAACAACTGTTTACATCTGCCTAATGTACGCATCTCTGACTCGATGTTCAGGGAGCAGACCTATCGAGAAATACTAAACAAAAACTGAACC
>FLOH01000508.1_pt1 | contig 22682 bp, 23 predicted proteins | sample 756751 | NCBI WGS metagenome assembly FLOH01 (sample SAMEA4026879, study PRJEB14308) | marine metagenome | biome: coastal water; material: water | depth 74 m
GTTTGCTCGAATGGCGGGCCTGCAGTTCGGTGTGGAAGGGGATTTCCCTGCAAGCCGTTCATGGCTTGAACGGTCGGAGCAATTGGGCGACCCCGAGGCAGCTGGATACCTTGCGACGCTGGCGAAAGACATAAATGAGTTTGACGCAAGAAGCGAAGTCAATGAAGCCGAGGATCCGTGGACGCGCCCGGCACACATGGGGGGAGTCGAGCACGCGAGTGAATCGGCATTCAGCGAAGCGCAGGACCCGTTAACGGACCCGTCACGGCTGGCTGAGTTGGACAATGCGGAACTGGATCGGCTGTATGTCGTGGCGAAGTACACGTACAGCTTTGGGCGTGTGAACGTGATGATCACGGAGAATCCAATTACTCAGTCCCTTGCTTCCGTAGAGCTGCTCTACTCATTCGGTGGCGCAGATGACTGGCTGGCCCTCTGTGCGGCTGGCGTCCTCAACGGTGACGTTGAGGCACGCTATGACGGCAGCTTCGACTTTCTGGTGTGGGTGGGTCCCACCCCGCCACCGTGGTGGAGTGACTGGACGCTTGTCGATGACTGGCTGGGCGAGGACGTGATCAACGGTCTGGTTCGCCGTGAATTCGACTTTCAAGTCCAGTACCACGACGGAATGCGGGTTCCTCAGCGGGATGCGGTAGCACAGGCCGCGCTCATAGGTCGAGAAGGCGCTGTTGACCTGTGGTCTCAGGTGCAATCTGATCAAGCATCGGCGTTCTCCGTTGAGGCCGCCGGCCACGTGTTGGGCGAAGTGGCCGCGCGGTGGCTCGACGGCGACACGATGGAGGCTGCCGGCGCCGATTCAAAGGTGCTCGTCACGGGAGCGCTCGCGCGCAATCCGAACACGCCAGTTGATGTGTTGGAGCGACTGGCTTTCCACGAAAATGGAATCATTCGCTGGCTGGTAACCCAGAACCCGGCCGCTACGAATGAGATCCTCGCGGCTGCCACACTCCTTGGCGTTGACGCCCCCGATCCCGGGGATCTTGAGCATTACGCAAGCACCAACTGGATGGACGTGATCTACGACGGCGTTGACGTGTATGTCGCGTCCGAATCCTTCACGCGGCAGGAACTGCGCGAGAGATACCCGGCGTTGTTTGACGATGCCCATGCGTCCTTGATTGCCGCCGACGGCCACCTGCGATTCGACTCACGGATTCAGGACGACCCCGAAGGGGTGGTTCAAGAGATCGCCTATGATGCATTCGGTTCGTTCGGTCCGCACGGCCACGTCACCGAATTCGAACTTCCCTGACCCTCAAGCCCAGGACCTTGGCTTGGACTCTGAGCCAAAGCCTTCGCCGGTCGTCTCCGGCTGACGCGCCTCGCGGAGGCGCTGGTGGTGGGTGTGTGTGCGACAAAAGCGGCGGGAATAACACCCATCCTCGCGAGGTCACCACAGGGCTCTACCACGTGAAAATTCACATGGATCGCGACAAAGGCAGGCACGCTTGGATTCAAAGACCTTCGAGAACTAACGATAAACATCTTTATCTAACTGAACCACTTGCGGCAGTGGAGGGCTTGGATGCTTTTGCAACTATCCCGAAGTTGCACTATTTCTAGGACCGATTATTCACCGTAAGTAAATCATTAAACCCATGAATAACACAAATTGTATAAGAAAGACAGTGGCGAGTTTAGCGTTTATCGCTACTCCTATTCGTCTTCTTCTAATTCGTCTTCTTCTGGTTCTAACGGCACAGGATTGCCTTCGTCGTCATAGTAATCAACTTGAGCATCTACCAACCAGAACCAGTTCTCTTCCTCAGCGTCAGTAAAGTAATTGTATGTTTCTTTTATTCCTGTGAATCCCCACACTTCTTCTCGTTGATAATCGGGGACTTTAAATTGCTCTACCCATTCATCAAGAATAAACTGTGCGTCTGGGTTAGAGTAAAGGACTATTAGCGTGTCATCTTCTGTTAGTTTATCTTTATGTTCCTTTAGTAATTCTTCATCGTTGAGTGTCTCTCCGTCTACCGCATAAATAAAGTTTAAGTTATCTAAAAAAATTGAGTCAGGCAGCGGAAGCGTTGGAGGCTCTTGCAGCTCTCCAGCAGTAGCAACATTTTTTAGTCCAAGCGATAAGTAATAGTTTGTGCTCATTTATCCCAGTCCGTGTTTCCATATTCCCAATGTCTGACCTTGACTAACTCTCCATTCTCGTACCATTCAATACGACCGACAGAGGGCCAAGTCAACGAGTCATCTTGGTCAATAGTTCCATCTTCACTTTCGGTTGTCCATTCAAACGGTAAGTCATTAGGGTAATCCTTCTCAGCACTATAACTTGAATAGTTCCAACCATAAGTAACTCTAACTTTGTTTTCTATTTGGATAATAGATTCTAAATCTAATTCTCTTGTGGCTAAGTCTGGCTCCATTTTGATGGTAACACCAGAGGTGATCGCAGTGTCGTCATCGTACATGTCTTCAATCCTAAACATAGAATATCCAGCAAAGTTGGGGATAAAACTTATTGTTAAATCTCCTGTTTCTATTTCACTCATTTCATTTTCCTTTCGTTGGACTCCCTACTCTAGGCTCGTACTCTTATTGTATTCCTCAGATTGCGCTCAATTGATGTCGAACCCTGAACTCACCCCTCACCCCTCGCCCATCAGGTCTGCTGCCACTTTGGTTGACGGGTTGATTCATTTTTGTTTTTGGGGAAGTCTCTGTTGCGGGCAGCGCATGATTATCAGCGCACTTGTAAAATGGATTCTCTTGGGGAGCGATCCCACCATCCAAACAATGAGACAAAGGAGATCTATATATCTAAAAATTTCTGGGAAATATGATTTTTACCAGTCTGCGCTCACAATTCTGATGTACATTTTATGGCTGGAAAAACATCCACCTAAAAATGAAAAGTAGGCAACGACTAGTGCGACATCTACAGTGGCATCGGATGCTGCAAGTTTGTGGGCCACGTCAGTCCATTCGCGGATTCGCTGCGGGGGAAACCCTCGAGGCATCGTCGGTCACCTCCCGAATCTTTGGCGTATTGGTGCTGGCGCTTCGACCATCAGCGAACTTAACGGCTCCAAAACGTTCAAGACGTAAGAGTCACATGCCTTACTCATGTGCGTCAAGTAAGATGGTTGTGCACCAACCCGGTACCTCGGCCACCTGTGATTCGGTGCTTAAGACGACGATTACTGAGTCGACTTTTCGGGGTTTGGTCTTGGGCCAAGGGGTGTACCCGTCGGTGAAAACCACAACAATGTGGGGGCACGGTCGCGCTGCTACTGCTGCATTGATTCCGGCGCCCATGTCGGTGCCGCCGCCGCCTCGCAATTCGATGCGTTCAACATCACCGCGCGTTCTCAATGATTGCGCTGGGTAAGCCTGCGCGTCGCAGGCGATTATTTGCACACCGTTGGATACGCCAGATGCTCGGGCGATCCCGATCACTTCGGTCATGAAACTTCGTAGTTCGTTATTTCCGATACTGCCACTGGTGTCGATAACGGCGCTCACCCGTGGTGGTGCTGGCTGACGCATGGCGGGCAGCACCACCGTAGAGCCGCTGGCGCGCATGGCATCCTGCCGGCGGGAGGGCCGGGTGTAAACGTAGTCGCGGCGACCGGCGACCATCGCCAGGTCACGGCGCAGTTTGCTGGCGAGGGCTTCGCGCCAATTTACTTTGGGGTGCGTAATACTTTCGGCCCATCGCAATAGTCCCGCCGGCACATCACCGCGGCTCTTGCTGTGCTGGATGATGTTGTGGGCTACTCGGTCACGGGTAATTGCCTGCTGATCAGAGCGCACTGCTGGGCTGATCGCGTCACTCTTAGGAATTTCATACACTCGGCTGTTGCCGTCCACGACGGAGCCGCAGTCTGTCGTGCCTAGTTCGTTCTTGTCGGGGTGCTGATCCTGGTAATCCAAGAGCGTAAAGAACGCGCCCTCAGTACTCATCTCTGCCGTGACCCCGTAAGAGAATAGATCGGCGTAACGCACCGGCTTTACAGTTGGCCATGGCATTTTTTCGTCGTCAAGCACCTCGTTGATAGCTGCGTCACCCGCGTAGTTCCATAATCCGTGTCTATGCGGTGGTTGTGCAAGTGCTGCAAACCTTGGCCCGTGCGCATTGAGGCAATGCATGGCCTCGTGCAACAAAACGGTGGCAAGATTCTCAGGCTTCTCCCCGAGAACAAACGTCGCTGAGTAGTACATTCGCCAACCGCTATCAACAGCCATCGTCTGAAGTTCAGCGTGGGGTAGCTCAACCAACCGCAGAGTGAATAGCATGGCTGATACGTATGGCCAGCGTTGCTGAGCGATTACCCGAGCCGCCATCACCCGAAGGCGGGCGTCGTGCTCCTCTCGAGTCGGGGTCAGCTCCAATGCCTTGGTTCTCATATCAAGCGGGCTTCTTTCAGTAGCGGGACGAGTGACGTCATGACCGCGTCTTTGGGCATCTCACCCTTTGGTCGTTCTTTGATCCAGTCTCGGGCGAAGCTCACCGCGATGTCTGGGTGACCTGCAGCGGCGATCCGTTCCAAAATGAGTCCTACCGCATGCCAACGTTCGGCCGTGCACTTGTTGCGCATCACCGCCATCACGCCGGCTCCAATCGCGTAGACGTGATCGGCTCGCCCAGGCACGACGAAACCACTTGGATCTTTCAAAACCTTTTCTGGATCTGGCAGGTCGAGGTTGTCGCGGTAGGTCAAGTACTCCGCGCTCGCGCCGGGGCCGATACACCCGCGCACTATCAAGCGGCGGACCCCCTCACTTTGATCCGTGGCACTGACCCAGCCCGACAAGGTCGCAACCATCTCCCAGGACCGGGGGGTCGGAAAAGCCCGTCCCTGCTCAGATGAAGTCGATGGCACCACCGTCGTCAGATCAGGTCGAGCCGAAAGGAAACCAGCTACTCGCACGCGCTCAAGCATCAGCACATTGTCCAGCGCCGCAGCATCAGGTGCCGGTACCTCGTACGTGCGCCAGTTACCGGCCAACCCATCGCGCACGATCTCGGTTGGCAACTCCCAATCAAGGTGGCAGAACCTGTTTGCCAACGGCGGCGCCAAGTCCCAGCCATCAGCGGCCTGCTCTGGTGGGTTCGCAGCAGCGATGACGCTGGTGTCCTGACCTAAATCACAGTCGCCAGCGACTTTATCCAGACTAACCCGCAGCAGCGCAGCCTGAACGCTGGGCGGGGCGGTATTAACCTCATCAGTGAACAAGATCCCGTTTTTTTCTTTACTCAGACGTAATGCCCAATCCGGAGGCACCAGTTGCGCGGTCCCATTGTTGATGCTTGGCAGACCTGCAAAATCCTGAGGCTCACGGATGCTGGCCAGTAGTACCTCCAAGTGCCGGCCCTGATTCACAGCGATCGCCTTCACCGCCGACGTCTTACCCTGACCGGGTGGCCCCCACAAAATCACGGCGACCCGTGCGGCAATGCAGATGGTCAATGCCCGATAGGTCGATTCGTAATCATCTACAGTTGCCATGAATTCCCCTTATCGCCCGGTTATTTCTCACTTGATGTTGCGCCTAGTGTTTCAATTGATCACACTAGTGCCGTGGGAGTTGAAATTTGGAGCATTAAGGATCCGACCTTGGAAAAGGAGGTCATCAGCACCCTGCTTGAAGCCGGATTCAACCCCATCGTGCGGGGTCAGGTCATTACCTTGACGGGAGTAGGACACCATACCGGCGACCAGTCGGTCAACATGGGCATCGATCTACTTGAAGTAGACGGATTTCGCATCCTGCGTTTTAGTTCAGTCCTGACTACCCCGCCTGCAAACTTCGACGACGCATCCCTTGCTTGCGTGCGCGGAAACGGCGCGAGCACCATCCCTAAGTTCGAGGTGCTAGAAGTCATCCCAGACGAAACCAATATTCATCGATTCGGACTCAGAGCTTCCTTTCACCTCTACGCGGACCACCTGTCTCGTGAAGAGTCACGCGTGATGCTCATACTCTTCCTGAAGGAAATAGACGAAATTGACAACGAGCTCGCCGAGATGATGGCTCGCAAGAATGGCTCTGGAACACGATGATCTGGGGGAAGCGATAACGTACGTGGGTCTTCGGCGACTCGAATCGTGGGGACCCCATATGTTGCGGGATTACTGCCATGCGGCTCGAGCAAATTTGTCTGCGAGCAGTTCCGACTGATCTCGGTTCCTGCCGGGCGAACTTGGACCCGAGCCCCTACTCACGAATGCAGACCGTCTGGAAGAAGAGATTTTTGGCGGAGACGAGTTCTAAAAATCAGATAGATGATTAGCGTCTTGCGCATTGGCGAATAGCGTTTGTTAAGTAAGAGTTTGATTGCAGGTCGGCTCGAATTGTGCTGATTTACAAGACAAAGGATTTCCCACTAACGAGCGGATTAGTGCGACAAGGCCCACTGTTAGATGACATGGTTGTCAATGGTGGGCCTCTCCTTTATGCTAAAAAGAATTCGTTTATTAAATAAAATATTGTGAATCCCAAAGCAAACGAAACGACCAGTATCCTAAAATTTCTTCCTAATTTCTTAATCATCCCCCCAACATCACCTGAATTATCGAGTTGGTTCCCGAGGTGGAACATGGCGTCGATGTCCCCGGCGTCGGCCTGCCGATGCGGGCCACCGTCAACGTCCTCGGATTTAACCTGATCCACAAGACTCGGCACCGCCTCCGTGAACCCCACCAGCCGATGACCGCACTCACCGCAGAACTTCGAAGTCTCACTCGCGAGCTTCGCGCCACACTCAGAACAAAAATTCACAACAATCCCTCTCGGCGTCATGATTATAGATTACGTGTGAGCCAACCGATCCGACATGACGCAGGACCTGGAGTAGGTCAGCGGTTGTGACGCTCAGCGTATGTGACAAAAGTGGTTGTTTTTTCTGACTGCTTTCCCGCTCTGTTGGTGGGGTTTATACTCCACTGAGCCGAGTGGTGGTAGTCCGTGAGGAGGAGTTGAGTCCATGAGTGAGTTGGAACTGAGTAAAACCAAGGGCTCGGAGACGAGCGCGCAGAGGTTGACAGTCCTGGCCGGTGATGAGAACAGCCGTGGTGTGGTGGGGAACCTGTCGACGGATCCTGCGCGGGATTAGGGGTTGTGGAGATGAAGTTCTGTCCTGAGTGTGGTGTCAAGCTCGTGGGTGACGCTCCAAAGTTTTGTGGTGAGTGTGGTTACAAGCTCGCCATCGTTGGGGCGATGCCCACTGATCGACCTAACTCGGAACTATCGGATGAGGAACTGCGCGCGAAGGCCGATGCGGGTGATGCCGAAGCGATCAAGGACGTTGGGCTCAGGTTTGAGCGAGCTGGCGATAACGAGATGGCTCGTCAGTGGTACGAGCGCGCTGCAGGCATGGGCCACGGTGGGGCTATGCGCAATCTTGGTGTCCTTCGAAAGGACGTTGACGACCATGAAGGCGCATTGGCTTGGTTCATTCGAGCGGCCGATTCGGGAAGTGACCTGACGATGGACCGAGGCTCCATCACGGTCAGTCGCCCAGTGACCGTTTCTGCTCGCGCGGCGTCCCAAGCAGCGTTGGAACTGTTCAAGATGAATCGTCTTGACGAAGCCGAGCAGTGGATCAAGCGCTCCCAGGACATGGATGACGACCAGGCCGTGGTGGTCATCGCAGGCCATCTGCACGACGAAGATTTCACTTCGGTTCGTGCGTTGGAGTGGTGCAAACGGGCATCAGATGAAGGTGATGTTCGCGGCACGATTTTCGTTATAGCTATTCTGAGCCAGACTGAGCGATACATTGAGATGGCTCCCTATTTAGAGCGGACCTTAGAGACTAATCCCGAATTCACGGAAGTTACACAAGAAAGCTTTGCCTTGTTTGCTCGAATGGCGGGCCTGCAGTTCGGTGTGGAAGGGGATTTCCCTGCAAGCCGTTCATGGCTTGAACGGTCGGAGCAATTGGGCGACCCCGAGGCAGCTGGATACCTTGCGACGCTGGCGAGTGAAGAGGCGGAAGAGTCAACGGATGAGTTGCGTTTGGCGGAACTGGCTGAAAGTTCATTCTATAAGGTCCGCCAAGCGGTGGCTAGCAACCCAGTTGTGAAGGCGTTAGGCCAGGAGGCGAAGCAGTCAACGGACGAAGCGCGTTTGTCAGAGTTGGCGCAAATGTCACTACCGACGGTGCGCAAAGAGGTCGCGGGGAACCTGGGCACGCCGATGGAAGTGTTGACGCGGCTGGCAGGCGACCTCGACGAGGGTGTGCGGTGGCGAGTGGCGGAGAATCCGAGTGCCCCGGTGGAGGTGTTGACGCGACTGGCCAGTGATCAAGACAGCGATGTGCACAGGTTTGTGGCGAGGAATCCGAGCACGCCGGTGGAGGTGTTGACTCAGCTGGCGGATGACCCCCAAGCGATTGTGCGTGCAGGTGTGCTGGCGAATCCAGCGTGCCCAAACGAGGTGCGTGAGGCCTTTGGGCGCGAAGGCGTGGCAAGGGACATCTACACGCCGGTGCAGGCGTTGGTCGAACTGGCGACCAGCGACCCGTTCTCCTGGATCCGCAGATTGGCACTGCTGAATCCTGCGTGCCCGCAGGAGGTTTGTGAGGCATCGGGTTTGGTGTTCTTGTTCACTATCTGGAAGAACTCCAATAGTGGTGACACTCCGACATGGTCCCTTTCCGATAACGCGCTAGGGCCGGACCTCATCGCCACGGAGAATTTGCCTACATCCGGAGGTGCTCGGGACTGGGAGATCTTGGAACTCACCCTTGGAGAGCCTGACTACTACGGAGACGGGGGTTACCAAGAGCGCGACGAGGTAGTCACGTGGGTGGGTAGGCACGCGCCTGACTGGTGGAGTGACTGGAGTTTGCTTGCGGACGTCTTGGGCGAGGATGTGGTTGCGGCGCTGGACCGGCGCGACGGACGCCTCTTTGATGAGGCGATGGGCCAGCCGGGTGATGTAGAGGGTGATGAAGCTGTAGAAGACATGGCGATTGATGTTGCGTACCGTCACCGCGAGGAAACTCAACAGGATTGGGCGAAAGTCCTGGATGACATTAAGGCTGTGGTGAGCGATTCGCGTGAGGCGGTGGAAGACGTCGCGGACCGCCTTGCTGCCCAAGAGCAGTCGTATCCTTCGTTTTTTGTTGAGGGTGCCTTGGCTCGTAACCCATGCAGTCCTGCCGGTGTCCTTGAGCGGTTCGCCGTGAGTGAGGATGCCGCGTTGCGCTGGCTGGTGACTCGTAACCCGGGGGCATCTGATGAAGTCAAGGCGCTTGCCGCATTGTCACTATCGGCAGATGAGCGTTTCGAGGCAAACGTTCCCTCAGGAGACATGATGATCAGGTTCAACGGGTTCAGTCTTGGAGTGCGAGCGCGAGTGTGGACAGTGAATGAGTGCCCGTTCACCGATGATCTCCCGTACGACAGTCGCACCAGCGAGTTCGGGTGGGGCAATGACGATGTCACTATTGATGAAGTCACCTGGGACCTCTTCTCTGGAACTGCTAGCGGTGGTGTTGTGGTCGAATTCGACAGCGAGTTTGTCGATCCAGACGACGATGAGTAGAGCAGACCGTGTTGTCAGGAATTGGGACGAACACCGACTTAAGCCCACCGGCTTTTGCGTTTGAAGAGCGGGGACCTGCGGCAGCGTCACTCAATTCGAGACGCCCTAGTGCATGTTGACGAATGACATTTAGATCCACGGTTGTGAAGTTGTATTTCATCTTTTGCGTTACTTAGTCTCACATCAAGCGCGCCATCGGCTACCCCCCTTATTGCTGGTGGCGCGCCCTTTACGGGGTTTAGTTCTTGGGGGGTATCTCTTTCGGTTGGTTGTTCCCCGAGCCTTCGATCCCACCATCCAAACAATGAGACACACGAGATCTATATATCTGAAAATTCATGGGAAATATGATTTTTACCAGTCTGCGCTCACAATTCTGATGTAGATTTTATGGCTGGAGGAACATCCACCTAAAAGTGAAAACAGGAGAGTGCAATGTCTATAAATCAGGACGTTCTCAAGGAGTTTGTGTCAGAAGAACACATGGTACTTGATACAACTGAGATAGATGAAACGTTGTTTATGTTAGACGTGTCCTCTGATCTGAACGTAACTCAAAAAATGATCCTGCAATTCGATGGGGGAGTCTTATTGATCAGTGGACAAGTCTGTGGAATTGACGAGGCCTCTCCAGGAGATGTGTTAATGGCAATGCTAAATGTTGGAACAGTTTTCGGACTACGCATCTTGGGTGAGGAAGGGCCGTTCTTCATTTCCCACTGTTTGGTTCTGGAAGATGCTGGGAAGGCGGATTTACGGTTTGCCATTCTTTCCTTGGCCGTAGCCACGGGAGATGTGCGTAAAGAATTGGGTATTGGTGGCATGTTTATGGGAATGATGGACTAACGCTCTGATGAACAACCCGCCGATTCGGCCCCCGGGTCGTTCAGGGGAGTTAGGCAAAATATCGGGGTAGTCAGCGTCAAAGGTCAAGTCATACAGCCATAGAGGAATAAATATTTTGGGTGTAGATACTTAACCTTGAACAAACTGTAGATCCCAGCGACTGCATCGCTGATACTGTTGAGGTGCTTGATAGCGCTTGTAGGGGAAAGGATGATTGTGAATTTTTGTTCGGAGTGTGGTTCCAAGATAGCGGGCGAGGCGTCTAAATTTTGTGGGGAATGTGGCAGTGCCTTACCTATTGCTACAGATGAACTGACACCTGATACCTCGCAGCAGTCCCCCGACGAGTCTAAACCTATCGAGGGTGATGTTGCTGGCGCCCGACGTCTGTATGAGCAGGCCGCTGCCGCAGGAGACACGAACTCGATGGTCAACCGTGGTCTTCTTGCCAAAGATGAGGGTGATGTTGCTGGCGCCCGCCACTGGTTCGAGCAGGCCGCTGCCGCAGGAAACACGGACGCGATGAACAACCGTGGTGTTCTTGCCCAAGATGAGGGTGATGTTGCTGGCGCCCGCCACTGGTATGAGCAGGCCGCTGCAGCAGGAAACACGGTCGCGATGAACAACCGTGGTGTTCTTGCCCAAGATGAGGGTGATGTTGCTGGCGCCCGCCACTGGTATGAGCAGGCCGCTGCAGCAGGAAACACGGTCGCGATGTACAACCGTGGTTTTCTTGCCGAAAATGAGGGTGATGTTGCAGGCGCCCGACGATGGTTCGAGCAGGCCGCTGCCGCAGGAAACACGGACGCGATGTATAACCTTGGTGTTCTTGCCCGAGATCTGGGTGATGTTGCTGGCGCCCGACGATGGTTCGAGCAGGCCGCTGCCGCAGGTGACACGGTCGCGATGTTCAACCGTGGTGTTCTTGCCGAAAATGAGGGTGATGTTGCTGGCGCCCGCCGCTGGTATGAGCAGGCCGCTGCCGAAGGTGACACGGGCGCGATGAACAACCGTGGTGTTCTTGCCGAAAATGAGGGTGATGTTGCTGGCGCCCGCCGCTGGTTTGAACAGGCCGCTGCCGAAGGTGACACGGGCGCGATGCGCAACCTTGGTCAACTTGCTAAAGGATGAGGGTGATGTTGCTGGTGCCCGCCGCCATATTCCTTTTTTGTTCCGCACTCAAGAGTGCTTGATTACATTCTGCCCAAGATGTATGTCTGCGCTCTAGTCGCTTTTTACTTATGCTCTAATTTAAGTATTTCCCTCATGCACCCTGAGTTTTCTTGAGGGATTGGCGCTGAACAGGTCAGCCCCAAGGGCCTGTCAGGAGGAGTTTCCTTGGTGTTTTCGGTGCAGAATCAGCGGCCACCTGGTCCCCGATATTTGTCGCTGATATAAGTCGGATCGCATTTTCGAGGGTCACTGATGAGCCTTGGGAACTGCTTCGTTGTCGTGCTGCTTCGGTGGCCGCGCGCTGGGCGCGTAAGGTGACTTTATGGCTGCATTCGAACTCCGAAACGACGTCCTGCGGGAAAGTCCCCCAAGATTCGTTGAGGAGTTGTGCCATCGGTATTCCCCTGCGTTCTAACAACTAACGGAGTTCGAACCAAGCGACGCTGCCGATGGTTGCTTCATGCGAACGCTCAAGCCCAGCGTCATCCTCGAGGAAGTCATGGATCTGATCAGGAATGTAGGCAGCGGAACTATTTATCGTGACTTGACCGTCAGAGGTCACCCAGCCGCTATCGGGATCGTCGAAGACCTCAGGGAACCGTTCGGTGAACTCTTCGCGGGCCCACGCGCTCGCGTGCACCGCCACGTGAACACCATCAAAGGACACATCCATCCAGTCCTCGTTCGGCAGCTCCTCGGTGAACTTGGCGTCATCGACGCCTATGAGCATTGCAGCGGCACGGGTCTCGTCGGTCACGCTCGGATTACGTGTCACCAGCCAACGAAGTGCCTCCTGATCAGAGACCGCCAGCCGCCCCAACACAGCAGCGGGCGTGTTCGGGTGACGGGCTAAAGTTGACAGGACCGCTCGATGCGCTGTCTCGGACACTTCCCGCCACGAGTCTTCCCTTAGCCACCGGTCCGCGACCTCGCCCAGCTCCTGCGCAGACGACATCTTCGACGAGACAGTTTCATCCGAGCCCCACTCCGAGCGTTCCCCCGTCGCGAACACTGTCTCCAAGTCTGTGCGTATCTGCCTCCACGCCGTCGCCGTTGCTTCGTGGCCGGTGAACGCGACCCGCTCAGCGGCCTTGAACTCGTTGTCCTCAAAAAGAGAGTCATCGCCGCGGGCCAGCGCCGCCACCGCGTCACTGCCCAAGAAGTCCTCGATCAGCGACCAGTCCGACCACCAGGCCGGCGCGCCACTGCCACACCACACCAAATAGTCCACCTCGTTCGAGGGTCGTTCAACAACCTCTCCGCCGAAAAGTTCGGCTGCACGCACGACCTCGAAGGTCTCAGCAACACCCGTGCTCAACACGTCAACCCGTTCAGAGGCTAGGTCTCTGATGAAATCACGACTCGTCACCATCATGTTTATCCGCCCAGAGGAAAAGTCCGCGCGTTTAAGGGCAAACATGAGCACCATTCCCGATGCCTCTCGCACTTCCCGCGGGCACGCCGGATTCACCAAAGCACGCTTACGCACGTGCTCCTCTTCATTAGTCGCCAGCTCAGCCACCTGCGCAGGATCCGTCGGCGGGTCCTGCCCGAGTACTTCTCTGGCGAGGTCTAGGTAGCCAGATACACGCGGATTCATGTTCACGAGTTAACGCTATCCCACAAGTGACGCGTAAGTGACCGAAAACAGTAGACATGCCTCGTATCTTCAACCACTTGAAAAAGGAGTTAGGCAAAATATCGGGGTAGTCAGCGTCAAAGGCCAAGTCATACACCCATAGAGGAATAAAGACTATGGGTGTAGACACTTAACCTTGAACAAACTGTAGATCCCAGCGACTGCATCGCTGATACTGTTGAGGTACCCGATAGCGGACGTGGTGAAAGGATCATGTGGTGACTAAGTTCTATCGGATCATTCTGGGCAAAGGAAATGCCTACGCGGCTCAAGCCTTTAACGAAGGTTGGGTGGGTGTCGACTATGACATTCGCGAAGACCTCACAGGTCAACTTCCTGATGAGTGGACTGAATTCAATAAGGCCTTTATCCCCAAACTTCAGGATCAAACCCCGTCATTGTCGAAGACTGCGGCTGGCTTGTATTGCGGCGCCACCTGGACGACATGCAAGGGAATACAGCTTGGTGACATTGTGGTGAGTCCTGATGGCACCGGGAAATACAGGCTTGGGCGGGTATCAGGTGATTACGTTTTCGCACAAGGCGATGTCTTGCCTCACCGTCGGCCGGTGGAATGGCTAGAAAACTTTATCTCGAAAGACGTTTGCAGCGATGCTTTGCAAAAGTCGCTGAGTGTTCCACTGGCCGTGATCAGCCTGGGTTCTTACGTTGATGAACTAGATCGACTGATGCGGAATGATCCTGCTTTTGGCCTGATCGCAACAGACTCTTCGGTTGAAGACCCGCTTGCTTTCGCTCTCGAGAAGCACCTAGAGGACTTTCTTGTCAGCAATTGGGCATTGACTCCACTGGGTCAAACCCACGACATTCTGGAAATTGATAACGTTCAAGTGGGTCAGCAGTTCCAGACGGACACAGGACCGTTAGACATTCTGGCAAAGAGTAAGAATGGTGACGAACTTCTTGTGATTGAATTAAAAAAAGGCAGGGCTTCTGACGCTGTTGTGGGACAAATTCAGCGGTATATGGGATTTGTGATGACCGAATTGGCTGAACCGCATCAGTCTGTTAAGGGAGTAATCATCGCTTTAGATGATGACAAGCGAGTTCGACGCGCGCTGTTGGCTGCACCCAACATCGAGTTTTATCGGTACGAGGTCAACTTCAGTCTTCAGAAAATAGATATTCGATCTTCGAAAAAAACTGGGACTTAAAAGGCTAAAAACCGAGTGGAAAGTTAAGGACCTTTACGTAGACAGAAGATGAAGGACTTACTAGTCAAGAATGACCCTTGGTACGCGGCCTCCCGGAAAAGCAATATTCACTATCCCGGCGGCCTTAGCGCGCAGCTCCCCGTGTGCATACCCATTGAGTTGATTCGTGAGCACTACTCGGTCAGCAAGGATCCGAACATGCCTCCGATGCCGAGAGCTTTACGAGCATCACCAGTGGCAACAGCTAGTGACAGGACACCCATTTGCAATTCCTCTTCGTCCAACGTACTCAGGATCATCACGTGTGTCAGACAGATGGGGCCTCCTTCCATAAGCGGCCGAATGCCAAAAGGTATTCCTGCCTCGTAGGCCGCCCACGCCACGGAGTCGATAGTGAAATCCTGGTCACCGCAGATTTGTCCATTGACGAGTATCAAATCGTCATCAAAAAGAATGACAATCTTCTCAGCCACGTTTACATCAGATGACACATCAAGAATCCATAAATCGCCGTTGTCATCAAATTCCAATACATGATGGCTCTGCTCAAGGTAATTCTGCACTTCGCTCTTTGTTGCCATTTGCTCCTCCTCATAGCACACGCCTTACTCCGTACACTCCTCTTCGGCATCCCAATCACCTTCGTCTAAGTCGAAGTGCTCATGAGGCCACGGGATTTCTTCCTCACGAAGACCACCGTTGCCGAAGTCAACAGCTAATCAATTAGCGCATCTCAAACTTGGTGACACTGCCAGAGACATCCTCTTCGCTGCGACCCAGCAAATTATCAACGTAGTCAAAGATTCGATCGGGAAGCTCTGTAAAGCGACTATCAATGGCAACCTGGCCATCGGGCGTCACCACTCCACGGTGAAAGTCTTCTAGAGTCTCCGCGAACTCGTCGGCGAAACCCTCGCGAGTCCACACACTCGCATGCACCGCCAAGTGAACACCATCAAAATCAATGTCCGAAAAGTCCTCGTCTGGTAGCTCCTCAATGAACTTTTCGTCTTCAACACCGATCAGCACTGCAGCGGCCCGCATCTCGTCGGTCGCGCTCGGATTACGCGTCACCAACCAGCGCACCGACTCCCGATCTGAAACCGCTAATTCCTCCAGGACTGTGCGCGGAGTGTTGGGGTGACGCGCTAAAGCTGACACGACGGCTCTATTGGCTATTTCTGAGACTTCTCGCCAGGAGTCTTCCCTGAGCCACCGCTCCCCGACCTCTGCTAACTCCTTCGATGATGACCTCCTGGGAGGCTCAGTTGTTCCAGTCCGCACTTCGGCGTTGTCCCCGCTGTCAAATACGGTTCTCAGATCCTGACGGACCTGATCCCACGCCACTGATGTTGCTTCATGACCGGCAAAAGCGACCCGATGATCAGCAGCTTTCCAGGTGTTGTCCTCAAACAAGGTTTCATCGCCGCGGGCTAACGCTGCCACTGCGTCACTACCGAGGAAGTCCTTGATCAGTGACCAGTCTGACCACCAGTCTGGCGCTGCGTTTCCACACCACACCAGGTACTGAATGTCGTTACTTGAACGCTGATGAGTCTCCCACTTCAGTTGTGCCGCCCTCACTACCTCGTAGTCTTCAGCGCCACCAGAGGAATACAGCACCTCCACCCAAGCAGACGCTAGGTCTGTGGTGACGTCACTTTTGGTCACCAGCAAATCACACAGCCCATTCCGAAAATCTGCTCGCTGAAGAACGAACATGAACACAAGGCCCGATGCCTCACGCAACTCACGCGGACATGCCGGATTCACCAAGGCCGCGTCACGCACGTCAGTGTTCTCACTCACCGCCAGCTCAGCCAGCCGCGCAGGGTCCATCAACGGGTCCTGCGCTTCACTCAATTCAGACTCGTTCACGAACTTGGCTCCCCCTCACGGACCACTGCCTTCCGGCTCACCGGAGCGTAAACCCCACCCGTCAAGCCAGGGTGAAAAAGAAACAAAAGAACCTCTTTTGTCGCACACGCACCGAGTTGACGGTGCGCCGCCTGATCCTTCCAAGGAAGGCGCGAACCGCTACATCCATTCTCGCTGCCCCCATCCGCATCGGGAATCGTGAAAGGTTAGCCCAGATCGTAGCAGCGGCGCCCCCTTGTTGGGGCTTCATCCATGCTGGGACAGAGCCAAGTTGTGTCATTTTCTTGTGTCAGGGAGCAAGAGGATCGTGACACATGTTTGACACAGCTTTAACGGGATGTTTGACAGCCCCCAATAAAGCTCAAAACCTCGCCACAGTAGGGATTTTGGGTAGTACACCGCCGAGCCGAGCGCGTGTTACCCGTTCCCTGATAAGGAAGAGGTCGATGGTTCAAGTCCATCTGGGCCCACGAGAGGTAGGTGAGGAGCAACTTTGTTCAGCGTGTATCTTCGCGGTATGAAGAAATTGCTTTTACTTGTGATCTTGGCTGGAGTTGGATACCTGGTGTACCGACAGGTCACCACAGACCAGAATGACGACGATCTCTGGTCTGAAGTCGGAGCCGATCAGGACCTACGCTAGCATTCCGCTCGCGCTGAAGGCAGGTTCGGCGCACTCAGTACACAACCCGCAACATGAGGGGCTTTAGCTCAGTTGGTAGAGCGCTGCCTTTGCAAGGCAGATGTCAGGAGTTCGAGTCTCCTAAGCTCCACAATTTATTGTTTTACGCACCGGTGACCGGATCTGCGGGCATAATCCCCGTGGATCACCGCGTGAGCAGATTCACCGCCCGCGCGAACATCCCCGACGGCAGCGTGAAAGTATCTGCACATGACACTACAAGCGATTATTCATACAAATCTCGGCGACATCACCTGCAATCTTTTCCCTGACCATGCCCCTAAAACGGTGGAAAACTTCACGGGGTTGTCTGAGGGAACCAAGGAATGGACCGACCCGCGGGTGAGCGCAAAGACGAGTGCTCCTTTGTACAAGGACCTGGTCTTTCACCGGATTATCCCTGGCTTCATGATTCAAGGTGGAGACCCACTGGGCACGGGAACCGGTGGCCCCGGTTACCGCTTCGAAGACGAAGCACACCCCGAACTCACATTTGATAAGCCTTACATGCTGGCTATGGCAAACGCGGGTCCAGGAACCAACGGGTCCCAGTTCTTCGTCACTGTTGCAGCAACCACGTGGTTGAACTTCAAGCACACTATCTTTGGTGAGGTTGCTGACCAAGCTGGCCGCGATGTCGTGGACGCTATTGCAGCGGTTGAAACCGGATCCCAGGATCGGCCCAAGGTTGACGTAGTAATGCAGTCGATTGAAATTGTCCGCAGCTAAATTCAGTGGAAGATTCCCCTTCGTGTTACCGGCACCCAGATAGACCAACCCGCATCTCGTGTTCTCGGTGTGAAAAACCAATTTGCACCGAATGCATGATTGCAGCACCCGTTGGTTATCGATGCCCAGACTGCATGAAGGCCACTGCACCACCAGCAACAAAGACAGTCGCTGGTGGTGCAGTGATCACCACCCCTCGCGTGACATATTCACTCATTGGCCTTAATGTTGTTTTCTTTGCATGGCAGTATCTACAAGGAATCAATCAAGTCGCCCTGGAATACGGCATGTATCCGGTCGCAATTGCCCAAGGTGGCGAATGGTGGCGGTTATTTACCAGTGCGTTCTTACACGGATCCTTTATTCACATCGCATTCAACATGTACGTACTGTTTTTTCTCGGACCAACACTTGAACGGATCCTTGGTCACGCGCGTTTTATTTTTCTCTATCTCTTGGCAGCTCTAGGAGGCTCGGTCGCCTCTTACTGGTTCTCCGACTTAGGCACCGTTTCCGTAGGAGCATCCGGTGCGATATTTGGGCTGATGGGTGCATTGATTGTTGCTGGGCGCAGAATGCGCTACGACATCACCCAAGTTCTTTTTTTGCTCGCGATTAATGTGGCAATCGGCTTCTTTTCACCCGGTGTCGATTGGCGTGCACATTTCGGCGGGCTGATTGTGGGTGCCGCAGTAGCTACCATCATGGTGTTTCCGCCGAGAAGAATCCGCACACCGGTCCAAATTGCGGGTGGATTGGGTCTAGTTTTCATCTTGGTTGCGCTCACTATGCTGCGCACCAGCCAAATAATTGACCTAGTGGCCCCCGTTACCCAACTTATTGCCTAGAAATTACTCAGGATAAGGAATACTCACACCATGAGAGATGCTGTAATTGTTGAAGCAGTTCGCACCCCGGTGGGGATCGGAAAACCAGGGAAAGGCGTCCTGAGTGGAATTCACCCGGTTGATGTCAGCGCGGCAATCCTGCACGAGGTCGTACACCGTGCTGGGATTGAATCCCACCTGGTCGAAGACGTGTATTGGGGTTGTGTGGGCCAGGTGGGCGAACAGAGCACCAATATCGGACGTAACGCCGCCTTGGCCGCCGGATTCCCGCAAAGTGTTACCGGAACCACAATTGACCGCCAGTGCGGTTCCAGCCAACAGGCCGTTGCTTTCGCTGCCGCGTCGGTGATCAGTGGCAACTCTGACGTAGTTATTGCTGGCGGGGTTGAATCAATGTCGCGGGTGCCAATGTTTAGCAATATGGCGGGTGGGGACGGACCATTTAGTCCCGAGATGCTTAAACACTACCCACATCTGATCCCCCAAGGCTTAAGTGCCGAAATGATCGCCGAGCAGTGGGCTCTTTCGCGCCAGCAACTCGATGAGATCGCGGCAATTTCTCAGCAACGTGCCGCCAAGGCGAGCAGTGAAGGACTTTTTGACTCTGAGATGCTACCTATTGCGGGGGTTAATGTTGATCAAGGAATTCGCCTCGGGACAACTAGTGAAACCTTGTCGGCATTGAAACCCGCTTTTAGCCCTGAAGGCGTTGTCACTGCAGGAAACGCTTCACAAATTTCTGATGGCTCCGCCGCACTACTTGTCATGACCAGTGAACGGGCCAAAGAGTTGGGGTTACACCCAATTGTTCGAGTGCACACCAACGTCATGGCAGGTGTTGATCCAGTGATCATGTTGACCGGTCCGATTCCTGCTACCGAGAAAATACTTGCCAAATCGGGGCTTTCCTTGGGTGATATTGGGGTTTTCGAAGTCAATGAAGCATTCGCTTCCGTATTAGGTGCCTGGTTGAAAGACACTGGCGCCGATCACGAGATTACTAATCCCAATGGTGGGGCGATTGCCCTCGGCCACCCATTGGGCGCCTCAGGTGCTCGCATTATGACAACGCTGGTACATCACATGCAGCGCAATAACATCAAGTACGGGTTACAAACAATGTGTGAAGGTGGCGGAATGGCCAATGCAACTATTCTGGAATTGTTGTAGCTAGAAACTCACGGAACGCGACCGGGATCGGCACTGATTCCCTCGTCACTTGATCTACGTTGACGTAGGTTATTTTTGCTGAAGTTACTAGATCGGTCTCTGGCAAACCACTTTCTGGGTCTTGAATTCGAGCTTCAAAATCTAAATCAAAACTCGACTTCCCTAGCCGTGAACACGTGATGTCGATCTGAATCATTTGATCGAGTCGAGCTGATTGGTGGTAGCGAAGATTGACTTCAACCAGGACCGGTTCCAATCCAGCAGCCTGCATCAGGTCTGGGGGGTACCCGAAGAAGCGGAAGAACTCAATACTCGCCGCGTCAAAAAACTCAAGATAGCGGGAATTGAACACAATGCTCTGTGGGTCAACCTCGCTAAAGCGAACCCGATGGGCGTAACCACTCCAATTTGTCATGAGCGTATTCTTTCATGGATAGGAGGTGCGAGGTGAAACGATTCTTCTCAGCAGTGTTGTTAATTTCGATCGGTGTGGGGTTGGGGTTCTTAGTGCGTCTGATCTGGCCTAGCGGGGAGAGCAAAACTTGGTAAGTGCCGCGACCACACCTTCAGCCACGGCGTCGTGGAAAGCTTCTGAGGTGAGGCGCTTAGCGTCTCCAACATTAGACATGTAACCAAGCTCAATGCGAACGGTGGGCATCTGGGTAAAACGAAGAAGATCCCAAGTCCTAGGGTGAATCAGGCAGTCTTTCCGGTCTGTTCTGCTGGTGAGTTCCCCGTTGATCAATTCCGCGAGGATTCGCCCCCCCGTTGAATGGTTTCCACCATTAGGTGAACCAAAGTAGTAGACCGAAATCCCATTGGGTTTTACGCTTTCAACGTGATCTAGGTGCAGCGAGATAACAATGTGGGCATCCATATTGTTAGCAAACTCAGCGTGCATTGACTGGGTTTTTCGCTCCACAGGTGCCTCTGGACGGGTAAGAAGCACTTGGGTACCCAGTGCCGCGAGCCGACCCTCAATGCGCACACAAATCGCGTAGGTCAATTCAGGGTGAACACTTTCACCGGGATCAATCACAATAACTTTGTCAGCGATACCAGTTCTTAACGAAGCAAGAGATGCATGCTCTCGCAATGCGCCGGCGTCACCGCCGACAATTGATCGGGAGAGCCGCTCAAATGCGCGCAGGGTGTCAAGGGCGCAAGTACCGTCGGCACTAACCCCCACACCACGTTGGAATTCACGTAAGGCAAGGTCCACTGCAGGACCAAAAATTCCGTCTGGCCTTCCTGCATTAAAACCAAGTTGGTTGAGGCGTCGTTGTAGCTCGGTCACGTCATCACCCACCATTAAGTGGCCGGCGGTAAATGAAAGAACCCGGTCACCTAGTTGCCAGCGCGCTTCGTCGAGCCGGCGGAAAGTTTCCGGTCCAACAAAACCGTCAACAGTAATCCCACGCTCTTGCTGAAATGCACGCACAGCATCAACAACATGTTCATCGTAAATATTCGTTGCAACAGCAGTGCCACTGTTGTCGACAAGTAGACCCAGGTGCGCGAGCCGTGCGCAGACCTCCGCTACGGCCGCCCCGGTTGACCCAAGGCGGAGCATTGCCTACAAGTACGGGGCGAGGTCAGCGAGTAAAGCAGCCTTTGGCTTGGCGCCAATGATCGTCTTCACAATTTCCCCGCCCTGGTACACGTTCATGGTGGGGATCGAAGTGATGCCATAGGAGGCTGGGGTTGACGGATTTTCATCAACATTCATTTTAGCGATTACGAGTCCGTCATTATTTGCCGCTATTTCCTCAAGGATCGGGGCAACCATTTTACATGGCCCGCACCACTCGGCCCAGAAATCAACAAGTACTGGCTTTTCACTCATGAGCACTTCGTCTGCGAAGTTTGCGTCGGTGACGATCTTGGTTGCTCCCATGCGATTCTCCTTTGATTGGGGTCTAACTTAGCGAAAAGGCTTACGGTGACTGCTACTGGTGGGCGAGATAGCGCTCAGCGTCGAGCGCGGAGGCACAGCCGGTTCCAGCCGCCGTGATCGCCTGCCGGTACGTGTGGTCGACCAGGTCGCCACAAGCGAACACGCCCGGGGCAGATGTGCGGGTGGATCCGGACTCAACGAGAACATAGCCCTCAGGGTCAAGATCGACCTTGCCGGGCAGCAGCTCTGAGCGTGGGTCGTGACCAATTGCGATAAACAAACCAGTGACGGGGAGTTCACGCTCGGTGCCATTTTCAGTGTCGCGAAGTGTGATCCCAGAAAGTTTTGCCTCACCGTGAATAGCCGCCACTTCACTGTTCCAGGCAACGTGAATTTTCTCGTTGGCCAGAGCTCGTTCCTGCATGATTTTACTACCACGCAATTCTCCACGACGGTGAACCAGTGTTACTGACTTAGCAAATCTGGTCAAAAATATCGCTTCTTCTAGTGCCGAGTCACCACCACCGACAACCGCAATATCTTGTTCACGGAAGAAGAAACCGTCGCAAGTTGCGCACCAAGAAACTCCATGACCACTCAGGCGTTTTTCATCTGGCAAGCCCAGTTCACGGTAACCCGAACCCATGGACAGGATCAAGGTGTGGGCCTGGTGGACGTTACCGGCACCGTCGGTGACAGATTTGATGTCACCATCAACGTCAATCTGGGTTACATCGTCTGTAATTATTTCAGCCCCAAACCGCACCGCTTGCGCTCGCATATCTTCCATGAGCTGGGGGCCCATGATTCCGTTTTCAAATCCAGGGAAATTCTCAACTTCGGTAGTGTTCATAAGCGCACCACCAGCGGTAACCGAACCTTCAAAAAGTAGCGGATTTATTTGGGCGCGCGCCGCGTAAATTGCTGCGGTGTAGCCGGCCGGGCCAGATCCGATAATGATTACATTGCGAACTTCACTCACGAAAGACCACTACTTTCATTTGGTGGTGCCAAGGAACGGATGTGAAACAAGAGTCTACGCCTTCGGAGTCAACTAGATCTACTTGAGTGAGTGGGTCACATGGGAGTACACATCGAGTGCGAGATT
>FLOH01001549.1_pt1 | contig 22449 bp, 21 predicted proteins | sample 756751 | NCBI WGS metagenome assembly FLOH01 (sample SAMEA4026879, study PRJEB14308) | marine metagenome | biome: coastal water; material: water | depth 74 m
ATTTCAAATTCGCGCACCGGAATCACGCCGCGCTCATGCGACCACGTTTTGCCTTGGTCATCGCTCCACCGGAAGACGTAATGGCCGTGGGAATCCATCCTCTGCGTCACGCTTCCCGGGTATGGCGGATTGTCCGCGGGAAGCTCGCGTGTATCGTCCGCGTTGAAGACGTAAAAGACAAAAATACGGCCCGATGGCATGGTGATCGGCACGCCCCAGGATGACTCGGGAGCCTGCGGCGATTCGAGCGGAACGCGATTTTGCCATGTCACCCCCCCATCGAAGGTTTTCATGGTCATCACGTGTTGTCCACGGGAACCCTCATGCCCGGTTCCCGTGGTTACCACGCAAAGCAATCCCCCGTCGTGCGTTGGTGTCAGAAAGGGCTGATCTGCATAAAAGTCTGTTGGAATGAGCCGACCGGTTCCTATCTCTCGATCGTCCTCGCACGGCTTCGGCACCGCCGGCCACATCGGATCAAAAGCGGCGCGGTCCCGATCAGCGATCTTTCCTTGAGGGGATGCGGCGGCACTGATGGAGTTCATGCTGGTCCGACGCTTTTGTCCCCGGGGCGAAGCTGGCCCTGCAGTCGGCGCTAAAATCATCAGTGATCCTTTATAGACCGATTCGTCAAGCATCACACCGCGACCTCATTCCTTATCCTGCCATCTTCATCGAAATTCCGACATTTGGCGGCTCCACAGGGCTGGCGCGTCCTGTCACCCCCCAGTCTCGCCAACGAGCGCCGGTGTAGTTCGGGCGGCGCGGCAGACCGCCACCCGCCGCACAGAACAACCGGCAGAACTGCCAATCCGGACCATGGCACTTTGAGGGGGGGGCGCAAGATCGGTCACTTTTCCATCGTGCTCTTCAGGGCCACCTGGCTTGGCCGGGGCGGCTTCCTGACAAATGTCTGCTTTTGGCAAGGGTCATGGAGCGACTTGGGCTGGTCATCCGGTATAGGTGTAATCTGAACTTTGGTCGCCGCCTGCAAGGTGACCCGCCCTCCTGCCGATGCTGATCCAAGATTGCCCCGCCAGATGATTCCGCCCACCGCATCCACCCGACCGATCGCCCCCGAGGCGCGGCCGATGCCGTCGCCGTGGCTTTACATCATTTCGCTCTATTTTCCTTTCGGCCTGATGAGCGCGGGCCTGATGGTGAGTCTGCCCAACAGCTTGTTCAAACTACTCGAGTTCTCGAATCAACAGATCGGCATGCTGAGCGGGCTGGGACTGGTGGCATCGCTCCGGTTTCTCTTCGCGCCGTGGTTGGACGGTGCGGCCACCAAGCGGGGGCTCTCGATCGTCACTCTCCTGCTCTCGGGAGCAGTTGCATTCTCCATGGCCGGGATCACCGCGTTCAGTGTGTCGCCGGAGTTCTTTCTTTGGGCGATGGTTGGGGCGCTTTTTTTGATGGCCATCCTGAGCGCATCGCATGAGACGGCGGCAGACGGATACTACATCCGCGCACTTGATCCGAAACTCCAGGCCCAATTCATCGGCGTGAAGACCGCATCCATCCGGATAGGGATCATCACGGCCAGCACTGGATTGCTTTTGCTCGCGACCCACCTGGCGGCTCGGAGCGGTGCGACCGATATCACCTCGGTTGACAAATCAGGCTTTCATTTCGGCTTCGCCGTGGCCTTTGCGCTGGCGGGAGTGATCCTCATCGCCTTGGCCGTTTACAATTATTTTATGGTCCCGCGGATTCCGCAGGATGAACCGGTGCGGCATGAGAGGTTTGCGATTCTGGAAGTCCTGCGCGAATACCTGCGCCAAGAGAAGGTTGCCCTGTTTGTTTTGTTTATTTTGCTCTACCGCTTCGGCGAGGGTTTTCTGGCTATGAAGGGACCGTTTTATCTGGACTCTACAAGCGCCGGAGGCCTTGCGTGTCAGGCTGGGGACCTCGCCTATATTTCCCTTCTGGCGGAACTCCCGTGGATGATCGTGGGGGGAATTCTCGGGGGCTACATCATCAAATGGTTCGGGCTGCGCCGCGTATTTATTCCTTTGGCCCTCTGCATGAACATCCCGAACCTTCTTTATGTCTGGTTGGCGGTGGCCCAACCCCAGGCCACGATCGCTTTGTTTGGCCACAACCTCAACATCGCACTGCTCATGTCCTCCAGCACCGAGGCCATTTTCTACGGGATGAGCTTCAGTGCCATGTTTTACTACATGCACATTATGGCCACCGAATCCGGCCGCAACAAGACCTCCATCCTCGCCGTCTCCTTCGCCGTAATGAATTTGGGTTGGATTGTTCCCGGCATGATGAGCGGCTTTGTGCAGGCGGCCATCGGGTATCCCGGCCTTTTCTTGGTGAGCAGCACGGTCGGCCTCTCGGCCCTTCTCCTCATCCCTCATCTGCCGATGCCGCAAGCGGAGGGCTCCCGTCAGCGTTGAATGCATCCTTCTTAAGGCGCCCGGGCGACCCCTTGATCATGACACCATTTATGCTCCATCGCGCACTGGCTCGGCCGGGGGCGTCACTCCGCTTTTGCCGAATCCTTCCAGCGGATGGCCATCCGATGCAGACGATGGCACCGTGGAGCGGGATAGTCGTGTCTTCGGCAGGCGATCTGGCCGCGCCGCGTCAGGAATGCGAACGAAACGTCCGCCTCGGACAAGGCAGCCATCTTGAGTTCTTCAGTCATCTCGTGTCGGATGACCATTCTCCCCCATGCACACATCCGCCCGCCATCTTCTCTGTCACCTCGTCGCCCTATCGTTTGCCATTCCGACAGTAGGATGGTCTCAAAACGAATTGCTCTCCGAGGATTTCGAAGGCGCATCAGTCGACACAAAGCTCACGGAACAGGGGTTTTGGCAGAAGAGCCACATGACGAGTGGCAATGTGACGGTGGAAAAAGAGGAGAGCAATCAATACGCAGCGTCCAGCTACGGGGAAAATGAATTCTGCCAAATCGACAGCGCTGTCCTCAACCTGACCCCGGGAAGCGTCGTGGTGCTGAGTTTTGACGTGTATCTCGAGAGCGAGCAAAGCTCCGTGGGTTTGGGGATCGGGCCCGGTGGTTTGGTGCCCTCTATCGTCGGTGTTGTGCAAGGCACTTTCGCTGCCCAGACGTCGCGGGACTGGGCGACCGTATCTCACGCTCGCAGTCCTTCCGGTGTGGCGGTCCGCGCCGGCGCCGGGCAATGGATTCGCATCCAATCCCGGTGGGATCTGGCTGACAATGACGGCCTTGGCAGCGCGACCTTGGAGATAAAAAATACCGGCGAGGAATCCTTCACCCCGCTCTTTTTTGACGTGCAGCAATCACAAGAAAAGGCGTCGCTGAACATCCATCAGGAGCACCCCGTGACTGCGTGGCGCCGGGTATTTTTTCGGTTGAAGGACGCCCGGATCGACAACCTCCGGATTGCGATCGAATAGAAGGGAACCCCCAGATGGCGCCAAAGCCCAAACAACAGTGGCAGACAAAGCCTGGATCAACCGCGTGAGCTGAAAAATCATGAAACCGGATTTCCGAGTGCCATCAAGCGGAGTGCAGCGGGTGGCCCGCCTGTTCGCCAATCTGTTTGCTCCCGCCTCGTCCCGGAGCTTCGGGGGCGCGATCCACCTGGCAAAAAATCCGGACTCTCTGGATCTTCACCCGGCATATCTCGGCGCCTTCGGCCGAATGGGCGGATTCCTGCCCTTCGTCGACGATAACGATACAGGGCTCCTGGAAAACCTGAACCTTATCCAGTTGCGCGTCGAAGCAAACGCGGCCGTCGCGCACATTTCTCTGTCACATGAATAAAATAAAAAGCGCCAAGGACTCCAAACGTTCGTCAAAAGAATGACAAGCCCGGCAATAGGTCATACTGCGAGGGCAGGGGCATCCCTCGGGTTGGCCTTGCTGTTTGCTCTCGCAGGGTGCCAGCAAGAGACAGACTTACCCGCGGAGCCACCCACCGAACCAAGCGAAAAGACTTCCGGAGATGTCGCGGTTCGAGAGATCGCCCTGGGTGATGTGTTGATGCGCAGCCTGAGACCGTGGCCCAAGAATGATGCCGACACCAAAAATACCATAAACACCGCCCAGGCGTTTCATGTCGATCACATCGTCTGGATTTACGAGAATGATGCGGATTATAACAAGCAAGTCCGGAATGCCGGCATGGAAATCGGGACCACAATGGCGGCCAATGCTCGCGAGGCGTGGTCGGGCATTCTTTCCAAGGAAGAAATCGACTCCCTGGTGGCCCGCTTCACCATCCGCGGCCTCAATCAAGAACAAATTTTGTATGATCACTTTAAAAAATTCGGGCCATCGGCCTGGACGCAGCACTTCATCCCGGATCAAACAAATCCGGACTGGCGTGAATATTACATCAACTACCTGGTCGGCCTGTATTCCACGGGAATCAGCACCATTCACCGGGATGATCCAGGAAGCAATTGGTGGGCGGCGCGGGCGGGCGGGAACTTCACGGATCGGGCTATCGAGTTTTTCCGCGATTACCTTGCCGCAAATTTTTCCAAAGAAGAACTGCAGGAACTGGGTGTGGATGAGGTGAGCACCTTTGATGTCCGCAAGCACTTTCTTTCGCTTGGGGCGTCTGATGGCAATTTTTACACATGGCGGGGCAGCCCGTTAAGGCCGATCTTCGAGAAGGCAATGTTGGAAGCCGACCGGCGATTTTTCCTTGATGTGAAATCAGCAGTCGAGGAGCGGACGGGACGCCGGATTCCCTGGTCGCTCAACACAGCCGGTGCTGTTCTCCCGTTTGAGGAAGCATTCGACTTCAGAATCAGCGAGTTTCAGGCCCACCACAACCAACCGCGGACCATTCTGGCTTTTCGCGATTACGCCCTCGATGCGGGTATTCTGCAGGCTTGGGTTACCATGGTGCAACGGGACTACGCGGAGGATCCGGCTTGGGTGGACAACACGAGGCGCAATATAGCCACGATGTATGCCACGGGGATGCTCCCGCTTGTCCCATGGGATATGTATATGCATGACGCGCCGCGTTACTATGGATCGCCCCGGGAGTTCGGTGATCTGTTCGCGTTCGTTGCAGCCAACCGCGCACTTCTTGATGACCATGAGCGCATTGCCGAATCGGGAATCGACCTTCAGTCCAGCATTTACCAATGGCTGCCAAACAAGGAATTGCGGCAGGTTTTTGCGGAAGGGGCTTCCGCTGTTTGGATAAACAAGGCGAACATCTTTGCGTTTATCCGCGCGAAAAAGGACAGATCATCCGTCGTGGTGCATCTTGTGGATTGGAATCCTTCCTCTTCCAGCTTTGAAATCGCATTTTCTCCAGCCGGACTCATTGGCACACAGCAAGCGGAACTTACGCTTCTGCGACCGGGGCATGACCCTGTCCACTTCCATCACTACGCGGGCGAATCCATTGAAATTCCCAGCCTGGGACCGTGGGGGATATTGGTTGTCAAGCCGGACACAGGCGCCGCTTCCCATCCGGTCGCGCCACAACTCGTCGCGCCCGCACGCTCGGTTATACCTGTAGGAAGTGAATTGGTGTTTGTCCCACCAAGCAACAAGGAAAAAATCCAGTTCCGCATCTTGCCGATCGGCAGCAGAAACGGCGACACTCTTCCGGAGTTTGAAGGCTACGATCCAGCGGATCCTCCCAGGATTCTTCGAGATGGAACACTGGAAGCGTTCACTGTTGGAAACAATGGAAAACAGTCAAAACCTCTTCGGGTTCTGCTACGCACGTTCCAAGATCACAGGGTTTCGTCGAAAATCCAGCCGGCTCCCGGCGAAGGCATCGACCTTTGCGAAAAATTCAGGCCAAGCTCCGGAGAAATCAAGGTGGGTGCGTCTTTTCTGTCCAATGAGCTGCGTCTCGGCGGGCAATTGGTGCCAAGAGGGATCTCCACGTCGGGAAACAGCAGGATTACTGCCGAGGTGGATCCCTCATGGAAGTTTTTCACGGGCAGAGTCGGCATCGACGACGCGGAAGACCGGCGTCCGTGCGCCCGGTTTCAAATTTTCTTCGACAACAAGCTTGCCTTCGAAACGCCGATTCTCAACCCCTCAAAATTATCAATCCAAAAGGCCAGCCGTGTGGTTTTCCCCTTCGCCCTGGCGATTCCCGAAGGCACCAAATCCATCGCTTTGCGCACGGTGGGTTCCGGCTTTTTTCCGGACCATAATCACACGGTGTGGGCCGGCCTCAGTGCCACCACATCCGGGGAGCCTCCCGAGTAACTTGAGTTATGGCTTTTCGCCAAAGCAAAGGTGGATCGCGCCGTCCCGGCGCGATTTTTCAGAGAGGAAATCGCGATGGGGACATCGCGATCCACCTGCCTGAAAGCGCCCCAGTTACTCCCAGCACACACCCGCCAACGCGCGGGTTCAGGGACTCCCCAGTAACTCGGGTTATGGAAGGGTCGCCAATTACTGGTTTGGACAGGGGGCAGGGGCGTCTCGCCCGTCACGACCCAAGCCCATCGGCAGGATGCCGATGCCACACCCCACTGAGTTGGGTGACGGGCGTCCCGCCCGTGTTGTCCGTCGGAAAACGGGCGGGACGCCCGTTCCCCCTGGGCTTTGCCGTCCCAATAACTCCCAAACCACAACCGCCACGCGGGTTCGGGGCCTCCCCAGGAGCAGCCACCCTTGGCCAACACCGAAGGAGAAACATGACCCCAAGTCCCTCCGCAAGCTGCTGCCAGACAAAAACCAGATGGCCACACCGCGGCGTGAGCCCGCCCCCTCTTCTCCAGCTCCGAAGCGGCTTTTCCCTGATCGAGCTTCTCGTAGTAATTGCCATCATCGTAATCTTGGCCGTGTTGAGCTTCCAAGCAGTGGGGGCAATGAGAGCTCGCGGCGAATCGGCCAAGTGCATGTCAAATCTCCGTTCCATGGGTGTTGCGATCCAGCTTTATGCCAATGATCATGACGGGAGATATCCCGGCCCGGTCTGGTATTCCGCCAGCTGGGAAATCCAGAAATGGGGGGGGTATGCTCCCATCACCCTTCATCTTGCTCCTTATCTCGGCCTGCCGGCCTGGTCGGCAATGGAGTTCCCAAAAAAATACAAGGTGGATGCCGCCATCTGTCCCACGCACCAGAGACTTGGCAGCACCCACGCCCACTATGCACGCCATGCCGATCCTGCAAAATCGCCTTTCGGAGGGGAGGCAGCCGCGGGCTTTTCCGCTGCACCACCCCTGCGGACCGTGACAGCATCGCAAATTCTCGGTAAGAAAAACTCGGAAATTATGGCTCTTCGCGATTGGCCGCTTTCCGGTGCACCAACGCCCCATCATGGAGGCCAGAATGTGCTTTTCCTCGACGGGCATGTGAGCTGGATCAAAGGGGACGCCGAACCGCCATGACGTCCCCTCCGCGTGGTAAAAAGAGCCGGCTTCTTGGAAATGTCGCAAATACGCTCGTTATGTCCGAAAAAAGAATTCTTCCCTCCTTGCTTCCAGAGCGAAAACCGCGAAGTTTGCTTCTATGAGCGAATTCATCGCAGCCCGGAAATTCAACTCCTCCTTTAAACAAATGAAAATGTTCTACACCTCACTATTTGCATTCCTTGCTCTCCTGTTCTCCGCAACCTTAATGCAGGGCCAGGTCTTGATTGAAAATTTCCAATCCGGATACTCGATCGGGAATCTATCCGGCCAAAACGGATGGAATCAAGGGTTTGGTGCCACCCCGACACCCTCGGCAACGGTGGTCGATGCAAGTGGCGATTTTTACGTGTCTAGCACCGGTAATAGCTACAGCATTTTGGATGCTGGTAACTTCAGCTTAACGACGGCAGATACAATTACCTTAACCTTTGATTTGAGAGTTACGGCGGCATCTGCAAATGCGGCATTCGGTATCGGCAACTACAATCAGATATCGTCCAGCTCGGGCACGCCTCCTGTATTTGGGGTGATTTCCGGAATTTGGGCTGTTCGTGGCTGGAGCTTCGGGACAACAGTAAACGCGCGTGGCACTAACGGTGTTTCATTAGTTGCCACTCAAAATGAGTGGTATCGGGTTCAATCGACCTGGGACTTAAGCGGCACTGGCACGGGCACCCTCTCGATCATGAACCTTACACTGGGAGAAACGGCATTTACCCAACTGTATTTCAACGCAGCCCAGACGCAGACGACCGCCGATCTCCTACTTGGTAATGTCAACAATCCCGGGGTTGCGAATTGGGAGGGCGTTTTCTTCAGAACGCAAAACGGTCAAATTGACAATTTGTCAGTTATCCCGGAACCGAATACTTACGCTCTGCTCATCGGGTCGCTCGGCTTGGCAGCGCTGATGAGGCGATCCAGATTCGCTCGAAAGGCGTAATTTCGCGGGGACTATAGAATCCCAGCGGAGCATCCTCGGGTGATCCACCTTGCAGTCGCCGCAGGTGCCGTAATCATCCTGCATGGGCAGACCGTTTTTTACTCCGGAACCCACGATGAGACCCATCAAGGCCATGGCCCGGCGCCATGCAATCCAGCACGAAGGTCCGGCTGAAGATTTTTTTGAGGGAGCACTTCTTGGCAATGGGGGACTGGGCTGTGTCGTCACGACGCGCCCCGATGCGCTCGCGTTGCACTTTGGTCACAACGACGTGTGGGATGCGCGAGTTCCGGATCCTCCGGAATCGCAGGATGATACCTTTGCCAAGGTGATGGAAAAACTAAAGGCCATCCCGGCCTCGATCAGTCACCTCAGGGACGATCCATGGTATGAGGCGCATTTCAACTACAACTTCTCGCGGTATGGCGAGATTTACCCCCGCCCGTTCCCTTGCGGGACCGTGGTGCTCGGGTTTGACCGCCGGCACACGGAGGTCTTGCGGCACCGCCTGCGGGTCTCGAACGGTTTGCTGCAAATCGAATTGCTGCACAAAGGGAGCACTCTTTTTGTCGAAGTTTTTGCCGATGCGGTGGCCGACCGGGTTTGGCTGCGAACCGTGGATGAGAGCGGGACCCCGGCGACCAACCCGTTTATGCGGATCGCCGTCTATCCGGATGCCACCACGCCCAAGGAATTTCCCGCGCCGGAAATCGAGGTTCATCCCGCGATCGGTATTTTGAGTTTTGTGCAGAGGATGCTTTCCTCGCGCAACAAGGGGCAAACAGAGCCGGATTTCTGCGGTCTCGCTTTTCGCTGTTCGGGCGCGCTCGAGGACAGGCGAATTTCTCTCAATGTGAACCATCCGGACCGTTACCGTCCGGCCATCGATCCGAATTTCGAAAACCTGACGCAGTCCACCCCTCCCTTGGAAAAATATTTTTCCTCCGCGGAGCCGCTGACGGCCTCGATCACGCTTTTGCATCCGGCGGGTTCCGCGTCCGAAGAGCAGCGGACGGGGCACTCTCTGGCGGCGGACCGGGCGGTGGCGTGGCAGAAGAACGTCTGTTTCTGGGACGGGTATTGGAGCGCAGCCAGGATCGAGCTGGAGGATGAATTCTTGGAGGGCGTTTGGTATCGCAATCTTTACTTTTTGCGGTGTGTCCTGCGTCCGGGAACCACCTGCCCGGGAATCTTCGGAAACTGGATGCGTGGCCACATCGGCACGGCATGGCACGGGGACTTTCATCTCAACTACAACACGCAGCAGCTCTTTTGGGGATGTTTTTCCTCAAATCATCCCGAACTGCACCTTCCTTACGTTCACGAAGTGAATGGCCGCATGCTTCCTCTCGGCCGGGCGTGGGCAACGAACTACTATGGGATGAGGGGGGCCTGCATGCCCTACTGCGCGGTGCCTGTGGACATGGAAAAGCCGCTGCTTGTCGGGGCGGACTGGAGTTGGGGCATCGGCATTTCCGCCTGGGTGGTGCAAAGCCTCTGGTGGCACTATCGATACACGGCAGATCGCGCATTCCTTGCCACCGAGGCCTTCCCGGCGCTCCGCGAGGTGACGAGGTTCATCACCGATTTTCTCTCGCGGGCGGAATGCTGGAGCGGCATGAATGGTGACGGACGCATCCACATATTTCCCTCGCTTTCCCAGGAGCTGTATCGGCTGCGTCCGGGGTTCCGTTTCAACCGCGACGGAATCGTGGATCTCTGCATGACCCGGTTTCTTATGCGCGCCTATCTGGATGCGGCGGATATTCTTGCCGATGATGAACCCGATCTCCGCGCAAAAGCGGCCGAAATCCTCGACCGCTTGGCGTCCTATCCCACGGCGATGTCCGGGGAAGGAATGGTCTGGGTCTCCATGCCCGGAGAGAGCGCTGATGTCATCCACAATGCACCGCAACCCCTCATGCCTGTTTTCCCCTGCGATGAGGTGAGCCTCCAATCACCAAGTCCGGAACTGGAGATGGCGCGACGCACATATCGCTCGCATCTCAACGAAGGGGGCAACGAGCTGGTCTTTCTCAATTTGCAGGCCGCCCGGTTGGGCTGTCTCGATCTCGAACGCTTCAAAAGGCAGATCCATTACTGCCTCCTGCCCAATGGCACCTGCGCCGATATGAATTTGATGGCCGGGGGGCGCCACGATGATCTCGCTTCCTTCTCGTTTATGAAGCGAATGGGCATCTGGGTTGAGAACTTTGCCCTTCCGTCGGTGATCAATGAGTGCCTGATGCAATCGCACTCGGGCACGATCCAGCTCTTCCCGAACTGGGCGTCCGGCGATGCCGCCTTCGTGAATCTGCGGGCCGTCGGGGGATTTCTCGTTTCGGCAACGCGCAGGAACAATGCTGTGGAGGAAGTCCGCATTTATACGGAAACCGGAGGTGTTGCGCGCATCCTCAATCCTTGGCCGCAGGCCAGAATTCACCGGCCTGGCACGGAAGCGCGTATAACGGAAAACCGGTTGATCGAACTTGAAATTGCATCCGGCTGTGCCTGCGAATTAATGGAAGGCCGAACGACTGCGCGCGATGACGTCGGCGACCGAGAGCACCGGCATGCTGGAAACCCCGGAACCCAACCCTCCCGGGGGCATGAAGTGGCGGCAAAACACTTGCGCACGCAGATTCCATAGTCGTTGTGGTCAGCGGGGGCAGGTCAGAGGGACCGCTACAAATCCTTTTACAGCGGTTTAAGATTAGAAAAGTAAGCGTCACGCCAAGCACCCCCTTGACAGCGCGCCGGTGAAGCTGTCGTAGGTGTCGGAGACGCGATGAACGACGTCTATGGTCCGGCGGCGCGGGCCGCGTGAGACTGGCGGTTCTTGAGCCAGTTTTCCGGGTTGAGTTGGGCGACGGTCTTGTTGGTGTGGTGGGGGATCTGGGTCAGCACGTCCTTGAGGTAGTCGAAGGGATTGATGCCCCGCTGGCGGCAGGCTTGAACGATGGTGAAGAGGATGGGCCGCGTTGGCCGCAATCGGCGTGGCCGATGATGGGTGGGAAGTCATCGAGGCCCGACTGCGCTTGAGTGGCTGGAGTCGCGAGCGGCGCGTGGTCCTGGTGCGGGAGACCCCTGCCATTGCTCCCGTAGGGGAAAAGGCCCGCCGCCGTCGCGACACACTCCAACCCGTCCTGCCCGAGGCGGGTGACTGGAAAGAGGATCCGCTTTTTCATCAGAAGTAATGGAGTCTACGGGGCCCGAATGGCAATGGAATCAGCTTGGAGTTTTTCAAACTACCCTTACGTATGCCTCAGTTCGATATTCACGACCTCTCCGGCAGGGAGCGCGAAGCGACCTTTGCCGAGTGATTGCAGGTTGAGCATCTCGTCGGGATGCACCACCAATTCGCCGACGGCGTTGGGGGGCAGGGTGAGGGTAAGTGTGCGGGCGCCGAGGGACTCTACGCGAGCGTGGGTTTCGAAACACGGCCTTGACGCCGCCTCGGCCGTGCTCATCGGCGCCCTCGCCGATGAGCCTCCTGCCAACACCAACCCGCCGGGCGAGGCGCCCGCCGCGACACGCGAGGGCGCGTGTGGTCCCCGAGACCGTCAGATCCACCAACTTTGCCGCCCCAGTTACTCCCCAACCACACCCGCCAACGCGCGGGTTCAGGGACTCCCGAGCAACTGAGCCGTATACGATTGGAAAATTCCGGCGCGGGAAGCTCGCTGTTTCTCTCAGCCCAAGGCGAACTTCAGACCCGGTAAAAAAAGTGCCCGCGGCGGAGCCGTCACCGTTTTTTCTGCGGGCCGGTTGGGCAGAGCCACCCAAAATCCATGGTTCACACGAACCCGGTGGGATCGCTTCATGGTCTCATCCCCAACGCACTCACTTTGGGATCACTGATCCTTTCTTACACTTTGGCGGGATTGTTTTATCCATCTCGGTTTACATCCGCCGGAGTGGAGTGGACTGTTTGTTGGTAGTTAGCCCATCCCCTCAAGTGCAAACAATAAAACTTAGAAACTTCTTCCGCGTCTTCGCAAGGTCCCTCCTCATTCCGATTGTCGCCCTCGCGGTGAGTGTATCGGCCCATGGTGCGACGAGGACTTGGAGCGGATCTAATAGCGCCACCTGGACAACTGGTGGAAATTGGGTCGGCGGCACAGCCCCAAACGGCAGCATTTCGACCTCTACTGGTGGACCGTGCCCGCGGCACCGTTGGCGTCGAGCGAATTGAATCCACGTCAGTGTGGCATCCTCTGGCGAACTGCTGCCCGCTCGACGAGGTACGTCTCCCGATCGGCGAGCGGGTGCGCTTGCGGGTTCTCGTGCGCGCCCAATATGTCGAAGTCTATCTCGACGACCGTTGGCTGCTCGCCAGCCACTTCGCCGAGGATATGCCCTCGGGATCGTGCGGACTCTTCGTGGCCGACGGCCACGCCACTTTCACCAACCGGGAGGCGCATGTATTACGTCCGCTTCTGGCCTCCGAGCTCAAGCCGTAATGTTAATTCCAATGAGTAAATCCCGCCAAACCTTCGCTGCCCGAATCGTTCCGGGCCATCGCGTGGCCTCCGGCCAGAATGGCAACGCACGCTTTCCCGGCGGCACACTGAAGATGCAGATGCCGTTTTTCAAGGCGCTCGGCCTCGATCTTGCGCCCTACCATGGCGGCACGCTGAATGTGAGCATCGCGCCGTTGGTCTATCGCGTCCTTGCGCCGCGTCTCACGTTTCGCGCGGTAAAATGGCATCCGACGGAACCCGCCGAGGATTTTTCTTTCTTCGACGTGCGTCTGCTGCGCGACGGTGCGCCGCCTGCGGAAGGGCTCATCTACTATCCGCATCCCGATACCAAACCCACGCATTTCCAGCCGCCGGATATGCTGGAACTGCTGCTGCCGTTCGTCAACGGCCTGAGCTATGGCGCGGACATCCGGCTCGAAGTGCCCACGGAGCAAATGCTCATCGAACCCTCCTGAACCAAAAAACCCAAACCAACGACCATGAAACCCACCCTCAACGTTGCCTGCTTCTTTTTGAAATCAGCTTGGCAGGCTGTTTGCCGACCTTTTTGGGATCAGTTTGGTCGGCTATCTACGCTGCGCTCCGGTTCGCTTCGGTCGGCTCTCGCCGCCTTGCTGCTCGCGCCGCTGGCCGCGCTGCACGCTGCCGATGCACCGAAGCAAAAGCCCAACATCCTCCTCATCCTCACCGACGATCAGGGATACGGCGATTTTTCGATCCACGGCAATACGCATCTGCAAACGCCGCACATCGACAAGCTGGGTGCAGAGAGCGTGCGGTTTGATCGGTTCTATGTGAACTCGTTCTGCGCACCCACGCGCGCGGCCTTGCTCACGGGACGCTGGCCGCTGCGCACGGGGTGCCACGGCGTGTCGCACAATGCGGAGGCGATGAAACCGTCCGAGGTGACGATGGCGGAGGCGTTGCACGAGGGCGGCTATCGCTCGGCTTGCATCGGCAAATGGCATAACGGCGAGCAGTATCCCTTCACGCCGATGGGCCAGGGCTTCGACGAGGCGTTTGGCTTCAACAACGGGCATTGGAACAACTACTTCGATCCCGTGCTCCTGCGCGGATCGCAGCCGGAGCAGACCAAGGGTTACATCACCGATGTGCTCACCGATGAGGCGATGAAGTTCATCACCGCGAATCAGGCCAAGCCGTTCTTCTGCTACCTCTCCTACAATGCGCCGCACTCGCCGTATCAGGTGCCGGACAAATACTTCGACAAGTTCAAGGCCAAGGGCTTCGACAACACCGTGGCTGCGTTCTACGGCATGTGTGAGAACCTCGACGACAACGTGGGGCGCCTGCTCGCACACCTGGAATCGCTGAAGCTCGCGGATGACACCATCGTGCTCTTCCTCACCGACAACGGCGGCACGGCAGGTGTGAAGACTTACAACGCCGGAATGCGCGAAGGTAAAACGAGCGTGCACGAGGGCGGGACTCGCGTGCCGCTCTTCGTGCGCTGGCCATCGGCGAAATGGCAGCCGCATGTTGTGAAGCCCATCGTGTCGCACATCGATCTCTTTCCCACACTTCTGGATCTCTGCGGCGTGAAAGCACCCGCAGGGCCGAAGGTGGACGGCATCACGCTGCGTCCACTTTTGGAAAAGGCCGACAGCAGCGCATGGCCGGAGCGCACCCTGTTCACGCACAATCCCATCGACGAGACCAACAAGTTCCCCGGAGCCGTGCGCACGCAACGCTATCGCCTGGTCCGCGAAATCAAAGGCGCGGCCGGCGGATCGAGCGCCAAGGCGAACGACGCGAGTGCCACACCCTGGCAGCTCTACGACATGGAGAGCGATCCCAGTGAGACGAAGGACATCGCCGGCGACCACCCCGACATCGTGAAGCAACTCAGCGCCCAATACGATGCGTGGTTTGCCGACATCTCCCGCGAGGGCTTGGAGCGTTTCCCCTTGCCCATCGGCCATGCCGAACACAACCCCGTCGAACTCCACGCACCGCAGGCTTACCTCGACAAGCCGCTGAAGTTCGCCAGCGGCCCCGGCTTCGCCAACGACTGGCTCACTGGCTGGACGGATGCGAAAGCGAAAGTCTGGTTCGACATCGAAGCGGTCGCCGCTGGTGACTACGACATCGAACTCGCGTTTGCCTGCCCGCCCGCCGATGCCGGTTCGCGGCTGCGCATCAGCGTAGGCAGCCAGTCAATCGAGGCCGTCGTCCCCGCAGCGTCCGCCCCGGAAATCCCACTGCCCCACCGCGACGAAGAAGGAAAGGCAAAGTTCCGCAATCGCGAGTGGGCCACGCTGAAAGCCGGCACGCTCAAGCTCCCGAAAGGCCCGGCCAAACTCACGCTCGAACCGCTCACAATGCCCGGCAGACAGGTGATGGATTTGAAGCACGTGCAACTCAATCTGCGACCCGCGAAATGAAACCCAACTTCACCACCATGAAATCCACCATCAAACTCCTCACCGCCCTGCTGCTCGCACCGCTGGCCGCGCTGCACGCTGCCGCTGCGCCGACACCGCCGGGGGACCGCAAGCTGCCAATCAACCAGGTCTATCCGCCCGAGGCGTTCTACCATAACGGCAAGGGCGGACGGGTGCTCGATGTCACCAAACCGCCGTTCAACGCCAAGGGCGATGGTAAGACCGATGACACCAAGGCGCTCTGCGCCGCGATGCGGTTTGTTTTTGACAACACGGACATTCCCAAGGGCGATTGCAACCCGTCCCTCAAGCAGAGTTGGACCATCTACCTTCCCAGCGGGGTGTACCTAGTCAGCGATACGGTCAGCCAGGGCTGGCCGGCGCGTGGGTTCCAGGTGGTCAATAACGACTGGCGAAATGTCGTGCGCCTCGCTGTGGACTCGCCGGACGATCCGCAGGTTCGCATTGAAGACAATTGGAATATTCGTATCGTCGGGCAGGACCGGGAAAAGACGATCATCCGGCTCAAAGACAAGAGCCCCGGTTTCGGGGAGGGCGCCGCAAAGGCGGTCGTCCAAAACTATCTACTGCGCTTTTCGAATGCATCAGCGGCTCGGGGGCGCTGACCAAGTCCGGGGCCGGCACGGTCACCCTGGGTGGTAATAATTCCTACACCGGCACGACCACGTTGTCGGCCGGCGTCGTCGTGGCCGACCAAGCCAACGCGCTGGGCACGACAGGCAATATCACCTTCGACAGCACCGGCACGCTGCGCTACACGACGAACTCGGCGGGCACCGACTGGGGTGCGCGTTTCAAGAACAGCGGTGGCGCCATCCAGTTGGACACCGGCACCGCCAGCCTCGTGACCTTGCTCGGAGCGATCGACACCAGCAACACCGGCGGCTTGGTCAAGAGCGGGGCCGGTGCGCTCGCACTCGGCGGCGCCAACACCTACGCCGGCACGACCACGGTCAGCCAAGGTATTCTCGCCATCGTGAGTGCTGGCGCGCTGGGTCGCACCAACGAAGGCACCATCGTGACCGATGGCGCGCAACTGCGGCTGACCAATGCGCTGGGCAACTTCACCGTGGGAACCGAAGCGCTCACCATGAGCGGAACGGGCGGGTCCAGCGGCGGCGCCCTGCGTAACAGCGGGGGCGACAACACCTGGCAGGGCAACATCACTCTGGCCGACAATGCCACGATTGCCGCGGCGAGTGGCAGCCAACTCACCATCAATCCGACCTCCGGCAACGCCATCACTGCCGCCGACTTCAGCCTCACCCTGGACGGCGCGGGCACCAATCAAGTCCTCGGCGCCATCAACCTCGGCAACGGGGGCCTGACCAAAACGGGCACCGGTATTGCCATCTTGACCGGCGACAACAGCTTCACCGGCGGCACCATCCTCGGCCTCGGCACCCTGCGTCTCGATCACGTCAACGCGGCCGGCAGCGGCACCATCACGCAGAGCAACACCAACTCGACCCTGCAAATCAACACGACCGGCACGGTGGCCAACGCGATGAATATTTACAACATCAGCACGCTGCAGACCGTGACCTTGAGCGGGAACAAGACGCTCGGCAACGCGACCTTCACGGTTGCGGCGGACACCACCACCACCGAATCCGGCGTGCTCAGCGGACCAGGCGGCATCACCAAGGCAGGCGCCGGCACATTGGTTGTCACCGCCAGCAACAGCTTCACCGGAAATACCGTCGTCAATGCCGGCGTGCTCAACTTGAACAGCGCCACGGGCTCCGCTTTGGGCGCCTCGACCAATGTCACCGTCTCCGCCACCTTGCTCATCTCGCAAAGCGGCCAAGTGAGTGACAGTGCGGTGGTCACCCTCTCCGGCGGAACGATCAGTCGCGCCACCGGGGTGAGCGAGGTGTTCGGGGCGCTCACGGTCAGTGGTTCCTCGGTCCTCGACTTCGGCAGCGGAACCGCAGGTAGTCTGGCGTTCGGATCATACACTCCGAGTTCGTTGCTTACGCTGAACAACTTCTTTGGCGGGAACGTTCTTTCGTTCAATAGCGATCTCACCGGCTCCATTGCGGTGGGGACTTACAACGACACGAGTTACCTGAGCGGCGACGGACTATTCCAAATCAACAGCATCTCCGGTGGTTTCACCACGAGTTACAGCGGAGGCACCTTCACCATCACCGCCATCCCCGAGCCCTCGACCTATCTGGCCGCGGCCGGTCTACTCGGCTTGTTGGTCCTCTCCATGCGGCGGCGCGCAGCATCGCAGTCGCCGCAATCGCCGGCTGTTTAGATCCGTGGGCGCGTCCTTCCGCCCGGCTACGCTGGGTGAAATCCCCGAACGCGTGCGCCAGATCGCCATGCTCCGAGGACTGGGCTACTCCTACCGCCAGATCGCCGGCCTGCTCCAAGTGACGCCGCAGGCCGTTTCCCTGATGCTCACGCGCCATCGCCGTTCGCTCAAATCCCTACGCGACGCCATCGAACTCAGCTCTTTGTCCGCCCGCGCCGTCAATGTCCTAGGTCGTCACGGCGTCAGCACCCGCGAGCAAGCCCGCCAAGCCAACGTGCTCGAACGTCTCGCCGGCGAGCGCAACTGCGGGCGCAAAACGATGGATGAGATCGCCCGCTGGATGGAAGAGGACGGCGAGCACCCCGCCGGTTCCCATGGTCAAAGCTCCGCAGGGCGCGATCTGCTCGATGTTTGATCCGACAAAAGGACGGCGGATCTTTCCGTGTCCGGTGCCGGGCGAATTTCTAATGCATGCAGTTCACATATGTGTTAATAGTGAGCTATGAATACGTATGAAGCAGTCGAAACCTTTCATCTGGTTTTTCTGCGGCACTTTGCGCCGACGGTTGGGCCGGGGACGGTTTGCCTGAAGGGGGGCGTGAATCTGCGGCTTTACCATGGCAGCCCGCGGCTGTCGGAGGACATGGACTTCGATGCGCGGGTCGTGGGGGTTGAGGTGCTGCGGAAAAACGTCCGGAAGGTTCTCGAGAGTCGGCCGCTGCGGACCGAGTTGGCCGCGGCGGGGATCGGCTTGGTGGCGGCCACGGGCGCCAAGCAAACCTCCACCGTGCAGCGCTGGAAGTGCCAGCTCCTGCATGAGGAGGTGGCTCTCGCGACGCGTTTGGAATTTTCGCGACGGGGGGCAGGGGAGTTCGAGGAGTGCGCGGTGGAGCCGCCGTCGGCGGCCCTTCTGGCGGAGCGCAAGATGGCACCCTTTGTTTTCCCCCACTTCACGGCGCGGGCCGCTTACCGCCAGAAAGTCCGGGCCCTGGCCGCCCGCACGCAGGTCCAGGCCCGCGACGTCTTTGATCTTCACCATCTGTCCGGTTCGGCGGGGTGTGCCAGCGGCGTGGAGGCGGACCTGGCGTCCCGCGCCATCAGCCAACTCGGGATGATCACGTTTGCCATATTCTATGAACAGGTGGTCCCCTTCTTGCCTCCCGATCTCGCGGCTTTTTATGGGACTCCGGAGGCCTGGACGACCATGGTCGAGCGCGTGCGCCGCGACCTGGCGCGGGCTGCGGAGACTGCGCAGTCATGAAGACGGCGGCCTTTTACCGGAAGTTGGCGGACCGCTCATGCACCACGACCCGCGAAGCGGCACAACTCACCGGCCTGCGTGTTCCGGCCGCCTCGATGAAGCTGCGGAGACTGGCGGCCGAGGGTCTCGTCATTCCCTTGAAAAGGGGGCATTGGCTGGTGGGTCCCGCCGCGCCGAGGGCGGGCGCGCTGGTGGCGGTGGCGGCGGATCCCTATCGGGCTTACCTTTCCGGTTGGTCGGCGCTGCGCGTCCACGGCCGCATCCAGCAAATTCCCCGGAAGCATTTCGCCGTGACCCTCGGCCGCCCCCGCGAGGTCGCGCTGGGCGGCACCGGGGTTTCCCTGCACCACGTGGCGCCGGAGGTGTTCGGTGGCTACGATTATGACAGCAGGGGAGACGGTTTTGTCGCCTCCGCCGAGAAAGCGATTTTCGATCTGGCCTACCTCGCGGCGATGAACCGGAGCCGGGTGGGCGCGCATTTGCCAGAAACCGACTTGCGCGGGCTGCGGTGGAGTGAGGTGAAAGCGTGGGTCGCCCGGATCCCGGCTCAATCGATGCGTCCGGTCGTGCTGCGGAATCTGCAACGCATCCGCGAGGAGAGAGCCTCCGCCACCGGCGCAACACTTCCCGACGAAACAAGAGATCTCAATTACATCCCCTGATCCGTGCCCCTCGCTTTTTCGCGCCACTTTTCTTCCTACAACATCAGTTGGAACTCGCCTTCGCCGCCGCGCTGGCCAGCGGTCACCTCGGCGGCGCCGGGATGGATGTCGCCGAAAACGAACCGGAGATTCATCCCGGTCTCCTAGCGCAAAGAAGCGTTGTTTTTTCCGCGCATGTGGGCGGCGGCACCGTCGAGAGCCGCAAGCAAGCACGTCTCATTTGCGCAGGCAACGACGCCGAGGTTCTCCGGGGCTGTCCTCCACTCAACCCGGTGAACAAGCCAGCAAAGCCCCGTTCGGCTCCCGACAGAGCAGTTACGGAAATGGCGTAGCCGCGGCTACAGAAAACCGTCAACCGCCATAACTCGAAAGTTACGCGGCCCGAGCCAAAGAAAAGATGGAGCACGCCGTCCCCAGCGCGATCCACCTCTTTTCCAGGTTAAGACTTGGATCGAAAACGCTCTAAACTTGTAGCGCCGGCGTCCCTCCGAGTTGGAGGCTGAGTCGGAGTCCGCCGCGGCGAACGGAGACAGATCGCCTCTCGGCGATCAACTGATACGAGCCGGAAGCCACGCCGTCGCGTCCGCGGTTTCGCGGCGCACCTTGCCGCAGCTACATCAGCTGTCATGAGCTGGATCGGATACGCTCTAACTGTATTTGGACGGGGGCATCCCGAACTTTTCTTTGAACTTGGAACTGAAATGTGCAGCGGAGGCGAAGCCACTGGCAAAGGCGATCTCCTTGATGGAAAGTGACGGATCTGTTTGCAGCTTGGACTGCGCGACTTCAAGCCGGCGGTTCATGATGTAGGCATGGCAGGTCTTGCCCGTTACTTCGACAAAAAGCCGGTGAATCTGCCTGGCGCTCAGCACGGCGATGCTTTCGATGCGTTCCATGGTGAGGTCGCCGTCGACGTTGGCATCAATGTAGCGGATGATTTTGCTGACAATCCGCTCGCTGCGGAAGGGCAGGCCGCCGGTTGGTTCGCCCGTCGGCCGGAATGGGGTGGTCTCGGATAACGACGAGAGAACTTGGGTGATAACCAAAAACATCCAACTCGCCCTGCGTTGCGGGGCGAAATCATCCTTCTGGCTGTAAACCAGAAATTCGTCCACCAGACCTTGCAGAGTCAGCTCAATGCCGGGAGGTGAAAAAGCTGTCGGCTTCAATCCGCGGCTGATCGAGTTATCCAGGGAACCGGCCCGCGGAATCAAAGCAAGACTGAGCCCGAGCATGATGCCCGGAGCATCCGTCCACCAGCGATGTTTGCAGTCGGGCGGAATGACCAGCACTTGACCGGGCCCGACGATCACATTCCGGCGATTCTTGATGGCGAATCTAAACCGGCCCCGCAACGGAATTTCGATTTGAAGTTCTTTGTGCATGTGCCAACCGAACTGGTCGCCGACCCGGTAGAACCCCTTTCCGAAATGAAACTCTATGCAGCGAAGCCACCACGGTCCCCAACGAAAATCGTCCATGCCCTCGAGCGATTGATGAAGCGCATCATTGAAGCATTGAAAATCTGCAGCGCTCAGCCGGGGAAGAGTTTTCACGGACAAAGGTCAATCAACCGCCCGATCCCTCCATGTCAAGGCCGGCAATTTCGCTCGCCAGCAACACGCGTCCGAACAATGCCAGTCTTTCGAGCGTGCCGTTGCCGGACTCGGTAACGACCAGCGATCTGCCTTGGAATTCGTTGCGATAATACGGTGAAAACCTTCTCCAACCATATTGCCGGGCGTCGCCGCCATCATCAAGTATCCCGTCTTGGAAAAAACTGATCGTGTTGCTCCCACCATCCACATTGACTGTCACCGAGCGGAGTTCAGGGCCGCTTCCGATCGGGTCGGAGTCCGCAAAAATCGCCGTCTCGCCATCGTCGAGTTCGATCCGGAGCGTTGATTTTTCCGTGAGCAAAACCCTGAGTGCGCTGCCGTTGTCTCCTGAATTCTCCAAGAGCAGACGGGGCGTTGCGGAGCGGATTCGCAGTCCCAACCGGATGGCGAACCCCGACCTCAGACGTCTGCCGCCATAGGGAGCCGTGGGATCACGCACGACAAACCTTGGAAACTCCGGCATCGGAACCTCCCATCCATCCCGGTCACGTGACCATTCCAGGATCGGCTTTAGAGCCGCCAGAGAAGCGAGGCGGCGGGCCGGGTCCGCGCTCAAGGCGTCTGCCAGGTGTGGCGGGATGGTGTGTATTCTCGCTGCATGCTTCTGCGTTTCCGTGAAGAGCAAGCGTCCATCGTGTTCGAGGCAGTCCGGGTAGCTGATCCGCACAAGCGGATCGTCGTCGTAAATCCCGATCTCCGGCTGGGACCAGGCGATTCGCTTGCCGGCCGGACTGTCCGTTTCCCATCCCCGGCAAAACCACATCGGGTTCCGGCCGTTGTAAGAGGCTGTTCTTCGATCCTCCCGGTCGCGGAGCGCTTTACCTCCATGATTATGGAAACAGTAAAGGTAGCCGCCATCCGGGAGTTTCCAGACAAACGTGGCAGCTCTGGGATGCTTCATCAGCCGGCCATTGGCAAAGCGCATGTATTCACTCGGCTCCCACGAGCGCCCTTGGTTCCGGGAATAACTACAAGCCGGATGTCCGTCAATGGTCCGGAACACGGTAAAAATCGACCCATCGCTCAAAGGAGCAAAGCTGTGCTCTTCGGCCACCGGACCACCACCGATCGGGGCACGAATGCCGCAGTCGCCATCCGGCAGCGTCGCCCAGTTGGCCTCCGTGGGATTCTGGCAGGTGGAGAGATCGTTGGAGCGAAGCAGAGCCCCTTCAGTCGAAGTGAACCATCCTTCGCCAAACCCGCCCACCTTGTGAATCGGAAGAAAAAGGCTCCCGTTGATCAGAAAAGGCTTGCCGACATTCCAGAAAAATCGGACGGATCCGCCGGTCGCATTGTTGCGATCAATTTCAAATTCGCGCACCGGAATCACGCCGCGCTCATGCGACCACGTTTTGCCTTGGTCATCGCTCCACCGGAAGACGTAATGGCCGTGGGAATCCATCCTCTGCGTCACGCTTCCCGGGTATGG
>FLOH01001550.1_pt1 | contig 22065 bp, 27 predicted proteins | sample 756751 | NCBI WGS metagenome assembly FLOH01 (sample SAMEA4026879, study PRJEB14308) | marine metagenome | biome: coastal water; material: water | depth 74 m
GCTCCCACGACAATGGCTTCGCCCATTCCCGACAGTAGAGGGAGGGCTCCTGCCACAACTCGACCGGTTGTATTGATCGAAGTCAAGCCAGGTTCAATCTTTTCTGCGTCCTGCTTGATCTGCCAAACTAGATCAGCCGACTCCTCCAGATTGCTGCCAACTTTCTTCAGTTGGGAGCCCAGGATGAAGAGAAACACCGCCAACCCTCCAATAAACAGGGCTACGTCAATTACAGACCACCATTGCAATGAACTCATGCGCGCACCTTGTCCAATACTCGTCCGAGGAACAGATGATGTTCCAAGCCTTCGGCCATGACAGCTTCAACGCCACCCGCCGTCACTCCGATTAGGGCCGTATCCGCAGTGTTGTTTTTGGCCGCTTCTAGGGTGGCCTTAATTTTTACAACTCTGATGTGAATTCGATGTACAAACATTACCAACAGTGTGAGTAGCACGACGACAGCCACGATAACCACGATCCCTAGTATGTTTGCAATCTGCCACAACTGTTCAACTTGGGAATCCATGTCAGCCTCCTAACCTTGAGCGGCCGCGCTTGAGCCCGGCGATGACTGCCAATGCAGATGTAATTGTTTCATTCAGGCCAGCTAGTCCTGCCGTGTTTCGCTCGGCATTTTCCAAACCGTCCAATATGTTCCCGGCCTGAGTGCCGATTCTCCAGGCTATCACCAGAATTGGGACTACCAGGGCAACCACTACCAGCACAACGACTAGGCCAATTATGTAACCGATTAACCATCCTTCATGTCCTGCGAAATCCACGTTTCCTCCTAAATCGATTCTGCAAAGTCGCGTACCGGCGCCAAACTCTGATTTACCGAGCTCACAACTGGTTCAACGGTTGAAGTTTGCGCGGCAATTACTTTGACACCACCGTCAAGCGTGCCCAAAGTCTTGGATGTCGAAGCAAGGTGACCGATCACCCGCATCAGCCCGAGTGCAGCAGCGGCAATGATGAGTGTTCCCAGAATGAGCGTAATTATTGCGTCAATTGGCATGGTTTTCCTAACCTAAAAGTTTCGAGACAGGCCCGGCGTAGCGCACCGCGCCATCGGACACTTCTTTGATTACTTGGTCGGTCCTGGCGAGCATTTCCGGCGTGTTATGTAACTCGCCAATGAGTGCGACTCCCCCGAACAGCGTGTCTTGCGCTGCCGCACGAATCTGCTCCAATGCTGCAAGCAGCCGATTCAGCAGCGCCACGAGAAGGGGCACCACAATAATGAGAAGAACAAGGTTTCCAAACGTCCACAGACTCATTTAATTTACCTCCGGACTAACGGCTCGGTGCCGAATGATAGGGCAGGAAAAAGCGCGCAACTACGCGCTTAGCCGCCATGGCGAATGCGGTCAGGCCGATTGCCAGACCACTGGCTGATTTAGGTCCGCCAACTGCCATAGGGTCGCGGCCCTCGGAGATAGCGGTCAAACGTGTTTTCATGGATCCGGCAGTCTGATTCACCAAAACGCCTGTTACGTCTTTGACTAAGCCGCGGCCGTATTGTGCTGCCGCACCTGAAATAGCCAGGTCAATGCTGAGATTCACTCTCGTTTGTCCACCCAAGGGTTGCAGCGCGATTTCCAACAGCACGGTCGCAGCACCGCGGCCTTTCTTATCCGCGCCCGCGCCGTCGAGCACGATTACTCTGCGGACATCATCACGACTCTTTATCTTGACCGCTCCCGTAAATTCCAGCTTTACCGGCCCTGCGGAAATGGTGACATCTCCTCGGTATTCGTCTTCGCTGACTTTCTCCGTGAGATCAGCTCCGGGTATGCATGCCGCCACCATTGGAAGGTCATTGGAAAAACTCCACACTTGATCGATTGGCTGATCCATGTCGAAGGTTTGGGTAATTAGCATGGGGCCTCCTGCTTGGTAAATGATTCAGGGTCTTTTTCAAACGCAACCCGACATCCGGGTGCGCAGAAGTAATACGTGATTCCTTCATATTCCAGAGGTCGATTTGCCGGAACCGCCTCGACCGTCATGCCGCACACCAAGTCAAGGACTTCCTCGGGTTCCGCCATTGCGAGTGGGATAATCGGGGAATGTAATAACTCTCCAGCGGCGCGCATCTGAACTAACTCCCCGAGAATCGACACTGCCATTTCCCGATGTGTGGTGTGCCCCAAGTCAAGGCCGACCGGCACTTTGACGCGTGACAATTTTTCAGTCGAGATGCCCCGATCAGCGAGAAATCCCCGCACGGCGTCACCACGCTTAGCCGATGCCACCAGCCCGATGAAAGCTGGATCCGCATTGATTGCCGCCTCCAGTGCCTCTTCATCTCCATGACCCTGGGTCGCCACAATCACGATACTGCCAGGGCCCGCCATGTTCGGCTGAAAATCAAGACCGTCGACAATCTCGCCACGCCAACCTACCCCACGAACTAACTCCAACAGGGTCGTGACCATCGGTGAGCGCCCGACGATGATCACCTCAGGTGCAACGAGGACGGGTTCAATGTAGAGCTGCAATGCCCCCTCGCTCTGACAGGACATTGGAATTGTTATAACGCCTTCAGGGATGTGCATACCCTCGAAATCACCTTCCTGGCCGAGCCAAATCAAAGACGGCTCTCCTGCGGCGAGTACTCGTTTGGCTTCGCGAATTACCACCGGCTCCGCACATGCGCCGCCGATCCATCCATGCAGTTGCCCGTCCGAGGTGATTACGGCCTTTGATCCATGTTGACCCGATGATGGCGGCTTTCGCCACACTACCGTGGCCAAGGCGTATGACTGCCCGGTGCGTGCGAGTTCTACCGCGAACTCCATGATGTCCGTACTCCCAACAACTTCACCCATGTCAGTCGCCTAGCACCGGTGGCATCCCAGAGACGTCCTTGCCCGTTTGCAAAGCTTCATATACCCGGTTTGGCATGAGCGGCATGTCCACGTTGCGGACACCCGTGTGTTCGATTGCATTCATTACCGCGTTCACAAATGCGGCTGGTCCGGCGACCGTGGCACATTCGCCAACGCCCTTCGCGCCAATGGGGTGATGGGGGCATGGTGTGACCACCTCATGTAACTCGAAGCCTGGTGTCTCCCAGGCTGTAGGCAGCAAGTAGTCCATGTAGTTGGACCCAATGCAGTTTCCTTCTTCGTCGAAGGTGATGTACTGCATGTTCGCCATCGCATAGGCTTCTGTTAGTCCCCCCATGACTTGACCCTCAACGATCATCGGGTTGATGCGCACGCCACAGTCATCCACTGCCACGAACTTCAAGACATCCCATACGCCAGTTTCTGCGTCGACTTCGACCTTGCAGACATATGCAGCGAATGGCCACGTGAGGTTGGGTGGGTCGTAGTAGGCGGTATTTTCAAGACCTGGTTCCAGGCCATCCGGAATGTTGCTGTACGCGGCCAGCGCGCAATCTTGGATGGTTACGCCACGTTCCTCATTGCCCCGTACGTAAAACCGACCAAGCTCCCACTCGATGTCTTCTTCAGAAACTTCAAGGAGATGCGCAGCGATTTTGCGAGCCTTAGCGCGGATTTTGCGTGACACCATTGCCACTGCCGCTCCCGCCACCGGTGTTGAGCGAGATGCGTAAGTGCCCATGCCGAAAGGCGCAGTATCAGTATCGCCTTCCTCTACCACGATGTCCTCCGCTGGGATTCCCAGTTCATGAGCAACAATCTGCGCCCATGTCGTTTCGTGGCCCTGACCCTGGCTCTTGGCGCCCGTTCGCAAGATCGCCTTGCCCGTCATGTGAACGCGCAATTCAGCAGAATCAAACATTTTGATACCGATGATGTCGTATTCGCGACTGTTACCAGCGCCAAGTGGCTCCGTCATGGTCGAGATACCAATTCCCAGCAACTTGCCCCGCTTGCGAGCTTCCTCCTGCTCCTGTTTGAAGGTGTCGTATCCGATTGCTTCAAGACCAACATCCAAACACTTTTGGTATTGACCGGAGTCCGTGAGAAAACCAAATGCAGTCCGGTAGGGGAACATGTCGTCCCCGACTAGGTTGACTTTTCGAAATTCTGCTTGATCCATGCCGAGGTCATTGGCCGCGGCGTGGACCATTCGCTCTTGGAAGAACATGGCTTCGGTCACTCGGAACGAACACCGGTACGCGACGCCTCCGGGTGCCTTATTCGTGTACCAGCCTTCGCTCGTGAGGTGCGCCGTAGGGATGTCGTAGCACGCGAACGTTGAATGCATTAAGCCGATCTTGAACTTTGTTGGCTGGGCGTCGGCATAAAAAGCTCCGTGGTCTGAGATCGTGTGCATTCTCACACCCAGAATTTTTCCGTCCTTACGAAGCGCCAATTCGCCCCGCAAATACACATCTCGCCCAAATCCGGTGGAGATCAAGTTTGAGGAGTTGTCTTCAATCCATTTAACCGGTCGTTCGGTCAAAATTGATGCCAAGATCGAAACCACGTAGCCTGGGTAAATAGGCACCTTGTTTCCAAATCCGCCGCCAAGGTCTGGTGAAATTATTCGAACCATGTGTTCGGGCAACTCAGCGACCATGGCAACGGCTGCCCGGACAATGTGCGGCGCCTGTGATGTCATGTAGACGGTAAGCTTGCCCGTTGCTCGATCAAAATCGGCGATAGATCCGCACGTCTCCAGCGGTGATGGGTGCGATCGTGGGTAATGCAAATCCATTTTTGAGACTACATCGGCCTCGGCGAACGCACGATCTGTTGCAGACTTGTCACCAATTTCCCAATCAAAGATCTTATTTGTCGATTGATTTTCTTTGTCGTCTCGGATGAGTGGTGCGTCCGCACTCTGGGCTTGAATCGGATTGACAATGGCAGGCAATTGTTCGTATTCCACCACGATTTTGTCGCAGGCATCCTTGGCAATATAAGGATCGTCTGCAATGACCGCTGCTACCTCTTGGCCTTGAAAGCGCACCTTGTCGGTAGCCAATACCGCTTGGGTGTCATAGGACAGGGTTGGCATCCACGCCAAGTTCCGTGCAGCCATGGTCTCGCCGGTGAGCACAAGCCTCACTCCCGGTACTTCCCAGGCAGCGCTAGTGTCAATGGATTTAATGCGGGCATGTGCCACCGGGCTCCGCAAGATTTCCATGTGCAACATGCCCGGAAGCACAATGTCATCCACATAGCGGCCCTTGCCGCGAATGAACCGGCTGTCTTCAACTCTGCGGCGGCTCGCGCCCATTCCGCCGATCTTTATTTCGTCGAGCGGTGCCATTATGCCTCCTGGTCTTGTTGGCGCATTTTCTCCGCAGCCCACAGCACTGATTTCACAATATTCTGATACCCAGTGCAGCGACACAAGTTGCCGGACAACGCCCAGCGCACTTCGTCTTCACTTGGATCGGGGTTCCGTTCAAGGAGGGCCTTTGAGGCCAGCATCATGCCCGGCGTGCAGAATCCACACTGCAAGCCATGCTCCTGTTTGAAACCTTCCTGGATCGGGTGCAATTCACTCGCTGTGGCGATACCTTCAACGGTTTCGACCTTGTGCCCGTCCGCCTGTACTGCCAGCATCGTGCAACTCTTGACCGGTCGACCATCAAACAACACAGTGCAGGCCCCACAGTTTGATGTATCGCAACCTTTGTGAGTTCCCGTGAGTTGCAGAGCCTGACGAAGCAGGTCCACAAGTAAAAGACGCGGTTCAACATCAACTGTTCGGTTTTCGCCGTTCACGTTGATCGTGGTTCGGCGGATGGCAATCCCCTCTGCTGGTGCGGCCGGTATTTCGTCGTAGAGACTACTCATGCTCAGGCTGCTTTCTTCTCGCTGTGGGCAATATTTGACAATATTCGAACTACAAAAGTTTCAGTAATGTGGCGCTTGTAGTCCGCGGATCCGCGATGGTCTGTGCGTGGCTCGGCCACTGCTGCGACCGCCTCCGCTGCGATCTTTATGTTTTCCGTCGTGAGGGTCTTGCCGTTGAGTACCGAAATTGCCTCATTTGCGTCGATGGTTCTCCCTCCCACTCCTGCCATTGCGCACCCGGCGTGAGTGACCGTGTCGCCGTCCATGTCTAGCGCTACAGCGACCGAGGCTGTTGCGAAGTCCCCAACCCGGCGCTCCAGCTTCAAATATCCGCCGAGTGGCTTTCCTTTTGCGGGCGGCACTATCGCCTCAACTGCGATTTCGTTGAAAGCCAGGGCACTAACGAAGGGTCCCAGAACGAAGTCGCGAGCCTCAATTTCCCTACGTCCGTTTGGTCCTTGTGCGACGATGCGGCCTCCGAGGGCAATCATCGTGGCTGACCAGTCACCTTGAGGGTCCGCATGACACAGCGAACCAACAAATGTGCCTCTAGTGCGAATAATTGGATCTGAAACCAGCGATGCTGCGCTGGCCAGTGTGGGGAATGTGTCCCCCAAGATTGTGCTGAATTCCAGATCCTCGTGACGACAGAGCGCACCGATACGCAGCGTCCCATCAGGATCAATCCGGTGGTACTCCAAACCCGGGATGCCATTTATATCAACCACCCGCTCGGGGGAAGCAAAGCGGAGTTTCAGCATCGGAATCAGACTCTGCCCGCCGGCCAAGACCTTGGCTTCTCCACCATTTTGGTCAAGAATCGAAATGGCCTCTTCTATGGACGCAGGTGCATCATAATCGAACCTTGACGGATACATACGTTCCTTTTCTTCTCTAGCGGCCGGTGTCGGGAACCGCGGTTGGCATGGAATCTGCGTCTGGATCAGGCCGTGGTTCCTGATGTGGCGGCCACGGACCTTGTACGGGCTGGCCCGCAACCTTGAGGAAATCAATAAACTGTGGCCAAGCCCAAACTGTGGGACTGTCACCTGTTTTTGGCGTATTTTCAACCAAAGCAAACATTCGTGGATTCCCACGCTCTTGCCCTGAAGACTCAACTGCCATGTGTGACCCCTATCGGATTCGCAGTTACCACCTAAAGTTACTCAGAACATACCTTGCATTAGTAGCGCCCGTTGCCATAATTGAAAACATTATAAAATTAGATAACCGCAATTGCCTCTGCAAAAATTGCGACAGCTATTTCTTCTGGTGTGGTGGCCCCGATGTCGAGCCCGGCCGGGCCCCTCACCCGAGACACGTCCACAACATCTCGGTAGGCAAGCCAATCAGCTCTTGACTGTTGCATTGCCAGTGACCCTAGGGCGCCTACATATCCGGCAGCGCTTGCAAGTGCTGCCATCAGGCAGCCCGAGGACGTGTCAACGTCGTGACCCATCACCACAACTGCATCGAGGGGGGAGAGGGTGGCTGCAAGCCCGGCAACGGCGTCAGGACGCGCCTCAACCACGAATTTCCACTTCAACAAGGTGGCTTGTGCGGCGAGGGCTTCGGCAATTGGACCCATTCCGGCAATGATCATCCGGGGAGTGGGTGCGAGCACGGTGGTGATCACCTCACTTTCCACGGATACATTCGAGCGTCCAAACTCTACCCCTGCCACATCAACCTGCACGTCAGTGACGACATCTGCGGAAAGCTCGGTAACAATCACAACGGGGGTGTGATCAAGCAGAAGCGGCCACGTCTGGGAAGGAAATTGCTCCGCAGGCACCAGCAGGAATTGCACCGAACTCCCGACCGGTAACTGGCAGATCAAGCTCTCCACCTCAGTCACTGAATGATTGACAAGCCGTCCCGCTGACAGGTGCCGAGCTGCAAGATCAGCCAGTAGACCGTCAAAGGCTCCTCCTGCCAGCCGACCGATTCGGCCACCGCCCGGCGTCAACACTAAAGCTTCGTCGGAAACAGTTGGGGACAGCATCCAGGCGACGTCTGCCCGGGTACCCGAACGTGCACAGGCCGCAACACTCAGCGCGATGTCGTACAACTAGATCATCCTTTCCTAAATCTCCTTCCCATGGCTAGCGCTCACAGGTGATCGCTCATGGATCCTATTTAACGATTGGCAATTATTATGATGATTCCTACGGCAACTGCAATTGCGATGACCACTGGGACGACTCGCTTAAGCAGCGGAGCACCCGCAGTTGTCAATAAATTCACACTGTCAGCGGTCTTGATCGGTGCAGGAGCAGTCGCATCGGCTGCTGCGCCCTCACCGCGTGCGGCAATGATCTGCTCGAGGTTTCCTGCGAACTGGGTGACCAAGCGACCCGCGACATCTTGCATAACGCCGCGCCCAAACTGAGCCGCCTTTCCCGTGATGGTCAACTCAGTGGCGACGTCGACCCGGGTCAGACTAGAGCTTTCGGCAACCAACTTGATAGTGACATTTGCCTTGGCCGTGCCGGTGCCGCGTGATTCCTTGCCGGTGCCGTCGATAATCGCTGTGTGGGTTGCATAATCCTTGCTGACAAAGCGGGCTTCGCCCCCGTAGACCATGGACACTGGGCCGAGTTTGACCTTAACGTTTCCAGTAAACTCATCTCCATTAACGGACTCAAGAGTTGCCCCGGGCATACATGGGGCAATTGCCTCAACGTCGAGCAAGGTTTCCCAGGCAGTCTCAACGCCAGCCGAGACAGTAAATGAATTTTCTAGATCCACCGGTTCTCCCTAATCTGATCCCACAATTTAGCCATCAAGAAATGGCATAGTTGGCCTGAAAGATTGAATGAGCATAATCACATGATTTATTGGGTTCACGCAAGCGCTTTGGAGAAATAGAATTAGGGTGGGCACACCATGCGAGAAATAATGAACGAACTCCTTGAGGCATACGACTCTGGTGGCGCTGCGATGGCAACTGTGGTTCAGACTTGGCGTTCCGCCCCGCGACCCGCTGGCGCCTCGATGTTGGTCACCGCCAGCGGTGAGGCCGTTGGCAGCGTGAGCGGCGGGTGCGTTGAGGGCGCCCTATTTGAAGTTGGTACCGAAGTCCTCTCTGACGGGCAGCCACGCTTTGAACACTATGGAGTCAGTGACAATGACGCATTTGCCGTTGGGTTGACCTGCGGTGGGATCCTCGAAGTTTTTGTTGAGCAAGTAAATCACGACACTTGGCCCGAGTTACCCGATGTCGCTGCCCGAATTGAGCGAGGCGACCCAGTGGGCGTCGCCACCATTATCAAGGGTCCACATTTTGTGGGGCGACATTTAGTAATTACTCCTGAATCAGCAGCCGGCTCATTGGGAACCGATCGCCTGGATGACACTGTCCGTGAAGATGCACTCGGCATGTTGGCCGCTGGATTGACCGGAACAATTGAATACGGCCCTGCGGGTGAACGCCTCGGAGAAGGGCTGAGCGTATTCGTGGCCAGTTTTGCTCCCCCCGCCCAAATGTTTGTTTTTGGCGCAATTGATTTCTCAGCGGCATTGGTGCGGGCAGCCAAGATGCTCGGTTACACCGTGACCGTCTGTGATGCCCGCCCCGTCTTTGCTACCGCAAAACGATTCCCCGAAGCAGACCACGTTGTTATTGATTGGCCGCACCGCTGGCTTGAGCAACAGGAAGTGGACCAGCGAACCGTAATCGCGGTTCTCACCCATGATCCCAAATTTGATGTTCCCGCACTCAAAGTCGCACTGGCGACCAAGGCTGGCTACATCGGAGCAATGGGGTCACGCCGCACCCATGAAGATCGCGTCACGCGTTTGCGGGAAGCAGGAGTATCCGATGTCGAACTTGCCCGGATTCATTCACCTATTGGTATGGACATCGGCGCCCGCACACCCGAAGAAACCGCCATTAGTATCTGCGCCGAAATTGTTCAACACCGCTGGGGTGGCTCCGGTCAATCACTGACCAAGACCCAAGGACCAATCCACCCGGGAGCCCCGCGATGAGTATCACGGTCAATCTGTACGCCGCTGCTCGTCATGCTGCGAAGCAAAGTTCACTCAGCGTAGAGGCCACCACCTTGGTACAACTCAAATCCGAGTTGATCTCTCAGGCACCTGATCTCGCCGCAGTTCTGCCGCAATGTTCACTGATCGTCGACGGACATTCATTTGGCAAAGACGGGGACTGCCAGATCAATTCTGATCAAAGAATTGATGTCATGCCGCCATTTTCTGGTGGCTAAAACTAGCCGCCGATTGCACTCATGGGACGGTCCGGTTTTATAAAGTCAGGATCATTGATCCCATGCCCTGGCAACTTCGCTTTTGTCACTGACTCAATGATCGCTCGGACGCCAGCATCTTTTTCGGACTGCGGCACATCTGAGCGCAACACTGCACGCACATCGGTTTCATCACGGGCAAAAAGGCAGTTTCTGAACTGTCCATCTGCCGTCAGGCGCAGTCGATCACACGCCGCGCAAAATGGTCGGGTCACGCTGGCAATAATTCCAACAGTGGCCGGTCCGCCATTGACGTAAAACTCTTCAGCGGGTGCGGAGCCCCGGCTTGGTACAGGGGTCAAATCAAATTCACGTTCGAGTTCGCTCTGAATGTCGTCGGCGGTCACCATGGCAGGGCGTGCCCATAAATTGCCGGCATCAAGCGGCATTTGTTCAATGAACCGAAGACTCCAGTCGTTTGCGAGTGCGTGACGCAATAGTGGAATTGCTTCGTCGTCATTAATGCCCTTGAGCAAAACTGAATTGACTTTCAGCGGAGTCAGGCCCGCCGCTTGTGCTGCTTCAATTCCAGTGATCACGTCGTGGAAACGATCTCGATGTGTCATTTCTTTGAAGCGAACCGGGTCAAGAGTGTCTAAGGAAACATTCACCCGCTGCAGTCCGGCATCTTTAAGATCTTGGGCAACCTCCGCTAAGCGCAAAGCGTTTGTTGTTAAAGATATGCGCGGTGGCTGGGGTAACTCATTTATTCGACGAATAATGTCGGCAATGTCTCGGCGCAAGAGCGGCTCGCCACCGGTGAGGCGCACCTGAGTTATTCCGGCATCAACGCACAACCCAATCACTGTAACTAGCTCCTCGGTTGAGAGTAGCTTCTCGTTTGCAATCCAGTCAGAAAAATCAGCCGGCATGCAGTACGTGCAGCGCAATGAACAACGATCGGTGAGCGATACCCGCAAATCGCGGTGCACCCGACCGTACGTGTCAACTAGTTGTGTGGTTTCACTCATGCGCAATTCACCCATTCATCAGATCCATCGGAAAAAAATTGATGTTTCCATACTGGTAATTTCTCTTTAATCACATCAACTAAAGCACCTGCCGCTGCGAAGGCGTCACCCCGGTGGGAACTTCCCACCGCAACAACCAATGCAGCCTCACCAATCGGGATGTCGCCAATCCGGTGAACCGCCGCAATCGAAGTGATCTGCGACCGAGCTGCAAAATCATTTACTAGTGCTGCGAGAACCTCTTGGGAAGAAGGATGGCATTCATAGGTCAACGAAATAACTGCCCGCCCGTGGTCATGGTCACGAACATCGCCGCTAAACAGTACGACGGCCCCGGTGGTTGAATCGCTCACCAAAGCCTTCACAGCTTCGGCGTCTATGGGTGTCTCGGTTATTTCTGAGAGGTGGACAATCGCCGGCATAGTTCCTTTATTATGGTGGATTATGGCTAATTCGTCACCCCCGTCCTCGAATCTGGCTGGTTCGGGCGGCCTCGCAGGCCTGGTTCTCGCTGCTGGCAGTGGTCAAAGATTCGGTGGACCGAAGGCACCTTTTGTCTGTGAAAACGAACGGCTCGTGGATCGCAGTGTCCGAATCCTGCACGAATCTGGAGTGGCCACAGTTTTTGTGGTGCTTGGTGCCTGGATTGGCCCAGTACCCCGCGCCACAGTGCTAGAAAACCCCGACTTCGCAACCGGAATGGCCTCGAGCCTGCGGGTGGGCCTGGAGTACCTCACCGCTAAAGAACCCCAAGTTGATCGAGTAGTGATTACCCTCGTTGATCACATCGGACTCAGTGCCGAGGGGATCATCGAGCTACTCGCACATCAGGGTCGCCTGATTCAATCCACCTACGGAAGCGAAATTGGTCACCCGGTGGTCATTGGGCGTGAACACTGGGCCGCGCTCATCACCGAATTAGTGGGCGATGTGGGGGCTAAAAACTACTTGCACAAAAACAATGCGCTTCAAGTTTCCCTCAGCGATTTTTCTAACGCAACTGATTTAGACCACCGGCCCTAAATTGAACTAACGCATCACGGTGTTCTTTTTGCCCTTCGAACCAATGAACACCGTGAGCAGTTGAACGGAGTCTTCCCCTTTATTGATTCCGTTGTAATTGGTCTTAGTCGCTTGCATCGTGGAACTGCCTGCCGGAAACTCTTTGGTTACGCCAGCCTCGTATTCAACGGTGTAGGTACCGCTGAGGACATACACGTACACGGGCACCCGGTGCAGTTGCCAACCAGTCTCCTGTCCGGGCTCAAGCGTGGTAATCATGCTGGAAACCTGCGCCACACCCTTTTTTGGGTAGACCAACTTTTGATCAAGCACCGTGATCTCTTGGTCAATCATGAGTTGCTGGGTACCGGTGATCTCCACTGTGCTCGGGGAATCAGATGTGGTGGCAGCGGGGTCATCACCTCCACCGCATGCGGTCACTAGAGTTCCCACTAGTGCCAAAGCAATAAGTCCCCGTGCAGTCGGTCCCAATTTTGATAACAACACGGTTACAACCTAACCCACCTCGAGAGTTTACGAAAGAAAAATGGCTTTTTTACCTGGATTCCTTACCCCCTCGCGGAGCGTGCCGCTGACCCGCTGGCGCTCGGAATCGCGATGGAGCTCTCAGCCAAGCACCCTCGCGATCTTGGTCGGTGGCCTGTGGATTTTCGGTACCGGCGAGGCCCTCTTGGTGGTCGCCGACCTCGGGGTGGGTCCGTGGACCGTGTTCGCCCAAGGCCTTACCGCCAGAACCGGACTCAATATTGGTCTGACCACCTTTATGATTAGCGTCGTAGTACTACTGGCTTGGATTCCCCTACGCGAGCGATTAGGGCTCGGCACCATTGCCAACGCAATCGTTATAGCCACGGCCCTTGAAGTCATGAGTACGATTATTCCGCACCCCACCCATCGGGGCCTACAAATCTTGCTTGTTATTGCCGGTATCGCCTGCGTGGGAATTGGCAGCGGCCTCTACCTCACCACCAACCTTGGGCCGGGCCCACGTGACGGCATGATGACCGGAATCCACTTCAAGACCGGATGGCCAGTGGCCCGGGTGCGATTAGGCATTGAGTTAGGTGCATTAACAATCGGCTGGTTCTTGGGCGGAACGGTAGGGATCGGGACTGTTCTGTTTGCAGTGCTCGTCGGTCCTTTTGTTGCCTATGGCCTCAAAGCGGTTGGCATTCTGGCCGGGGCGAAGCAGGTAATAGAAACCGATCAGGAACCGGAACTCGATGCCTAGGACCTAGTCCTGTTTTCTTGGCTGACTCATTGTTGCAATCAGCAGCACCAAAAGAGCGTCCTGGTGGTGGAAATGGGAAGGCGCCGCGAGTGTTCAACCCACGGCGCCTTATATAGAACTATTTACACAAGGTCAAATCGATCCAGCATCATGACCTTGTTCCAAGCAGACACGAAATCACACACAAACTTTCCGTGCGCGTCACTGCCTGCGTATACCTCAGCGATTGAGCGCAGCTGGGAGTTTGAACCGAACACCAAGTCCACTCGGCTACCCGTCCACTTCGCATCACCACTTGCCCGGTCAGTGCCTTCGAAGAGGTCGGCGTTTTCTGACACCGGCTTCCACTGCGTTGCCATATCTGTCATGTTGACAAAGAAGTCGTTGGTTAATGCATCTGACCGCTCGGTAAGAACACCGACCTTTGATCCATCAAAGTTCGCGTTCATGGAGCGCATGCCGGCGACGAGCACCGACATTTCTGGTGCACTCAGCGTGAGCAAATTTGCTTTGTCGACGAGCAACTTTTCAGCTGAGCGTTCTGATTCTTTACCCAAGTAGTTGCGGAATCCGTCAGCGATGGGCTCAAGTACTGAAAACGAATCGATATCGGTCATGGCTTGGGTTGCATCGGTGCGACCCGCAGTGAAGGGGACCGTTACGTTCTCACCGGAATTGGCCGCAGCCTTTTCAACGCCAGCGCAACCGGCAAGAACAATCAGGTCTGCCATGGATACGGTCTTAGAACCGCCATTAAACTCCTGAGCGATTCCCTCCAGTATCCCTAGGACCTTGGTCAGCTGGGCTGGGTTGTTGACCGCCCAATCCCGCTGTGGTTCAAGGCGAATCCGGGCACCGTTTGCACCACCGCGCTTATCGGTTCCGCGGAATGTGGATGCCGAAGCCCACCCGGTTGACACCAGTTCAGAGATGCTCAAGCCACTTGCAAGCACCTTCGCCTTGAGGGAGGCAATATCTGCTTCGTCGATCAGTGCGCCTTCAACTGCGGGTACCGGGTCCTGCCAAATGAGGACTTCACCGGGGACTTCTGAGCCGAGGTAACGTGCGATCGGGCCCATGTCACGGTGGGTTAATTTGAACCACGCCCGTGCGAAAGCATCCGCGAACTCCGCGGGGTTTGTGTGAAAGTGTCGGGAGATTTCTTCGTAGATTGGATCCACCCGCATCGCCATGTCCGCGGTCGTCATCATGGGTGCATGACGCTTGTCGGGATTGTGAGCGTCGGGAACATCCTCTGAGCCTGCACCGTCTTTGGGTGTCCACTGCTGCGCACCGGCCGGGCTGCGAGTGAGTTCCCACTCGTGTCCAAAAAGGGTGTCAAAGTAAGACATGTCCCAGGTGGTGGGAGTGGGGGTCCAGGCACCTTCAATGCCACTGGAAATGGTGTATTCCCCGTGACCGGTTCCAAATGTGTTCTTCCAGCCGAGGCCCATTTCTTGTAGTGGTGCACCTTCTGGTTCAGCCCCCACATACTTATTGGGATCTGCGGCGCCGTGCGTTTTGCCGAATGTGTGACCGCCAGCGGTGAGGGCAACCGTTTCGTAGTCATTCATTGCCATGCGTGCGAAGGTCTCGCGAATGTCACGGGCTGAAGCCATCGGGTCTGGTACGCCATTGGGACCCTCTGGGTTGACGTAGATCAAACCCATTTGCACAGCAGCCAGCGGGTTTTCTAATTCGCGGTCACCGGAGTAGCGGCTGTCGTCCAACCATTCGTGCTCTGAACCCCAGTACGTTTCATCGGGTTGATACACATCAGCGCGGCCGCCACCGAAACCGAAGGTGTCAAAGCCCATTGATTCCAAGGCGACGTTTCCGGTAAGTATGAATAGGTCTGCCCACGAAAGGTTCTTGCCGTACTTCTGCTTTACCGGCCACAGCAACCGACGTGCCTTGTCCAAGTTTACGTTGTCTGGCCAGCTGTTCAACGGTGCAAAACGTTGCATTCCGGCGCCGCCGCCGCCGCGACCGTCTGTGGTGCGGTAGGTGCCAGCACTGTGCCAAGTCATGCGGATGAAGAAGGGGCCATAATGGCCGTAGTCCGCCGGCCACCATGGCTGGGAGTCGGTCATGACTTTGGTGAGGTCTGCTTTTACTTCATCAAGATTGAGGGTTGCGAAAGCCTTCGCGTAATCAAAATCTTCACCCATCGGATTACCCGATGGTGGGTTTTGATCGAGGACGCGCAGGTTGAGTTGATTGGGCCACCAGTCTTCATTCTGGGTTCCGCCGACGCCTGCTCCGTGCATTACTGGACATTGTGCTTCAGTGCTCATAGAAAATCATTCCTCTTCAACTGGGTTGGCCCTATTCTGATCTAAATTTCCTCATAAGTCTAATGAATAATCTTTTATGCGCCATAATCTGAGGTTATGGAATTCGATCGCCGAAATTGGCACCCGACCTACCCCCAGCTCCGAGCCTTTGTTGCCCTCACCCAGGAACGCAGTTTCGGGTCTGCCGCGCACGTTTTAGGGATCAGTCAGCCCGCGGTCAGCGTCCAGATTCGAGACTTGGAAACCTCAATTGGTTTCCCGCTGTTTCAACGCGGCTCGCGAGGCGTGGAACTGACCTCGATCGGAAGCTCATTGATCCCGTTCGCCCGGCGCGCACTTGATGCACTTGCTGAGTTTGCCCACGCCGCCGCCCCACAAAGCGTTGACTCAGTGCTTCGACTTGGCGCAATCCCCACACTCGCGCCCTATCTGTTGCCAAAAATAGTTGCCGGCCTTGGCAGCACTATTTCCCTGAGACTGTCTGAGCAACGCACCGACGTCCTAGTCAATTCACTACGCGATCACTCAATCGACCTGGCACTACTTGCACTCCCCATCGTGGACTCCGATATCGAAACTTGTGAACTCTTCACCGATACCTTTCGCCTCGCCGTCCCCCTTGATCACCCGCTTGCGGGAGCCACTGGAATTCGCTTAGGTGCGATCGCAGACTTCCCCGTCCTATTAATTGAAGATGGCCACTGCCTAAGGGGTCAAGCTGAGGAGATTTGTGCCACCGCCAAAGTCTCAAACACTTTTGATGTAGGTGCAGCGGGCCTTGCAACGGTATGTCAAATGGTTGCTGCCGGAAGCGGTGTCACTCTTCTACCCGAGTGCGCCGTTGAACTAGAGGCTCGCAATGGAACAGGGATCGCAATCGCGAGTCTTGTGGATCCACAGCCATTTCGCACAATCGGTGTGGCCTGGAGTAAAAATGCAGTCCAGAAGGACCGGCTCATGGAACTCTCTGACAGTATTAAACAATTACTTACCCCCGCCTCACATCGAGTTAGGAATTCCCGTGGAACCGGAGAATGAAAATCCGCACACAGATTTCAGGGTGAGGGAATTACGCAAGCTTCGATTCTCGGCAATCTTGCAAGTTGTCGCCGCAATTTTCTTTTCCGGCACCGCAATTATTATTGGATCGGCCCAAGGCTGGGGAATCATGTCCAGTGTTTTCTTGGCCCTGGCGACCGCCAATATTATCTTTTTTGTCTTCATACGAAAAGCCATCAAGTCACTCTCTACGAGTTAAATGCGAGCAACACAGCCGCGCTCAGCGCCAAGAGCACCCCGATGCTTTGAACTCGATTCATTCGCTCCTTGATCACCACGCGCGCAAGTACAACAGTTGCCACAGGGTAAAGCGACCCGAGAACCGCAACTATTGACAATAGCCCGCGCTGGCTCGCCAACTGGAAAAAGCCATTTGCCATTGAGTCAAGCATGCCAGTGATTATCGCCAGTTTCCAAGGAAAAGTAGTACGGTCAAATGAACGAGAAACAACAATCACGAAGGTGATCATGATGAGGGTGGAAACCCAACGACCCATGGATGCAACCCACACTCCAGAATCAATCGGTGCAAGACCAATCACGGTCAAGTAGATGCCGATTGCAAATCCCGCTACTACCGCCAGTCCGATTGCCGAAATCGGGGTTCTGCCGTGATGGTGGGCCGATTCACGACTCACCAGAATAACTGCAAATACCGCAAGACCCATGCCGACGAATGCAAAAGATGAAGGTTGTTCACCCCGGAAGATGCCAACTATCACCGGGACCGCACCGCTCATGACCGCGGTGATGGGAGAGACCACACCCATTTGCCCGCGCACGAACGCGGCGTAAAGCAGGGCAATCGCAATCGCGCCGACGACGCCGGTAAGCACCGAGATCCCCAATAAGTCAGTACTGAGTTGTCCTGGAACAACAAAGATTGCAACGAAGGTAATGACAACAGCGCCGGCCGGATAAGAGACCGCGAGAACTTGGGCGGCGCCCGCCCGTCGGGCAGCTAGCCCACCGAGAAAATCAGCCACGCCCCACGTAAGGCTTGAAATAAGTGCGAGCAGCGCAGCCACGCGCACCTACCTTTCCCGGTTGAATAGTTACAACCGGGAAAGGCTAGTGCAGCGTTAGCGCTTAACGCGGATCGGCTTACTCATCGTGGCAACGGGGTAGATGGTTCCCTGATTACTGCGGGGCGTGTATACGGCTTTCAGCGTGTAGTTGCCGCGGGCCAGCGAGCGTTTGATCTTCTTGAGTTTCTTAGCTTTTCCAGTCTTGTTGATCCATTTGCCCTTGGCTATCACATACACCTCAACACCCGCTGAGTTGACGATGCTCATGCGGACCTTGCCCTTCACCGCGCGATCTGACACGACCACCCGGAAAAGCCTGCGGTCGCCAATCTTGACTTTCTTAGCCCCCTTAAGGGTTGCGGTCACACCTGGAACAAGTTGAACACTTTGGGCACCGACCACGGGTGCCGGTGGCAGCTTGGGTGGCAGTCCGTCAATTGCCAAACGAGCACTCACCGAAGTGACTTGCCCGACACCGTTGAGGTTCACTCCCATGACGTTAGATTGAAGGAATTTACTCGCATCAGCATCTGTTATCACGTATGTGGCTTGTGTTGCTCCAGGAATGTCTGCACACGAATTTGCAGTATTGTCCGAACACCTTTGCCACTGATAGTTATATGAAGTCGGTGAGTACAACCAATTCCCATTGCTGGTTGACACGGTCGACCCTGTCTTGGTACTGGTTGCGGTCAATGTGGGACTACCGGTAGTCGCGCTGGGTGTTACACCGGTTAACAAGCGATTCAACGTGTTCGTGTTTTTAGAAGTGAACCACGTATTTCCGTCAATTCCAGCAACAATCCCTGACGGACCGTTATTGGCGCCGGGGAGAACAAACTCCGAAACACTACCGCTGTTAGTGATTCGGCCAATACGATTGGTGAGCGACTCAGTAAACCAAAGTTGACCATCAGCTCCCAATGTGATCTGGTCAAGTCCCGCATTCGCGGTGGGTAAACCGAACTCAGCGAGCAGTCCCTTGATCGACATTCGACCTATTTTGTTGCCGGCCGACTCTGTGAACCATAGATTTCCAGCCTCGCCAACTGTAATGTCGGTCGGTTTAGAATTGGCATTGGGAAGTGCGAACTTCGAAACTGTTCCTGAGGTTGTTATTCGACCGATTGCATTGCCGTCTTGCATTGTGAACCACAGGGCACCGTCGGTTCCTGTAACAATTGAGGTCGGCCCGGAATCTTTATCCAGACCAAATTCCGTGATTTTTCCAGCATTAGTAATTCGGCCAATCTTGTCTGCGGCGTATTCGGTGAACCACATAGCTCCATCGGGCCCGGAGGTGATTCCTGTCGGTGCCGATTCTTTGGTTGGTAGATCGAAACCTGTGTATTGATTTGAGAGCGTGTCAAAGTAACTGACCCGGTTCGCAGTTGTTTCCGTCAGCCACATTCGATTCTGAGATCCCAGAGCCAAACTTGACGTTCCCGCTTTTGCCGCACCGTTGGGGATTGCGATTGTGACTAACTCACCGGTTGGAGTTGCCTTGGCGACTTGGTCGAGGGCGGTCAGGCCGATCCAAAAGTTACCGAGTGGGTCCAGAGCCATTGGACCAGGCTGGGAGTTGTTCATAGGAATGGGAAACGAAGTGACGTCTCCTGTTGCGGCACTGGCGGGGCTCACAGGGGTCACTGCGGTGAGACCCGCAGCAACCACGCCAATTGCAGCAGTAATGCCTACAAATTTTCGAGGGACAGAATTTCGGGGAAGTTTATACATAAACTCCACGTTGCCACGGATTTACCAAAGGACAAAAAACCAGAGGATTTACTCGTGTCTCCCCATGCACCGCACCTCCCTAACAGCACCTCTATAACAGCACCTCACCGAGAAATTCACCGTCTGACACTCCTGGCAAAATCAAGTACGCGGCAGATCCAATGGTGGTAACCCATTTATTCATCGCATCTGATTGCGCGAGTCGCTCTTGCATCGGAATAAATGATTTAGTCGGATCCTTCGTGTACGCCGCAAAAAGAAGACCCATGTCATTGGTTCCGTCGGTCAGTTCAACGTTGTAGTTGTAGGGCCGGCGCAAAATCATTTCTTCTGTCGTTTCTGCGTGAGCAACACGAATATGCGCATTCATGGGGATTACCGGCAGCCCCTGATTATCGAGTTCGGTGAAGTCGGCCACATCACTTTCTGTTGTCCCCGTGAGTGGCGCCCCGGTTTCAAGGGAAGTCCCCACCACGATCTCCTTTGCGCTTCGGTCCAAAATATCCCAGTCGTCCATGAGCATCCGGATTCGACGGAGAATCAAAACAGTACCGCCGTCGGCCCACGAGCCCTCGTCAATCCAGACCACCTCTGAATACTGATCCAGATTCGGATTCACGGTTCCGTCAACCTGACCCATTTGGTTTCTACTAGCCTCACCACCGTTGAAAGCCGGGGTTGGCGACAGAAAACCAGACTGCACCCAAGCGGTGGTCGTCAGAGTCGATAGGTCTTTGGCAACCATTCGCTGGGCGTGTGAAAGCGTCAAAGGGTCATCGGATCCAATCTGCACAACCAAATCACTCTGTCCCCACCGTTCATCTAAAGCGTCTGTCTTAAATGCGGGAATCGGAGGGAATGCCGCCGGTACCGAGATACCCAGATTTTTGATGAACTCCCGGCCAACACCCAACGTGATACTTAACCGTGCTGGATTGGCCGCGATCTCAGGCTCAGTGTCCCCGAGTGCACCTTCACCCTGGGTCAGCCGTGCAGCATCGTCTGTCAGGATCCGCCCGATTGCCTCAATCGAATCCTTACTTGGATCGTTAACGTTGATGCCAATGAATTTTGTGTAGACCTGCGCGGGGGTATTCACTCCAGCTTGGTGGGCGCCGTAAAACGGCGTCTTCACTTTCGCCGTGGTGTCCGACGCCTTGACCAACACCTGACTTACAACAGGCGAGCTTTCCTGAGCATGTGCTCCAGCCAACGCGTAACCGCCGGCGCCGCCAACTATGGCGGCGCCGCCGATTGCAAAAAGGCCCCTTCGGGTTAATCCTTTGTCAGTCACCGACTACATACCTGACATTCCGGAGGGTTCGTAAGTTTCGTTCGCACCTGCATACACCTTGCCAAGTGCCTTGAACTTCAACTGTTCACCGTTTGAACCAATCAACACGATAGGCACCAGCGTGCCGGCCGTCACGGGCTTCTTGAGGCTCATAAACATGATGTGGTTGCCCCCAGGTTTGAGCTCAACACTCTCACCGGCCGGAATCACAAGGCCCTTTTTCTTTTCGGTCATGATCATTTGTCCACCGGCATCTTTAGCCATCTCATGAAATTGCGCGATTGGTGTGAAGAGATTCGAACGAACACCAATAATCCGAATGTCTTTCGTGGTGGGGTTTGAGATCGTGCCAAATGCCGCGGTCATACCTTTATCAGCGGACTTAACCCACATGTCCTCTGTGTCCAAGGGCGACTTGCTCTTTCTTAACGCTTTAGACCACTTACCGTCGGGCATACAAACATAGGTTTTTTTCTTGACAACTTTGATGCCGCCTGTCATGGCGGTTCCCATTGCGCAGGTGGCCCCAGGCTTAGGAGCCGTTTCCGCGTTAGCAGCGACCAAGCCGCTTGTACCAACAAAGAGAAGTGCCAAAATTGAAATAACTGAAATAACTTTTTTCACAGTAATCCTTAATTTAGTATCGAACTAGAAATGTCTTACGCACAAAGTGCGTACGCGGGTGGCCCGCGCGAGATTTCTGTCGTTACTAAGAATTCTTGGAAAAATTCTGAATCGCTGCCAGCTACCCGGACGTTAACTTCGCTCTCTACCGTTGAGGTGAAATAAAACCCACCAATAGCCGCGGAAATCATTCGGGTCCAGGCCGTATAGATCGAATCCAAGAACGTAATCGTGAGCATCGCGATAGTTGCCGCCACACCGTGCCATAGCAACATCACAGCTGATGGCATGAACGCACTCGCCGCCGAGTGGTCTGCGGTGTGGGATCCCACGCAGAGTGACAAGTGAATCAGCATCTCTGCGCCGAAAATAGAGAGGGCCAACGGGAAACGCTTCAACGCACCCCGCGAGATTGGGACAGCGAGACCAAATCCTAAAAGAACCGAAAGCAGGAGTCCGGTCTGAGAAATGGACCCGGCAGCAATTGTGTGTGCTCCAACACCTAGCCCAACCAGGACTGACCCAATGAGGGCGAGTTTCAGCCTGAAGGACACTCCAAGAGCATATGCCCTGCACATTACCGATAGCAATCTGCAAGGCACATGAGATTCATGTGAATTCGACTCAAGAGGAAACGGTTACATGTGAGCAGCGGCTGCTTGATCCCCTACTGCCATGTCTTTTTTGGTGATTCGAACGAGCGTTACCCAGATTATTCCGGCGACCGCCAAGATCCCAGCACCCCACATGAACGCGTCAACATAACCTTCCACCTGC
>FLOH01001551.1_pt1 | contig 21462 bp, 20 predicted proteins | sample 756751 | NCBI WGS metagenome assembly FLOH01 (sample SAMEA4026879, study PRJEB14308) | marine metagenome | biome: coastal water; material: water | depth 74 m
CAGGGTTCCAGCGCAAATTGCCGGCCCAGCAGGCGGTAAACCAGCAAACAGCCACCGACTACCGAGCCCATGAAGAAGGCGAAGACAAGCCATTCCCGGTCCTGAAACCGGAAAAATTCGTTGAGCGGATAGATCATCGACGAGAACTTGAAGAAACTGTCTTTAAGGTAGGGGTCGGCGGCGGCAATTTCGGGAAACTGGAATGCCGTATACAGGTAGACATAGTGATCGGCCATGCCGCCATAATCAAAGAACGCCAGCGCCGTCGAGACCAATACCAAAAAGGCTATGGCCGCCTTGTTCTGGTCTCGACTGGCCCCGTTTATCACTGAAGACATTGGTTATCCCACGCTGAAATAATCTTGGATGCGCTTGTCCGCGCCCGACCGAAACATTTTGCGTCGCGGCGCAGAGTGTCGATGACATCCCTAGCGATGGCTTCGTCTTCGCTGGCTAAATACTTTCCATCGGCGCCTTTTATAACAGGAAGCAGAATAAAGTCATTGGGCATTTCCCGAATTTGTTCGAAGGCATGTCGGTGTTTTTTGCATAATGCTGAGTTTTCCTTTGCCAGAGGATATCAATACATGAATAGCCTCAGGTGTTTATCCTGTTAAGCCGGGTACTGTGGCGATGCCCCCCAAAAATGCCTTGCTAAATCTAGCCAATTCGAGTTTCTTGGCCCAAGAAATTCGCTTTTCCCCAGTGGGGACGGACCTATAAACGGGAGCTGCTGAGACCTCGTGACTGAACCGCTTTCTCCGCTTCGTGAACGCGTGCCTTCCCGTCAGGATTGGGCGCCCATCGTACTCTTGATGTTTGTGGCAACCGTGTTGGCCGTGACTGATTACGGCAACATGTTGGATAACTACATTTATTTCTACACCACCTTCGAGTTCCCGGAAATCGCGGCCGCAGACCCTTACCTCCGCGATAGTTTTTTCGGCCATTCTTCCTTGTTTTATCCGCTTAACGTGTTTTTGAAAGTTCAAGAACGCGAATGGTTGGTTTTTACCTTTGTCGTAGGCTCGGTTCTTGCCGGGTGTTTTCTTATGCGTAAGCTAATCATTCGGCAATTTGCGGTGGAATCCTGGACCGCCACGTTGATCGTGATCATGTTGCTTATGGTGGATCGTAAGATTTTGCCCAACGCCGTGCCGGCCATAATAACGATGGCACCAGGGTCCCCCAGTATGTTCACGAATATTCTGGGTTTGTTGACTCTGTATTATTTGTTCGAAAAAAAGGCGGCGGCGGCGGCGGTGGCCATGCTGTTTATTTACTTTGCAGCGGCGAAAGGAAATCTGCTTTTTATGCCGTCGGCCATCCTGTTTTCCATCATGTGCCGAGACATCGGCTGGAAAAAAGCGATCTATTTTTTAGTGCCGTTTGGGTATCTGCTTTTCAAGGCGCTGGCCTATACCAGAGCCGTCGGAGATCCCGCGGCCATTCAAGAGCTAATGCGCCTAAATTTGGCGGCTGAATACAAGGATGCTGTCTTCCTGTCGCTTGGCTTTATGCCGAATGCCGTATTCTTACTTGTCTTGGCGGCCACGGCCTACCTTGTTCGCCCCTTTGCGGCGCACATTCGGTTTCTGGTTTGGTCCATTGTCATTACGGCGGCAGGGATGTGGCTGGTTAGCGTGATTTACACGAGCTACTTAATGGAGATATTTCCCGTTCCGCAGTTGATCTATATCGGACCGATCAGGTCCATGTGGCTCGTAATATTTATTTTTCATCTGATCGCGATGATCCGAATATTTAAAGCGCAGAACCTGCATCATCACGAGAAGGCCGGGCTGCTGCTGGCCCTTTTTGGGGCCAGCCCCCATTCATTAAGGGCTAGTCTTTTGGCGCTGGCAATCGTCGGGGTTGCGTTCCTTCCACGGATTTTGGCGTCCAGGGTGCCGCAGACCCTGGCGGCTCCCTTGAAATGGCTTATCTCGCAAAAAACAATTTGGCCGGAGGGGCTGGCGGCGGCTCTGTTCATCGTGGCGTGGGTGACTGCGTCGGGGCACTATGGGTTCCCATGGGACAAGCAAGCGCTCGCGAACACGGGGCGCTGGAGTAGCCTGGTGAGTGGGATGAGCGCTTCGGACTGGAAGGCCTACACCGCCGAACAAGACCAAGGTGTATATCCGCTGATCGCAGTCTACAAAACGCCGAAAGGTACATACATCGATTCTATTGAACTTGTGGCGCATGCCCGTAAAGCCGCCTACAGCGAGATCACTTTTGCGGGCTTCACTCTGCACCCGACACTGGAATATTTTTCTGAAATCAAAAAACGTACAGAGGTAAGAAATTTAATTTTCGAAAGAATTAACGCGGGGCAAAGCGTGGAACCAGAATTGACCGCCTTTTTGGCAGCCCGCAACGTCAAAGTCATGGCGCCCCGCGAGGTAGCCAACAAATTTCTCGGCGTTGCGGATGTGGTGAATTACGGGAGTGTGCAACGGTTGAGTTTCAACGTGACGGCCACGGACCTGCCTAAATCCGATAAATAAGATCGTCTATTTGGGAAGATCGGGGGATACCTTACTTAATTCGTATTTGCCGTGTCGTACGGTGGGCAGGCGACGTGAAGATGACCAGCGCATTATCGGCGGCCAGGCGTCGGGCAGTATTATGCGATCCACCACCAACATCAAGACGGTCGTTAGCGCCGCCGCCCAGGGTTCCAGCGCAAATTGCCGGCCCAGCAGGCGGTAAACCAGCAAACAGCCACCGACTACCGAGCCCATGAAGAAGGCGAAGACAAGCCATTCCCGGTCCTGAAACCGGAAAAATTCGTTGAGGGGATAGATCATCGAAGAAAACTTGAAGAAACTGTCTTTAAGGTAGGGGCCGGCGGCGGCAATTTCGGGAAACTGGAATGCCGTATACAGGTAGACATAGTGATCGGCCATGCCGCCATAATCAAAGAACGCCAGCGCTGTCGAGGCCAATACCAAAAAGGCGATGGCGGCGTTGTTATGAAGTTTATTTTCCACGGAGGCGTCTATCGACATCTTAAATTTAGCATAAAAAACCCGGAGTTCGTGCATCGTCATTGCTTTTGTAATCAAATAGCACTTGGCTTCCAATCGAAACTTGTCAGGATCGCCTGAGCCCGCCAAGGGCAACCCTTTGTTGGCCATAACAAAGTAAAAGGCGGGACGAATGACTCGAAACTGGTTACAAGAACGCCGTTGGTTCAAATTTACGTCCGGAACGGTTAATATTCCCCACACTATTTTTTTGAGACTTGAGGCCACTTGATATGAACGCCAGTTATGATGACGCCATTCGCAACCACTACGACAAAGTCGCGGAAGAACGCGGACCATCTTCGAAAAGCACGATGGAAGATTCTGTTATCAGGGACAAGGAATCGGAAACCATCCTGCGGTTTGTTGGGGAGGCCATCGGTGACCGTACGGATGGTGAGCAGCCGCTCGTTTTGGATGTCGGCTGTGGCAACGGATATACGCTCACACGACTGGCCAACGAGATGCCTGACCTGACGTATTTGGGCCTTGAACATAACGAAAAGCTCAGGACCCATGCCATCGAACAGACGGTCGACCTTGCCGCCGTTTCAATCATGCCTGCAGATATACGAGACCGTGATTCCCTGAACGTGGCCGACGGCGCAGTTGATGTTCTTTTATGCCAACGCGTACTGATCAACCTAATGGATAAAGCGGATCAGAAAAAAGCCCTGGATAATTTAGTCAGTTTGGTGCGGCCAGGCGGCGCGCTGCTGTTTATTGAATCCTTCAAAAGCGGCTTGGCAACACTGAATGCCGCCAGGGCGGAAATGGGCCTGGAACCGATCAGCGCCGCCGCTCACAATCTTTTACTGGAAGATGATTTTTTCGACCACCCGCAACTTTCTGCGGCTTTGTCGCCCTTGGCCGTGCCGAATAATTTGTTGTCTACCCATTTCTACGTTACCAGGGTAATGCACCAGATCATGCTCAATTTGTCCGGCCAGGAGTTCGAAAAAAATTCCCATTTTGTGCAATTTTTCTCGACCGCCCTGCCCGATGGCGTCGGGAATTTCTCGCCGCTGCAGTTCAGGGCGCTCGGCAAGGCCTAATTTTTCGGTAGAAACGGAAATTACGGATGCGTTGGATCAAATATGGCCTGAAGGTGGTGATCGCCGGCGGCCTGATTTACTGGTTGATCGACAGCGGCCTGCTTGATCCGGCGCCGTTGCTGGCCGCCCCCTTGAGCCTGGCGTTCTTTCTTGGGCCGGTCTTTTTGCTCGCGAACCTGTTCATTGCCAGTTGGCGGTGGGCCATTCTTTTGCGCGTGCATCACCCGGAAGTCCACATAAGGAACGTGATCACCTGGAAGTGGATTGGTAAATTTTTCGGCATGGTGACACCGGGCGGCGGCGGTGGCGAGGTTGCGCGCGCCTATTATGTTTTTCGGAACACCGAAGAAGGTAAAGTTGCGGCCCTTTCCACTGTTGTTCTGGACCGAATAATCGGGCTTTACTCGATGCTTCTGATCGGCGGTGGCTCTTTCGTTGTCCTTCAATTCGGCGGCGGTGAACGAGGCCAATATCTGGACCTGATGGGGACCGTGATCCTTGTGCTGTTTGCCGGCATCAGTGGCTTTTTTCTGGCCTTTAACTTTGAGCCCGTTCGCGAATTCAGCCTGAAACTTGTGCCACGGCGCTTCAAGCAATCTTTCGCAGCAATGTTCGATGCCTATCTGGGCCGCAAGAAAGCCCTTTTCCTGTGCTTGGCGCTGTCATTTGCCAGCCAGGTTTTCTTGTTTGGCATTTTCATTCTTGCGGGTATGCACTTGAATACGCCGCCGGGTATTCTGGCGGCGTTGGTGGTTGTTCCGCTGGTGTTTCTTGCCAACAGCCTGCCCATTTCTCCCGGCGGGATCGGCATTGGCGAAGCCGTAGCGTCTATCTTGTTTATGCAGTTCGGTTTGGCTAATGGCGCCGGTATCATGCTGATCGTCAGGCTGTGGTATATGATGTTCCAACTGCCGGGCGGCATTATATTTTTGCTTCACGTCAGCGCCTCAAAAAAAACCATGAGACCTTCCTGAATTAGAGGCTATTTTTATGAGACGATACGGAGACCACTAATGCGCTGGATCATATACGCCCTGAAGTTGATGGTCGCGGGCGGCCTGATCTATTGGCTGATTGACAGCGGCCTGCTTGATCCGGCGCCGTTGCTGGGTGCCCCCTTGAGCATGGCGTTCTTTCTTGGTCCCGTCTTCACGGTGCTGTATCTGCTTCTTTGCGGGTTGCGCTGGGCCATGCTATTGCACGTACATCACCCGGAAATTCGCTTCAGGGATGTCATCGTCTGGCAATGGATCGGCGAGTTCTTCGGGATGTTTACGCCGGGCGGCGGCGGCGGCGAGGCCGCCCGGGTCTACTATATTTTCCGGAATACCGAAAAAGGCAAAATCGCGGCCCTTTCCACGGTTATTCTGGACCGGGTGATCGGGCTTTATTCTCTTCTTTTCATGGGCGGGCTTTCATTCGCAATCCTCGTGGCGGGGGGCGGCGAGCGAAGCCAGTATCTGGATTTGCTCGGCGCCACGATCATCGCGCTGTTCGTTGGCGCCAGCGGCCTGTTTCTGGCCTTCAACATTGCCCTGGTACGAGACCTTGGCTTGCGCCTGGTGCCGGGGCGTTTCAGGCAATCCTTCGCGTCGATGTTCGATGCTTATCTGAACCGCAAAAAAGTCGTTTTCCTGTGCTTTCTGGTGTCTATTGCGGCCCAGTTTTTCCTGTTTGGCACCTTCATTCTTGCCGGAATGCACCTAAGCGCGACGCCGGATATTCTGGCGGTTCTGCTGGTCGTGCCGTTACTGGTGGTGGCCAACACCCTGCCCATTTCGCCCGGCGGCCTGGGCGTCGGCGAAGCCGTGGCGTCGGTCATGTTTTTGCAGTTTGGAATGCCAGACGGTGCAGGCATTATGCTGATCGTCAGGTTGTGGCAGATGTTGGTTCAACTGCCGGGGGGTATCGTATTTCTTTTGCAAAGAGGCCCATCGAAAAAATATACGCAGGGGCGCACATGAACAGGACCAAACAACGTGGAACGTGACGAGTACGCAAAAATTGCAGCGGTCGGTGAACGCATGTGGTGGTTCCGCGCCTTGCATCGCAACATACTGGTGCTGCTGGACCGTAGCCTTGTGGACAGAAACGGCATCTTGCTGGACGACGGCTGTGGGGCCGGTGGCTTCCTGCGTAAATTTTGCAAGGCTCACCCGGCAATGACGGCGTGCGGAATAGACATGGAACAGTCGGCCATCGACATTGCCGGCACGCGAAGCGATGCGCGATTTGTAATTGGCGATGCCAATGAATTGCCATTCGCGGACGGCGTATTTGCCGCCTGTATATCGGCCGATATCATTTATCACGGCGCGGCGCGGCCCAAAGACGTTATCGGCGAGGCTTTAAGGTGCTTGAAGCCAAAGGGCATACTGGTCATCAGCGTACCGGCTTATGAGTGGATGTTCAGCGCCCATGACGAACGCGTCGCCGGGGTTCGGCGATACACCAAAAAATCCCTGTCACGCACCCTCACCGATGCCGGGTTCGAAATAGAATACGCAACCTACTGGAATACACTGCTGTTTCCGCTGATGGTGATGCGACGAAAAATCATGTCGCCGGCGGATGGCGAAAGCGACCTTAAATTCATGCCGGCCCCGGTGGAAGTGCTGTTTAACCTGATTATGAGCCTTGAAACGATATTGCTGCGCGGCCTGCGGACTGTGGGACTGTCGCTGCCGTTGGGCGGGTCGGTGATGGTCGTCGCCCGGCGACCCTAAGGGTTTTATGTAAACGACCCCGTTGCATTGCCCGTGATTTTTGCTAAAAGAGTGCACACACATGGCTATTCAGGAAAATTCATGTCCGACAAAGTAGCGTTGATCACCGGCGTCACCGGCCAGGATGGTGCCTATCTGGCGGAACTTCTGCTCGATAAAGGTTATGCGGTTCACGGTATCAAGCGCCGGGCTTCGATGTTCAACACGCAACGGGTCGATCACTTGTATGACGACCCGCATCAGCAGGGGCTCAAATTCTTTCTGCACTATGGCGATTTATCGGATGCAACCAGCCTGCTGCGGATTATCCAAAGCACCCAACCCGACGAAATATATAACCTGGCGGCGCAAAGCCATGTGCAGGTCAGTTTCGAAACACCGGAATATACCGGCAACGCCGATGCCCTGGGAACGCTGCGCCTGCTCGAAGCCATTCGTATTCTGGGCCTGCAGGACAAGACCAAATTCTATCAGGCTTCGACGTCCGAACTATATGGCAACGCCGATGAAAGCCCGCAAAACGAAGAAACCCCGTTTAGGCCCTCCAGCCCCTACGCGGCGGCCAAGCTCTACGCCTATTGGATCGTAAAAAATTACCGGGAAGCCTATGGCATTCACGCGTCGAACGGGATTCTGTTCAACCACGAAGGTCCGACCCGCGGCGAGACCTTTGTGACCCGAAAAATTACCCGCGGCATCGCCGCCATCCAACACGGTCTCGAGGAGAAACTGTTCATGGGCAATCTGGACGCCATGCGCGACTGGGGCCATGCGCGGGATTACGTCGAAGGCATGTGGATGATGATGCAGCACGATGAACCGGTGGATCTGGTCCTGGCCAGTGGCGAGAGCCATTCCGTGCGGGAATTCATCGAACTGGCATTTGCCGAAGTCGGGCGGGCTATTCGCTGGCAAGGTTCCGGCGTCGATGAAAAGGGGATAGACGCCAAGACCGGCGATGTTCTGATCGAAATTGACCCCGGCTATTTCCGCCCGACAGAAGTCCACAAACTTTGCGGCGATTATTCCAAGGCGAAAGAACTCCTGAACTGGGAGCCTAAAATTACCTTTTCAGAATTGGTCAGCGAAATGGTTCGCAGCGATATGGAATTGACGGGCAAACAAACGGCTACCAAGTGAAGCCGATTTTGAAAAATCCAGGGATCAGGGCCGTCAGATTTTTTCGGCTATGATGTATTCAAAAGGCGCAAGCAGGCGCGGCATAATCCATCGCAGAATGCCCCTGTCCAGATAATGGATGACCCTGGCAAGGGGGCTGCCGCTTTTCATCCAGTAAACGGAAAAATAGCCTAAGTAGTTGGGGTCTTTATCATTGGCGACAATCTTGAAGCCGGCTTGCTTTAATTCATCTTTGAAGATGGAAAAGATAATGCCTTTTTCGCCTTCTTCAATGATCTGGTTTTTCATAAAATAATTCTTCGCCGGATTAAAGGGATCAAAGGCATCGGTTTCCACAATCCAGCGCGGCGGGTAATAAAAATTAGGCTCGACCAGTAACAGCTTGCCATTTTCGGCGAGACTTTCCCCCATTCTTTGAAACGCCGCTACCCGATCTTCGACGTGGTGCAGGACATTGTTTACATTAATAATGTCAAACTTCCTGGAAAACCGCGCCGTCGTTGCATCGGCACAGCCGAACGTCGCATTTTCGACGGGAACGCCCGCTTTTTCGCAAAGCTTGCGAGCCAGCTCGACGCTTCCCTTGCACATGTCGAAGGCGATCAATTGATTGCCGGATTCCAGCCAATAGGGGGTCAGGTAATTGACACCGCAGCCGATCTCAAGAACCTGTTTGTTTTCAACTTTGCCAATGTGATCTTCCCACCAGAACTTGCGGGCGACGCCGACGGCCTTATTCTGGTCATCCATTTCCCAAAAATCCCTGAGTTCAAGGGCCTTAAGGAAATCATCCCGTCAAAAACCGGCATATTTTTGCTCGAGCTCACGGGCGACTTTTTCTTCGAAAAAATCAAACTTATCCACGGCATCATCGAAGACGGTAATATCAGCTTCCAGATAGGCGGCATTTTTTCCGCAACTTTTACAGACCAGGCGATCTTCGATCCGTTCAAGTTCGCCAGAACAACTGTTGCAGGCAAAAGGGGAATCCATTCGTGCCACCATCTTCCACGAGATATATTGATTGCCCGGGGTTGTAGCAAGATTACGCTACCGTAGGAACTGTTAATCCCGAATAAGCCACTTTCTGGAGAAGGCCCGAAACAACGCGTAATTCAGGCAGGACCGCTAGGCATCGAGTGCCTCGACGGGAATCGGCTCAGTTCTTCTGATTTTTTCGCTGATAAAATCTGTTGTATTGATTTTCCGCGAAAGGGATTTGGCCTTGTTGATCTCTATGCCTTTTTTTACACGCGAAATCGAACGAATTGCCTCAATCTGTTTTTCCGTAACTTTGGCTTCATATCCGGTCAAAGAGAAAAGAAAAACCTTAATGCGTGATCGCCCCGCAGCATCAGCAGGCCGCAACAGGGCGCTAATTGCGCGCAAAGGAAGAACAATTCTGAACGGCATTAACCGGAACATGGCCAGAAAAATCCGGTTTTTCAGGATTTGGCGGGTTAGCCATTTTGGCAGGAACGGCGCGAATGACAGCAGCACGATCAAATCGTGAAGGCTATCGAGGACTTCTGGAATAGAGCCACCCGAGAAATAGGTTTCTTCAGTACCCTCGCCAATTCCAAATCGGTCCTCTTCCTTCAGAAATCCGCTTTCGATAGCATAATCGATGACCCGGGTATCGGGGAAATATTGGAGGTGAAACACGTTGATGAAGCTCGGGCGAATATGGCTGTAGAGTTCAATTTGTTCGACCAGGCTTTCACGTGAATCCCAAGGGTTGAGGATATGGTCGGTGTTTACGTATACGCCCCGATCGCGTAACAGGCGCACGAACCGCGCAAATTGTTCGTTGGTTTCGCTGCGCCCGAAGACGTTTCGACGCGTTTCTTCGTTGAGCGTCTGTACGCCAACTTCCACATTCTTCAGGCCGGCCTCCGCCAAAAGATCGAGGACTTCCTCGTCGAAGAAGTTCGGAATTGTTGAGCAACCGAACGGAATTCCGACTTCATCGCGGTAGCGTTTGCCGAAATCGAGCATGTATTTCTTGTTGTGGATGAACGTATCGTCACAAAACCAAACGAACTTTGGCTTGTAGTGTTTCTTGGCCAGGACCAGTTCGCCGATAACGTCATCTACGCTGCGGCGACGCCCAAAATTAAAGCCTTCGTCACGATAGCGTTCGCGTATGGTCGCGCTGTTACAAAATGTGCATCGGTTATAGCAGCCACGCCCGGACGTGATTGTGTAACTGGAACGTACGCTGGCGACTTTTGCATAAAAATCCGCCTTGTCGGCATAAGGCAGATCATCAAGATTGGACACCAGTGCGCCAAATCCATCTCCCTCAATAACATCTCCCGTCTGGCGGTATATTCCCGAAGGCAAATCTTCCCGCTCTCCCTTGAGCATATCCAGAAATTCCAGAACAGCGATTTCTCCTTCGCCCCGACAGGCGAAGTCAATGGCCGGCTTGTTAACTACGTGTTCATGAGCGTATGTCGCGTGCGGCCCACCGACGCACGTCACGACGTCAGGCGATTGCGCCCGCACCATGGAAAACAGATTTTCAATACGCTTGAAGCTGATTGTTGTGGAACTGGCAAACAGGACGTCACAGTTCGTATCTATAATCGCCTTCACGACGTGAGTATCAACGGAACTGGATCCGGCCAAGCCTTGCCAGGGCTGGAAGATCAGTTCGTCGAAGACGACTTCGACTTCGTATCCAGAATGTCGCAAAACCGAAATAATATGCTCCACCCCAAGGCTCGGAAACCCTGCTCGTTCGCAAAGAAAACAACATTTCATATTCAAAACCCTCGAAGCGATGGCGTAGCTGCCAGCGTATTCTTAACAATCAACAAGAGATGGACAAGGCCCTATCATCAATTGTTTTTCTAGTAAATCTCTTTCTTTGATATCCTGGGCGTATGGAACCAAGCAGCCTTTTAGATAATGAGCCCATGAATTATATCAAGTTTATTGATAGATGAGCATTGTCTTGGGCCGGTCAATTACGTTATGACAGTGCCGAATTTCTTGCTCGGAAAACACAGATTTGCCCGACCGTTGACAGATTGAGATACCGCAGATTACGTTTGGGCAAAATACCGGCGGCGGCACATATAACGTGAAGCTTTTGCGATTTAGAGGCGTGATATTTGGTAAATAATTATCGAACCACCAGCTGGTTATTTGCGATGGTTTGTTTTTGGGGGACGTTTCCTTATTACATTCTAGGTAAATTCTCCTTGGTACACGTCGGTGGATCGTCGGAAATCGATACCAATCTGGCGATGCAGCACGCCGATCCGTCGCGCCCCTACTGGCATGTGTTTGGCGTTGGCGGGCTAGACCTGCAGGCCATGGGAACGTCCTATGACATCCCGCGCTTTCTGGTTCAGAACCTGCCGCTGTGGCTGGGCTATCAAATCTGGTACATTCTGCCTTTGTGGGCGCTCGCTTGGGCGGTCTACAGGCTTGCCCGGGAACGCCTTAATCTGAGCGCGTCGGCGGCTCTTTTTTCGGCCTTCGTCAGCATTCTGGCGTTTGAAGATTCAAACATCTATCTGACGGCTATCGTACTGGCTCCGGCATTCCTGTGGCTGCTGTTTCGGCTGTTTGATGATCCGCGATCCTGGCAAAGCTGGATCGCGCTTTGCGTATTTTGCTGCGTTTATGCGTTAAGCACCGTTCTTGCTACAATTTTGATTTACCCGGTGGTGTTTCTTGGCCTGGCGATCCTTGTGCTGTATCGGCCCTTGCGCCTGTGGCATTTCGTCGTTCTTGGCTTCAGCTTTGTGCTGATTTATGCACTGCGTTTTGAAGCCATATGGGCTTCGATAGCGAACGCCCCCATGTCGATCAGGGCCTACTGGACCAGCGAAGCGCTGACCAAGCAATATTATGCTTCTGGTGTTGGTGAAACGTTCTCCGCCGTTTTCAACGGCGACGGATTTTTCCCGCAAATGACGCTGTCCATGTCCGTCTTCGGGCTCGTCATGCTCATCGCCGCCTGGGCGATACCGGGGGGAACTCGGCGTGACCTTGCCCGCATATCGACCGCCACCGCTTTGGGTGTGGCTGTCAGTCTCCTGCTGCCGTTGAGCGTTTCGTTGTTGACGTTGATTGTCCCTGCCGCGAAGGGCTTCGGGGCGGATCGTCTGGGCTGGTACGTGCAACTGTTCGCTTGTCTGGGGGCCGGTATGGTCCTCGAGCGTTTGATCAATCTGGACGGCAAACGACGTATCGGCCGACTTTTAGTATATTCCCCAGTAATTGTTGGAATCGCGCTCAGCCTTTACATCAAGGTCAACCGTCAACCTTATCAGTGGGTTTCCGAAGGCGGCTATACCCGAGTCTACGAAAGCCCCGTTTTACAGGACCTGGCCCGACGGATCACCGACGGCGGAACGCCAGAGCGCACCCTGACCTATCAAATCTTTCCCAACAACGTTCAAACATATGGCATTGAAACCATCGGCGGCCAGCTGCCGCTGTATCCAGAGCGCTACAGGAAATATTGGGTCAAAATCGCCGAGCCTTCGTTGGGCATAGATCCAAATTTCGACCGCAACGTGGATTACGGGGTCTATACGATGCTGGGAGTAACCTACACGCCGAAACTCAAAGATACGTCAGCTCAGATCAACCTGTCCGGCAAGGCGAATCTGAACCTGGTTTCCCTGGCCAACGGGCGGTATGTGGTGTCCCGGACTAAATTGACGGACCCCCAACTGGTTGATTTGGGCCTGGGCCAACCGGAAAAACCCTGGGACAGCCTGTCAGCCATGGAGAAAGTGAAGATTAACGTTCGGGAGAATTTCACCGGGCGCAAAAACCTGTATGTCTATGAAAACACCCTGGCCTTGCCGCGTTTTCGACTGGTCAACGAAATTGTTACCAAGAAAAGCGAGGCCGACGTCATCGATGCCTTGTCCAGCCAGACAATGGATCAACTGCGCCAATCGGTCCTTATCGACGCGGCGTCGTCAAAACGTTTGGGAAACCCCGGCGATCCGCTTGTTTCGGGAGACGTCAAAATAGTCAGCTATACCGCCGACCGGATCGTGCTGGATATTGCGACGGCGGGAGCGGCCTTCTTGGTCACCGCGAATTCCTATTCCAGGTTCTGGAAGGCTCGCGCCGATGGCCTCGAAGTTCCCATCGTGCCCGCTTACGCGACTTTTTGGGGTGTATTATTACCGTCCGGCACCAAACGGGTCGTGTTTACGTACGAACCCCCTTATGCCCTGTTTAGCGCCAATTAAGGGTGCTAGCTAATGAGCAACGGACTCGAATGACCTCCCCCGGTGCGCCGTCTTTAAGTGTCCGGAATTGTTTTAGGTTGCATTTTGAGGCCCAAAATCCTATTTGCTAACAACCAGCGGCACTGCGGGACGGCCTTGGGTTTGGGGGAAAAACCCCGTAGCGTGAACGGTCAAACACTCAGACAACGTGCGGCAAGAAAAACAAAAATGGCGAACACATGAAAATCCTGATCCTGAACCCGCCATCCGAAAATACGGTTGTCGAAAACCCGAATGAGGCCGGTGAAGATTTTCTTGAGGCTGATGATTTCGGGGATTTTCCACCCCTTGGCGCCCTGTATGTGCTGACCCATTGCGAAAAGAACACGTCCGGCCACGAATTTTTCTTCCATGACTGCGTCGGCGAACGAATCTCTCACAAAAAGCTGCCCCAGATCATTGAGGATATTCGCCCCGACGTGGTTGGCATCACCAGCTTCACGATTTCCCTCGTCGATATCTGCATGGCGGCGGAAACCATCAAAAAAATCGTCCCCCACGCGCATATTTGCTTAGGGGGCCATCACCCGATCGCCTATCCCTTTGAAGCCGCTCAGTTGCCGCAATTTGATTCAATTGTCGTCGGCGAAGGTGAAATAGCCTTTACCGACCTCGTAGAGTGTTTGGAAAAGGGCGAAGACTTCACCCATATCAAAGGCGTCTATACGGCCGAATCGATTCTTGAACATAAAGGCAAGCCGCACCGCGACAAGCGTTTCCTGGCCCGGGTCATGGTGCCATCCGCTTATGTCGATGACATCGATTCCATCCCGGTTCCGGACCGCAAGTATATCCGCCACATCAAATACCAGAATATTCTGGGCGTCACCGCCGACCTTGCGACAATCTTAAGTTCGCGCGGCTGCCCATATTTGTGCACGTTCTGTGATGTTCCCATAAAAAGCTATCGCCAGCGTTCCGATGACGCCGTCCTGGATGAAGTCGAAGAATGCATAGCGCTCGGGTATACGGAATTCCGGTTTTACGATGACTTGTTCAACGTGAATGAAAAGAAGGTCTTGGATTTTTGCGAGTCTATCGAACGCCGGGGCCTGAAATTCACCTGGGATTTCCGGGGCCGGGTCAACGCGGTGACGCGGAAGTCCCTGGAAAAGGCCAAAAAAGTCGGATTGAGGATGATCGCGTTCGGGGTCGAAACCGGCAGCGATGAAGGCCTTAAGCACCTCAAGAAAGCCACCACGACGGAAAAGATTTCCAACACATTCAAGTGGTGTCGCGAACTGGGTATCCTGACGGTCGCCGATTTCATCATCGGTCTGCCGACCGAACGCTCGCCGATTGACGTTAAGAAAAACATCGATTTTCTAATCAGCCTTGATCCAGATTACGGGCAGGTTTCCATTTTGACCCTGTACCCGAACACCGCCATTTATGACCAGGCCGTCGAAAAAGGGCTGATTGAAGCCAACCGCTGGCAGCAGTGGGCGCTGGACCCCAAGCCCGGTTTCGCGGTCGATCACTGGGAAGAATTCATGCCCTACTCGACGATTTCCAAGCTGCAGAAGAACGCCTACCGGCGTTTCTATTTCCGGCCGAAATATATTTTGCGCAGCGCCTTGAAGACCGGCTCGCTTTATGAATTTAAATCGAAAGCCAGTGGCGCCCTTAAATTGTTGCGCACCAACAATCGAAGCGCCTGATTCTGCCGGATCAGGTTTTCACGCAAACGGCGCAGGCATACCATGCGGACGACGTCGCCGGGTTATCGGTGAGCCAGGCGTTGGTTTTGATCAAGGTGAACCCGGCCTCTTTCAGGAAACGATCGATTTCCGCCGCGAAAAAATAACGCATATGGTGGTCTTCTGAAAAAGCGAAAAGAGGCTGAGAGTCCTCTCCTTCAACAGACACATCAAAGCAAATTTCGACAACATTGGTGTCGTGATTGATGTTTGGAATGGCCTCACGCCGAAGACGTTTGCCGTCTTTTTCAATTTCTTTTTTGCGCCGGTAGGGCGGGTCTTCAAGGACACCGGGGCCATGCCAAAAATCGAACAAAAATATTCCGCCGGGCTTCAGGGCGCGCGCCGCAGATGAAAAGGCCTGAGATAAATCGTCATCCGTCGTTTGATACGACATCACATGAAAAAGGCTGACCACGGAATCAAATGACGCCTCGACATCCAGCGTCCTGATGTCGGCGAATTCGTAGGTTATGGAATCTCGCACCGCCGGGTCTTGGATGTCTGCCAGCTTGGTTTCTGCGAGACGAAGCATTTGGGCGCTGATATCGACACCGTGCACCTGGAACCCGGCCTCTGCAAAAAATGGCGCGTGACCACCCTAACCGCATCCCATTTCCAATACCCGCCCTGCATTAATCCCCTGGTCGGAAAGCAGGGCGACAACGTAATCGGTCTCGGATTTATAGTCTTTATCGCCGTACAGCAGGTCATAATAGATGGCGTAATCTTTGAAGTTTTCCATGCTTGATCAGGTGTCTCGTTTAATCAGGCGCTTAATCGTATCGGCGACATAGGATTGTTGTTCGCCGGTAATATTCAGCCCGTTTGGAATATATAACCCCCGCCGTGCCAGGCGCTCGGAAACAGAATAACCCTCGCCGGCAAACAATCCCATTTCTAAGAAGACGGGTTGTTCGTGCATTGGCCAAAAATAAGGCCGGGTGCCGATGCTCAATTTTGCAAGCTGTCCCAATAATTCTTCAGCATCAAACTCAATCGTGTCATCCAAGACCACGCCGTATACCCAGTAAATACTCTCGCTGTAGGAACAAGATTGAGGGGGAAGCTCTATTCCAGCGCAGCCCTGAAAGAGCCGGTTATAGGTTTCCGCGATGCGGCGTTTCGTCGATACGGTATCTTCAAGGCGTTCCATCTGGGCGACACCAATCGCCGCCTGAATATTTCCCATGCGATAATTCCAGCCGATGTCCTCATGGTGGAATCTGCGGCCCGGCTGGAAACATAAATTTCGCAAGCTTCGGCACGCATCGGCTATGTCCTCATTGTCGGTGACCAGCATTCCGCCTTCGCCGGTTGTGACAAATTTATTGGAATAGAAGCTGAATATGCTGACATCGCCAAAGCTGCCACAAGGCTCACCCTTGTAGGTTTGCCCCATCATTTCGGCGGCGTCTTCGATGATTTTCAGATCACCGTCTCTGGCGATTTCAAGAAGAGGGTCCATATCGGCGGGCAAGCCGTATATATGGACAACCATAATAGCTTTTGTGCGCGGCGTGATCCGGGCTTTCACCTGATTGACATCCATGGTCAATGTTACCGGGTCCATATCAACAAGCACGGGCGTCGCGCCGCATTTTACGATCGCGTTGACGCAGGAAATAATCGTGAAAGTCGGCACGATAATTTCATCACCCACCCCCAGCCCCAAGGCTTTGACGGCAATTTCCAGGGCCGCTGATCCATTTGCGACGGCGACGCCAAATGAGCGATTAACGCGCGACGCAACGCTTTTTTCAAAATCCGCGACGAATGAACCTTCCGATGAAATCCAGCCGGATTCAAGGCAATCGAGAACATACTTTTTTTCGTTTCCGGACAGGTCGGGCTCGCAGACGGGAATGAAAGGAACGTCGGTCATGTCGTGGTTTGGGTTTTAGGGGTTACGGCGCCATGGGAAACAATTTTCACCTGGGCATCATCAACGGTTTGAAAGCGAACTTTATCCTGGTCGCCCAAATATGGGCCCTGTTTCACTTCGTACATTTCGAGTTCTTCCAGAATTTTGAAACCATGGGCGCCGGCGATCAGGAACAACAAATCGCCCGCTTCAAGAATATGGCTTTCCAGGTAGGCCTGATCCAGGGTGTAGAAATCGACGCGCAATTTTCCCTTGCGAATGATCAGGGTCTCTTGCGTGAAAATAATGTTGCGCGGTATTTCATTGTGAAAATGCGGCTGGATATGGCTATCCGTCGGCAGCCGCATGAACGCAATTTGCTGGGGCTGTTCGGGGGATGAAAAAAACGACGTGCCCTCTTTATCAAAAGAACTTTTGATAATCATGCCTATTAATTCGTCGTCATTCTTTATTTCTACAATCATGATTTTCCAACTGATTTACCAGGGGCAGAATTTAAGCATTTCAAATATATACTCTAGCGACGTTCGGTGATGGCATGAATTCTTATGATAATGATCCTGATGACATACATGGATCCGAGCTGGAAAAACCGAAACCAATTTGGAAATGCTTTTGAGTCTCCATCGTCGTGAGCGGATAAAACGTAAGGAACCTCAAGAATGGACAGGCCATGCAGATTGGCCCTGTAAACAAGTTCGATAAAAGATTCGCCGAAGCCATAGGGCATGGGAATGACGTGATCAAAGACTTCGCGCTTCATGACGGTGAAATTAGACGTATAATCCTTGATATCCCGCCCGAGAACGATCCCCGCAAATTCATTTATGATTTTGCTTGAAATGGTGCGCACTTTACTGCGCTGGTCGTCGCCACCTGGCACATAGCGGGACGCGATGACCATATGATGTCCTGCCAAGTCTTCTATCATCTTTGGCAATAGGTCAGGCATCATCCAGGCGTCGGCATCTATCCAGCCGATAATTTGCCCTTGGCTTTCAATTATGCCCCGCATAATCGCCGATGCCAAACCCCTTGCCTTGGGCCTTTTGATAAGCTTGATGTGAACGTTGTCGAGCGCATTGATCCTTTCGCTCGTCTCATTGTTCGGACTGTCGTCAACGACGATAATTTCAAAAGGCTGCGGCAAACTTTCCAGTAAGGAATTCAAAGTCCCTTCGATGACTTCGGCTTCATTATAGGTTGCAATGATAATTGTGATGAGTTGGTCGGATGCCAAAATGTTATGCTCTTTTATAGGCTGGTTTGCTTCTGTCGCCGACACGAGCCAGAATACGTGCAGGTGAGCCATCTTTGCGGGAAGCTATCAGTTAGTCGGCAGAACATTCAAGGCTATATATGCGTTCGCTTTTATCGGGGTGGCGGATGGATCGGCGGAAGCGGCAATAATCTTGCACAAGTGCCCTTAATAAGCACCCGGACAGCCAGAATTTTAACCTAAACACCTTGACGTTCAGGGCGTAAACAACGTAGTGTTCGCGTCGTGAACATGGTTGTGGATAAAGATGCGAATCTGTCATGAGTGATAATCCCGATTCAGGACATGGCGCCACCGTCAATGAGGCCGAAATTACGCTCGGTGTACTCAACGCGGTAGAGCAAAACAGCACGGTGACTCAGCGTTCGGTGGCCGGCGAGCTCGATATTGCGCTAGGCCTGGCCAACGCCTACCTCAAGCGCTGCGCTAAAAAAGGCTTCATCAAGATCCAGCAGGTACCGCGTAACCGCTACACCTATTACCTGACACCCAAGGGTTTCGCGGAAAAAAGCCGCCTGACCGGGGAATATCTGTCCATATCATTTAACTTCTTCCGCGCCGCACGCAGCCAATGCACGGATTTATTCGAACAATGCGCCAAGGCGGGCCACCATCGCATCGCCCTGGCCGGGGTCGGCGATTTGGCCGAAATCGCAACCCTGTGTGCGCGCGACCACGATGTCGAGATTGTCGGCATCATCGAAACTAACGATTTTGAAGGGGTGCAGTTCGCCGGCCTGGACGTCTTCCGCACCGTCGATGATTTAGGCGCGGTCGACAGGATCGTCATCACCGACATGAAAGAACCGCAAAAGGCCTTCGATACGTTATTGCAAAGCGTCACGGTCGACCGCCTGATGTTCCCGAAATTTTTACACATTTCGCGGGTCCGCCCGCAATTGATGGAGGATTAGGCCCATGTATGGCTGGTTCGCCGTCAGCACCCAGGCCCGCGCCGAGGCCAAGGCCAAGTTTAACCTGGAACGCCAGGGCTTCGACGTCTACCTGCCGCAGTACCAAAAAACGCGCCGCCACGCCCGCCGCGTCGATGTCGTGGCGATGCCGCTGTTTCCGCGTTACCTGTTTGTCGGCATGGATACCGATGCGGCACCCTGGCGCGCCGTCAATTCGACCTTCGGGGTCAGCCAGTTGGTCGCCAACGGCAACGAACCGGCGCGCGTGCCCGACTATATCATCGACAGTATCCGCTGCCGCGAAGATGACAACGGCTGGGTGTCCATGGATAAATATTTGCCCTTTCACAAGGGCGATAAAGTGCAAATCAAAAGCGGCCCCCTGACCGATCAGGTCGGCCTGTTTGATTGTGTCGATGACAACGAAAGAATCTTCATCCTGCTCGACCTCATGGGCCGGGCGGTGAAGGTTCGCATGGACGCGGAACAAATCGGCGCCTTGGCCTAAAGGCCGCCGTTTCGCGTGTCCGGTTTTAACCGGCAGTCCGGGAGAGTGTTTTCACCCGGACTGCGGTAGCGTGCCAAATTTCTGAAACAAGCGTGAGTGAAAACGGCGACAACATGAGCTGGAAAAACCGCAAAGTTCTGATCACCGGCGCCGATGGCTTCATCGGTTCGCACCTGGCCGAACGGCTGGTCAGCTTGGGTGCCGAGGTTACCGCCCTGGCCCTTTATAATTCTTTCGATGCCGCGGGCTGGCTTGACGACGCCGCCGACGAGACCCGGTCGGCCCTGCGCATCGTGCGCGGTGACGTGCGGGATGCGCACCAAATGGCGGCCCTGTGCAAGGGCCAGGACGTGATCTTTCACCTGGCCGCCCTGATCGCCATACCCTATTCCTACGACGCGCCGTCCAGTTACGTGCAAACCAATGTTCAGGGAACGGTCAATGTTCTGCAAGGCGCGCTGGCCGGCGGTGCTACCAGGGTGGTCCACACCTCGACCAGCGAAGTCTACGGCACGGCCCAATTTACGCCGATCACCGAAGACCATCCCTTACAAGGTCAGTCGCCCTATTCGGCTTCTAAGATCGGCGCCGACATGATCGCCGAATCCTTCGCGCGGTCTTTCGAATTGCCGGTCGTCACCCTGCGGCCCTTTAACACTTATGGCCCGCGCCAGTCGGAACGCGCCGTTATCAGCACGGTGATCCGCCAAGCTCTGGACGACCGCTGCGACGCCATCCGCGTCGGTGATTTGACCCCGACCCGGGATTTTAATTTTGTCGGCGACACGGTCGAAGCCTTTCTCGCCGCCGCCGACCTCGATGCGGCGTACTCAGGTCAGGCCTTTAACGCCGGCAGCGGCCGCATGGTCAGCATCGGCGACATGCTCGACATGGTGCGCGCCGTGACCGGTTGTGAAAAACCGACCCTTCAGGAAGATCACCGCAAGCGCCCGGCGGGCAGCGAAGTCCTGACCCTGCTGGCCGATGCCGCCCGCCTGACCGCCGCCTCGGGCTGGTCATCGAAGATTGATCTGGAAACAGGCATCGAACGCACCGTCGATTGGTGGCGCGGTCGCATGGACAGGGTCCGCGCCGATAGTGGATACATGGTTTAAAAGACGTGACTGAAATGATCCCCCTGTGTGTTCCCGATTTAAGCGGCAACGAAGCCCGCTACCTTCAGGAATGCGTGGACAGCACCTTCGTTTCTTCCGTCGGGCCGTTCGTTACGCAGTTTGAAGGTGCCGTGGCCGCCGCCGCCGGCGTCACCGCGGTAACGGCGGTTTCTTCCGGCACCACGGGTTTGCATCTGGCGCTGATGACCGTCGGTGTGGTGGCGGGCGACCTGGTTATTTTGCCGTCGCTGACTTTTATCGCCAGCGCCAACGCCATCGCCCACTGTGGCGCATCGCCCTGGTTGATGGATATTTCGGCCGATAGCTGGGCGCTGGATCCCGATCTTTTTCGCGCGGCCCTTGAAAGCAAGACCGAACAACGCAACGGCGAAACGTTTCACACGGCGACGGGACGCCGGGTCAAGGCGGTGCTGCCGGTTTACGTTATGGGGCAACCCGCCGACATGGACCCCATCGTCGAGACGGCACGGCAGTTTGGCCTGGCCGTTGTCGCCGATGGCGCGGCGGCCTTGGGCGCCACGTACAAGGATCGCCCGATGGGTGATTTGGGCGCCGACCTGACGGTGATTTCCTTCAACGGCAACAAGACGGTCACCGCCGGCGGCGGTGGCGCGGTTTGCGGTAATGACGAGGCGCTCGTCGCCCAGGCCCGGCACCTGGGCACAACGGCAAGATGCGGCACCGAATACGACCATGACCGGGTCGGCTACAATTATCGCATGACCAATTTGCAGGCGGCGGTTGGCTGCGCGCAGATGGAACGGGTCGATGACCTGGTGGCGCGCAAGCGGGCGATCAGTCGTCGCTACACCGCGGC
>FLOH01001553.1_pt1 | contig 20861 bp, 22 predicted proteins | sample 756751 | NCBI WGS metagenome assembly FLOH01 (sample SAMEA4026879, study PRJEB14308) | marine metagenome | biome: coastal water; material: water | depth 74 m
AGGGCGCCCCATATGATCGCGGGCCAAAAATGAGAAAGGCCCCGCAGGTCAGAAGACGAACGGGGCCTTGGTGTTACTGGTGGCCAGGGACAGAATCGAACTGTCGACACACGGATTTTCAGTCCATGATACCGTCATGATTCACCTCTGGCTACCGCTAAGAAAATTAAGAGATTTCCGGCATTTTACCAGTCTGCGGCCCCGTTCACCGAACCTGTTACCGAACCAAAGTGGGCTATTCAGGTGGGGGTGGGTGGAATATTGAATTGCCTCAACCCCTTGGCTATACCACTGGCTGAACTTGGCCGATCCAAGTATGCCAGCCTTCCGAACCTTGGCCGAACTTGCGGGTCTGGTTGCCGGTGATACAGGTGCCTCAGGTGCCGTTTCTGGTTTCTGACCCTATGGCCCCTATGCAGCGGAGTCGTCATTGGCGTTGTCGCAAGCATGAGATTTGAGCGGCCAATGTCAGGCTTGGAGCTGCCGTTCCAACGGCTGAATCTGATTCAAGTGGAGGCCCGGACCCAGCCATGACTCGGCAATGGAAGCAATGCTTCAACAACTCACGCTCACGGCGACCAATCAATCCGTCTTGCGGTCGCAATAATCAATTGGCGGCAAACGGAAGAAGCTGGATAGGTTCTCAGAAAATATTTGTTGAAGATTGTAAATGTTACGCAGAAAGCAAATTGTTTGGCGCGGCCCAGTACACAATTGCCAATTGCATGAGATGATGTTGCTCTTGTAGTTACATTGAATGCGCAATTGTGCCATCGCTCTTTCTGAGACTTTAAATAATGGCCGGAACATAGGCATGTACGCATATATCTATGTCATATGTTGCTTTTACAATATCTTGAGACAGATCTATCACCAAGGTAGGACTAAAAATGCTGTGCCTAACCAAATCCACACGTTCGCTCTTCGCCATCCTAGCGGTCACGTCTATCGGAACCGCGCTTAATGGTTGTGCATCTGGGGGCATTCAAACTACTGCAGGGCAGCCAATACAAGATATTTTCCCTGCATTTTTGAGCGGAGATGCTCGGCTACATTGTGGCGTTTCATGCTCCGGTGCATGGGGAGCATCACGAAGAAAATCGAAATCACTCTATGAAAATTCACTATGGAAGGATCTAGCGCTTGGTGTCGCTGAAGTAGGGTTCGAATCAGACCTCACCTACTTTTACCTTGGCCGTGCGGCTGAGGGCCTCGGATACATGATTTCCGCTCGCGGTTACTACCGTCTAGCACTATCAGGGGTGCATAAGTGCGCAGGGATTTTTAATAACTGTGATGGATGGGTATTCCCAAGAGATATACGAACTCGCCTAGATGCTCTCGATGCGCAGGTTGCAAAGGAGGCTGCCGAGAAATCAGCGAAATTAGCAGCTGAGAGAGAGAAAAGGCAAGAGGCTGAAAGAGCCGCGAAACAAGAGGCGGAGCAACGAACAAAGGAAGCGGCTGAGAGAGAGAAAAGGCAAGAGGCTGAAAGAGCCGCGAGGGAAGCTGCTGCCGAAGGAACTGTTAAGAAATCTACGGCTAAGACCAATCGAGAAGCAACGGTCAAATCAACAAGGGAGTCAGCAGAAAAGGTATCAAAAGAGTCTGACGCCAATCCCGACGGAAAAGCAATGCCAGATAAATCGGTGTCGGAGAATGGCGCAGACATTAACGATTCTTCTGCAAAAAGTGCTGATGCGCCAAAAGAGCCACCACCGATCAGAGTTCGTTCGGTCCTAGATTTGTAAGACGTCGACTATTTTATTGAACGGAGAAACAATGGCCTCCCCGATTTCTGGCATCGAAGAATTGTTTTTGCGAATTTTCAAGAGTGCCCTGTTGGTGGTTATGGGCTTAGCTCTGATTGCCTTCGTATTCTTGCTGGGCTTCTCCGCATATCAGTATTTACAAGTTCCTGAGGAGCCGACACCGGTCCAGAATGCACCAAATAGAGAACCTAGCCTGAGCGATTTCAAGAATGGTTTGATGGAACAAGAAAAGCAGCGTAAAGAAGCGGAAACTAAAAAAAGCATGCCAGCAGAGCGGCTGGCCGCACAACCTTCGACACTTAAATTCAATGAAGAGGCTCTCACGCTTTATCGATGTTCAGTTGATTTCGCCAAAGCTGTTGGCGCTTTTGTTGAAGAGACTGACAACCAAGTCATTGCTGAAAACTTGGAGGATCTGCGATCTAGAATTGAGATAGTTGCAAATGGGTCTGGTCGAGGTAACCAATGGGTCGGGTCGGCTGTCAAATTTACCTGCAAGATATTGGCCGACCCTTTGATTGTTTCGATGAAAAAGGAAGGGAAAATAGGTACTGTACTTTTGCCTGCGCTAAATTTTCATCTTCGAACATGGGACAGAATTCAGGCTGAGAAAATTGAATTTGAACAAATGGAAGAAAAGCGCGTCGCATCCGAAAGACATGCCGAAGATATCCGTGTTGGCTCGGCAAAGGCGTCAGCGCTAGTGCTTGCAACTGCAGCAGCGGCTGCATTTTTGTTATTTATGCTGCTCACGATCTATTTATTGGGTGCCAGAATTGAAAGTAATTTGAGGAATATAAACGAATCAATTCGCGCGAATATCCCTCGGCAAGCCGATTGAGTCAATGCCCTTGCTTCAAGACCCTTGATCGGTTATTGCAAAGGCTTGCTTTCCGAGCAACCCTACTTCTACGTTTGACAAGCAAGAGCCATCCATTCACGCCGGGACTAAACGGCAGTTATCTGAGTAAACCGGCCAGATGGTATGCATTTGTGACCAGACCGCACCCAGTCTATTGCCGACGAAATCTCAATTCGAAAACCACCCGAGCAAGCCATAGCCCGCCGGGGGAGTCTTCCTACTACGCAGCCCTCGAAAACGGCAGGATCGCCGCTGTTGGGGTTTCTGCTGGTGTTGCGGTGGCGTCCTTGGCCTCTGGTGTTGGCTCCGGAGTCACCCTCGGCACAATCACCGACGCTCCATTCGCCGCTTCCCGCTGCGCATCCATAGACAGTCTCGCATAGCGTTGGCTGACCCTAGGGTCGCTATGACCGAGCAACATTTGCACGCTGTACAGACTTCCCCCATTGGCCAATACACTATCCGCGAACTGGTGCCGCAGCGTGTGAGCACGCATCTTGACCCCAGCAAGTTTTTGCAGGCGATGACGAACCCGGGTTATCGTCGTATAGGGTTTGCCAGTCGCCGGGTTGGCAAAGACATATCCCGTCTTCTTCAACTTCATCGCCTCGGCCAGCACATACATCGCACTTTCATTCAGCGGTACGGTGCGACTCTTCTTCGACTTGGCATTGGCCGCCGGGATCGTCCATAGACCCTGTTCCAGATTAAGCTGGTCATCGGTCAGCTTAAGAATTTCGCCGAGCCTGGCGCCTGTGCTCAACGCGAACATCAGAACATTGCACACCGGCCTGTTGCTGTCGTTCCTTAATACCTCGATGTAGCGTTGCAGGCCCTCAGCATCGGCGACGTCGTGCAGCTCATTGTTGACCAGGCGCAGCTTGATGCCCTTCAACACATTGCGCTCCAACAGTTCCAGTTCGACCGCGTAATTGAGGAGGCGTCTAGCCAGCTTGATGACGTGATCTTGAGATGCCGGACTCAAATGTGTCGTCGCAAGCTCAGCCTGATATTGAAGAAATTGGCTACGTGAGAGGTCCGCGAGTTTGATGTCGCCGAACTTTTCTTTCAGCCATAAGCGATACAGTTGTTCGCTCCGCTGGGCTGACCGCAAATGCAGATTACATTGTGGCCAGAAATGGCTGGTCCAAAAGCCATCTAGGGTAATGTTGCCCACTGTCGGTTTCTGCTCCGGCGCTTGCTTTGCCGATGCCAAGCGCTCCCCCTTTTTCTGAGTGGCAACCTTCCTAGCTTGCGTGACGGTCAATTCGCGGATTGTGCCCAAGTAGTCAAAGTAGTTTTTGCCCGCCACCTTCTGGCGAAGGCACCACGTCGGGACAGAGTTTGGCGTCGATCGAGCCTCAATGAGCAGGCCGCGAACCACAGAGTCACGAAACTCCTTCTTCTTTAGCCCGGCAGGGACGATCAATTGCGTGGCGATAAACGCCGGTGTGAGGGTAACAATCATGGTTGCGGATCTCCTATTCTTATTGGTGGTGTGTTTTGCTGAAGTGCAGCCCATGAAACAAGGCCGTGGCGGTAGGTAATGCATGTATTTCGGGTCATCTGAATTTCCCCTTTTAATGAAGTTGTTGGCATTTGTACTAGCGCAAGACTGTTGGAAGGATGGCCACCCTCCCGGCTGAAGGGAAAGGGCGGCTTGATGGTTAAAGTCCCAGCGACTTCTGATCCACCATCCAGCGCAGGGTGCGAATCGTCAGCGGATCGCCTGAGCACCGCCTCATGCCCTTCCAGAATTTAAGAACCGCTGCAAGGCCTTTGTATTTCCGTCCCCGCTGGAACCATGCGTTAGCTAAGGTGAATCCGTCGGGGTGGCCAGCGGTTTCATAGTTGATGATGATCAGGACACGCTTCCAACTGCGCCTTGGGTGAGGATCGTCGGGATGCAGTTGCGCCAGCAAGTCCTGTAGTTCCGCCATGAGCTCCACTGAAGGCTGTGCAGAAAAGGCAAACGTGACTTTGCGCAAACGGGTCGCTTTCGGAACTGATCGCGGTGTTTCTTCGACGGCTATTGCGCCTGTCGGAAGGTTGAATTTCGAAGTATTAGAACTAGATGTCATTTTTATTTCCTTAAAATTAATTTGATGATTGCTGCGGTGCAAATGGACCGCTGGCGGCCGAAAAGCCGCGCCATGGGGGTCGCCATCCGTGAGTCGCGCTGGCCCGGCCTCGGACCCCTCTGGGGCTGCGGCGGTGGAGATCAGGCGAGCCGGGGTTGCCCACCCAGACGGCTGCCCTCGCTTTTGCCTCGCATAGCCTCGCTTCCCCCGCGCCGAAGTGAGGCGGAGAAAACCGTTGCCGCCCATGGCACGGCAGCAGTTCGCCTCGCTTGCCTCTCTTCTTTTGAAATATTGAAAAAATAATATGGAATACATACACCCTGAAGTTGGCTGATTTGCCCCCGCCCGGCTCCACGGCTGCGACAACTTTTTCACGCGGGCCGGTTTTGCCGAGGCACCCGAGGAATGCTTGCCGCGCATGGGCTGCTGCCGAGGCGAAAGTGAGGCGAACCGAGGCGACGCGCAGTGTGTGCCGCGCGGTCCCGGTTGCCCCGGACCTGCGATCACAATTCAAGGTGCGTCAGCGGCTTGGCCATCTCCTTTGCCCATTCCGGCTCTGTTTGCTGCCTCCAGAAATCGATCCGCGTCAATGCCAGCGCCCGAGCCTTTTTGCCATCTGCCAAACGAACCTGGTTAGGCCTCGCATAGACGCCAGATCGTTTGCATGCGCCGACGATGGCCTTGGAAGAGGTATTCTTGTGACCTGTGTCGATCCCGTACTTTGTGCTGAGTTCGTTTGCAGTCGCCAGTTCGCGCCCAAACACCTTGGTAATATCTGAAGCCAACAAGTCCGCAATCCATGCCTCCAGGTCGCTGCGGTTGTCGTCGGCCATTTGTTGCTTGGCGACGGTCATGGGTGCCGGTGCTCTCGGGTTGAAGTCGCCCAGCGGATAGTGCAAGAGAAAATGATGCAGAGCCGCCAACCCGCCCGAGTCACGCCACGCGACGAATAAATTGGCCTGCGCCTCAGGCAAACGTCCAGCCTCGATTTCCCAGACAAAGAAACGGCGGTCGTGATCATTGACAAATAACGCGTCGTGGTGATTGGACAGGAATATGAAGTTCAGCAAGTTCGGCTGCTCGCGATCCGGTTGGTACTTTTCGTTGACATGAACGGCGGTGCCGGTGATCAAACCTTTCAGCTTGTCGTTTTGCTGACGTTTGTCGGTGCCAGAGACTTCGTCGCCGATGACCAAGATGCGTCGATTGGCCCATCCGTTGAAGCTAGCGCCGAGTTCCTCCTGGCCGATTACCGTGGCATGGGTGGGACCGATAATGGCGACTAGGGTCTCGAACAGCAGGTTCTTGCCGACTCCTTGCGCGTGACTCCAGAATGCCAATGACACGAACATTTTGACGCCGGGGCGCTGGATCAAATGCGCCATCCATTTCTGAGCGTAACGACGCGCAGCGCGGTTGGGCATCATTCGCAGCAGCAGGCGCAAGAAAGGCCTTACCTTGCCTTTGGCGGGAACGGTTACGAAGCCTTGCCACTCGTTCAGGCAATTGTCTGCAGTCACCACACGCTCCCCTGGACGCATGACCAACGCTTTGTGCTGTCTTCTCTTAGGCGATGAGAGCCATGCCGAACCAACCCCCACAGATTTGAAGGAGGAGCCGCTTAAGACATTGATCTTCTGGTTGTCGTGCTGAAGTCTGAATCTGGCTGTCTCGATAAAATTGGCAAACTCGAAACGGTAGACTGACCCGAACTCCTCGATAAACGCGAACCGGTCGTTCAGAGAATCGAGAGCGGAATAATTGTCTCTTTCAAGCCTTGCATCTTCCTCATGCTGATCGTTGGTTGTGTCGTCAGTCACTGTCGCAACCAGTGTCAGTGGCAATTTGAATTTTTCCTCTCCCGTGGATACCCTACTTTCGTCTTTGGCCGGGGTGGATATCGAAGGGAATACGACTTGGGTTTCGAAAGTGTCGAACTCCTCATCCACCGGAAGTTTCCAGCCAAGGGTAATCGGGGAGTTGCATTTGACGTTACAGCCGCTACAGCCATCCAGATTGGATTTGCGAAACTGTAGGCAGGTCGTTGGCGGCAACTTCAGGCGATAGCTCAGTTTCGCCTCGGTCTGAGCCTCGTCGTAATCTTCATGCCCACTACTCCACTCATGTGCGATCGCTTCCCCCGTCAGGCAGTAACCAACGATACCCAGGCAGTCGAACCAGTTTGGCTCCCGTTGATCCTCGCCCTTGGTATCGCGAAAGTGGCCAATCTGTTTGCAGCGATCGGCGATCACGTTGGCATCAGATGCCGGATAGTCGGTGGCCATGTTCTGGCTGTCGTCACCCATATCGCCATGACGAGGTTGGTAGGTCTGTTTCACGCCAGCCTGACAGGCCGGTGTCACCTTGCCGATTTCAATCAGAACTGAAGCTGAGGCAACGCCACCATAGAAATGCCAGCATCGCGCGTGCTGAACGGTTGCAAGATTTACGGCCCACGTCCCTTGTTGCTGGTAGAGATTGGCCCCCGATCCGTCCTTTGCCCCGGCCTGCCCCTGCCAGAAATGTGCATCCAGACCATGCCATGCGGCAAAGTAGTCTTCAACGCCAACTGGTGTGTCGATGGGTATGCAAACGCGAGCGCGCACTCCATATTTGTCGGGTCTGCCATGTGAGAACGTGGTGTAGGCGAGATAGGTGATGCCAGCCTGTTGGAGTGAAGCTAGGCCGGCCAAAAAGTCCGCCTCGGAAACGCCATCAACGTCCATGATGATGTTGCTGGCGACCGTGACGTGCCCCTTGGATCTCTGCTTGCCAACGGTCGGCCTGAAATTGTCCGTGGCAAACTCTAGAGTTCTGCCGACGAACGGTGCTTCCTTGAGAAGGCATGGCACAAAGTATTGGCCAGTCTTTTTGTCACCGAGGATGACGGCCTTTTCAGGGCACAGGACGGCGGTGATTTCTGTCCAGCTACGGTTTTCAAGTTCAAGAACCGGTGCCGTTCCGGTGAAGCCCTTAAACGTAGTAAGTGATCCACGCCAATCGGCGAGCGGCATGGTGCCCAGAATTGATGCGGACAAGGAGGGATGGGCTCCCGATACCGACGCGGATGGGGCAATGGCCACCTCGACGTTAGCTTCTGCGGTGCTTGGTGCAGGGTCTAGTGTTGGCACTAACCCTGGTAACACTGTACGTATATCAGACATAGAAAAACCCCAAAGTCGTAACCGCCGTGAAGCGGTTGTGTTGAACTTTGAGGTTTCCTGGATGTACAGTGGAATGCGAAAGTCTACCTTTCGCCTGCTGAACCTCTCTGGCCGAAACCAGATCTAGCAGATGATCACTATGCTACCGAACAACTTCCTTGGCGTCAAAATATTTTGAGCCAAGCCCTGCTCCAACGTCCTTGTCCTGCATGACTTCCCTCGTTTCGCCATTGCCGCATCTCCGATTCGCCATCCGTTTCGGGTCATCCGCAACATCCTTCCCCTTGCAGCAGATGGACTTACCGCCGATGTTGCGGCGTGGCGGCAAAAGGGCAGGGATCAGGCGGCGCGTCGGGGCCGAATTGGTGTTCCGTCGGAAGCTACAAGGGAGCCCAGTGCTTAAAAGTATGTCGCGTTCCAATCGAATTGTGTTGCTGGGGAAAGTTTTTAACACGGCTTTCGCGCAAGCGAACAGACCGGATTTCAAACAAAGCCGGTGCAAGCTCGCCTACTGACACGCTACTGATACTTGAGTATTCCCGGCACCGCCAGCAACAGCAGACCCCAAAATAATAGGAACAGAGCGATACGCAGCGACGCGAACATTATTGTCAGTAGATAAGCGATCAGGGTGTCCAGCATCTCGGTCACTTGCGCTTTTCAATAGCCGCGCACAGCGTCTCCAACTCTTTCACCTGCCTGCTTACTTCGCGACTTTCCCGAAACAGCGAAAACGTTGAGGGTCTTGGCTTCTTGAACATGTGCGTCCCGATGATGAAACCGAATACCGCTGATGCAAATTTCTCGGAGCTGCTTCTGCCGCGTGATTTCATGGTTTTTCCTTTGGAATAGATGCAGTGTCACCTCGGCGCCCCTTCTCTGAATGCCATATCAACGGACGAACAAATACCTCCGTACGAGGCGGATCAGCGGATACAGCAAATTTTCGGAGAGAGGTGCCAGTCGGCGAATGAAACGGCTGGTTTGCCTCAGCCGGGTACTACAAGGATCAGCGTTGCACTGATCGTTTGGTATTGCCTAATCGCAGGACAGCCCCGCAAGATACGTAGCCTGTGATCTAACCGCTTCGCCAAACGCGGCATCGTCCAGACAGTCGAGGTCAGCATCCAGCAGGCTATACACAGCGTCAAGAATGAATACATCAATCATTTTCAAACTCCTTTTTTGTGTCGATGAAAGAGATAGGCGGCAATGCATCCGAGAACGATCGCCGTGGTGGTTACTACGGGGAACAACAAGATCAAAATGCCAGTGCCCAATATTCCGATGCCTCTCGTTGAGGAAAAGGACAAGGCCAATGCGGTGCAGATGAAAATGGCCAGCGCGGTCGCCATCGAGTTCAGGTGGTGGCCGGTGTAACTGCCTTCTTAGGCGACTTCTTTGCTGCCTTCGGGATCGCTGGGACTACCGTAACGACCATAGGTCCTGCGCCTTCGGGCATAGACGCGGGCAACAAATCGGTCCCTGCCTCGATCAAGGTCTGTAGCTCCGACCACAATGCAGTAGGGGTATCACGGACATAGCCCTCTTCGGTACGGGCAAGGAGTCCGGCATGCAGCAGGCAGGCAATCGTGAAGTAGCGGCTATTGACGGATCGCCCTTGGAACAACAGTACGAACGCCTCGGCAGTGAATGTGCCTTCCGCCGGAACCTTCGCTAACGCCTTCTCGATATCCGCCAGTGCCAGCCAGTCAGTATTGAACTTGCCGTTGCCTGAGTTCTTCCAGAGGCGGATATAGATGCGGTCCTTGCTGCTGGCCAGGTAGCCCAAGTGATATTCCAATTCGCTCAGTTGGCTTAGACTTTGAGCCTCAGCGATCTTGGCAACACGAATATCCAGTACTTCGAGGCCGGGTACAACTTCAGTGTTGGTCATGCGATGTTCTCCTTTGATGGTTGGTTGGGTATTCATATAAGGTGGCTGTATTTGCGCTAGGGATTCCAGACGGTATTGGTAGCCACCATGTGCTCCTCGACTCGGGCAGTAGTCCATAGCTGCTTTGGGACGAAGTAAGTACTTCCACCAGCATCGTTCCAGCAGAGCAAGAAAATCACCCATTCGGGATCACCGGAGTTCTCTTTGAGGTAAGTGCAGCTATCCCAGGTGAGCGGCAGATCGGTCACGTTGGGCCACTGGTTGTCATGGCTGCTGGCCCAATCCATGTCCATGCCCTCGATCTGCTTGAGGTCATCGGCGGTTTCGCAGACAAACACTCCCCCGCCCAACAGATCGGCGTAGTCCTGACTGGCTTCGGGCTGCTGCAGTAGCCAATCGATGTCGGCGTCGGTAACGTCGAGTGCGTCGGTGATTGGGCGATGGGTATTTCGGCAATAGTTGATCAGTGCCGATGCCTGATCCTGCAGCAGCCTCAGGGAAATCCGGCCTTCCCCGTAGCTGCGGTATGCGTCTATAAATCGTTCGATAGTGATCATGTGTCCTCCAGAAATGAAAACGCCCAGGGATTTCTCCGAGGGCGTTGGGGTGAATGGAATTGGTCGTAGTGACTTGAAACTGATTAGTCTTTCGAACCGGCTGTTTTGTATGAGCGCCAGACATGGGCCAGGCCGAGCAGGAGGGCAATGGCTACAGCAAGTGCCAGCATTCCTTTGAGGAAAATCACCGTTACGGCAAGAGCGCCAAGTTGGATCAGTGCAACTCCTGCGGATACTGACGCGATCGAAATCCAGAACATGTAGTTCTCCTGTTGAATGGGGAAAAACAAAAGTGCCCCGGATCTATAAGACCAAGGGCACTCTGAGAGGCGTGGCACTTTCATATTTATTGACCCCAAAGTGTCACCGAAGGGTCTTGTTGTTATTGGGTCACGATCGTGACCGGACTACATCATCGTTTGGATCGATACATCTCTATTGCGAGGACGATTACCGGTATCAGTTCAGCGGCCAACTTGGCTGCCTTGCTGATCAGGAGAAGGATTGCAGCAGGTGGTGGCAAATAGTCTCCTTTCGTGGGCTGGAAATAGAAAACCCCGAGGTCCGCTGGGGGGCAGACGCCGGGGTTCGGGGGGTACGGCAGGGGTTACTGAGTGACGGCTATTCGGCTGTGAATCTGAGGAGATATATTTGCGAGATGTGCCCATTGCTGCCGGTGGCGGAAAATGGGAGCGGCCGTTCGCGGCGAAGGTCGGAATCGGGAAAGCTGCCGTTGCTGCCGTTCAGCTTCGTGGTGCCGATGTCGACTTGGTGGCGTTGCAGTCATGCAGCCTCGGTGAATTAGCGGCTAGCTCGGTCTAAAGGTGGATTTCCCGGATAATCACTCTATTCGTCAAAATAGCAAAGACCATTCGTTAAATTCGACTTGACGTCCTATCTCTGCAGCCAAATACGCACGCTAAATTGGCCGTCTTGCCTTGGGCAAATCGCCGTCCGCCATCACGTCCCCGGGTCGGAGCTAGAGTGCAGACACCCTTCGCGCCGATCTGTGCAAAACGCGCAAACCGGTCGATCGATGCCCCCGCAAAACGGTACCCGGTTCAGTGCCTGGCGGCAGAATGATGCTTGGCCTCCAGAGCCGGCAAAGTTTTCACGTAAGCCAACGCGCTCCGGATTTCATCCTCCGAAAGGATGTACTTGAACTGTGGCATCACATAGGCGGGCTCTGGCAACCGACTCAAGCCTTCACGGATACTTTCCAGAAGCTGTGCATCTCTCCCTTTGGTTACATCTGCATTCGAAAGGTCGGCAATGTACTGTACCCCGGGCTGGAAAAACGCAGAACGCGGGCCGTCGCCCTTGCCGAACAAGCCGTGGCACAACGCACAATGATCGCCGAAGATTTTCTCACCACGCTTTGCCGAAACTCGCATGCCGCTCGGTTTGAAGTGGGGCTTCACCATCATTTCCCCCTTATCAGCCTTTGCCATGACCTTCTTGGGTGACTCTTTCATTTCGGCAGCGGCTATGGGAGCCGCCAATACCGCCGCCATACCGGCGACCAGAGACAATACAAAAACTGGTTTCATGACTGGATCTCCTGATCTTGTGATGAAAAATCGGCGGCTGGGCCGAGTTCCTGACGATGCCGAAGCAGGAAGCAGCGCATGGTTTCGAGCAGGGCACAGTACAAATTTTCCGACTTCGACGCTGCCGCAAGATCTGCCAGGCTGCTGCCCAGGGGCAGCGCAAACTTGTCCAGAAACTCGGTTTGCATGCTGCGTATCCCGCCAAGAACCTCAGCATCACCGTTGGTCGCTGCCTCGTTTTCCCGAAAGCAGAGCAATTGCGAGAACTCAAGCTCCACGCAAAGATGATCCGGCAGGTCCTTGAACGATTCCGCAATATCGACGCCATTTCGATGGTAAAAGCTCTTGATCGCGATCATTTCCTCTAGGCGCTTGTCGCTATCGATTGCCGTATACAGCGAGCCATACGGCGGGCAGGGAATGTTTGGATAGTTCACCGAGAAAAGGCCAATATGCGCCGCCTCCACATCCTCATAGGAAATATCGCGGATCATGGAAAAGAAAGTTTTGGCGGATGCTAATCCCTTAGCCCGCAATACGTCGTCGCCTTCAAGTATCTCCGAGAAGATTTCCAAAAACTCGTTCTCGGTCTCCGTTTGCCGGAAGTATTCGAATCCCTCTTCGCCCGGATGCGCAAGAGCCAGTTCGAAAAAATGGTAAAGGCGCGCCCGGCCGAGCGCTATAGAACCAGGATTCATTCGGAGATCGCCTAGTCCCGCAGCCTCAATTTCTGATTGGACAAAAGAGTTCATGTTCATATCTCCGTTAGATGTCCTTCATTTTCACTGGCGCCTCAACGTGGTAAGGCTCGTCGAGCAATCCACCCATCGCCTGACCGAAATATTTCTCAAGTTCCTCGGGCGGGACATTTTTCGGTGGCACGTACCAGACCGACGGAATGGTGCCAAAGTCGGGGCGATACTGGCGCGGACCATCGGTACTGATGACGCGATGAGTCGCTTTCAGGCCGACTTCCGGGTTGTAGGGCTTGACACCTAGCGAGGGGTCGCGGATCAACTTCGAAATCGTGCTTTCCGGGTCCATCAGGTTGCCGAAAATCCGGATCTTGCCGACACAGGTCTTGACGCACTGCGGCTCCTGCCCCTTTTCCAGAAGCGGAAAGCAGAATATGCATTTCTGCGACTTCTTGGCGACCGGGTTGTAGTAGATCTTGTCGTAGGGACAAGCCTTGACGCAGTATTGAAATCCTTCGCACCTGTCCTGATCGATCAAAACGATACCGTCCTCGTTCTTGTAGATCGACCGGGTCGGGCAGGCGGGCAAGCAGGCCGGGTTGGCACAGTGGTTGCAAGGACGCGCAAGGTAGAACTGCCACAATTTTGGAAACTTGCCCTTGGGCGTGTCCTGATAAAGATTGGAGAAACGATAGTCCCAATCCGGCGGATTCTTGCTGCCGTTCTTGCGCGGATACTTGCCGAATGGCTGGGTCGCAACGCTGTTCCAGTACATGTTTTCCTGACCGGGATTGCTGGTCCAGGTCTGCTTGCAAGACATGGTGCACGTATGGCATCCAATACATTTGTTGATGTCAAGCAGCATGCCAAACTGAACCCGATTGCCATAAACGGTGTTGGGTTTCCCGTAGTATCTCTGCCAGAGTTTTTCAGACATGACGACTCTCCTTGACTATGCTTTTTTGACTTCACACGACTGATCGAAGTGACCGGAGACCGGCCCCCAGACATTCGGAATGAAGTAGATTTCGTGGATCGGGTTGATGGCGTTGTGCGTCAGGGCGTTCCAGTGTCCTTCACGAATCTGTTCGCGCTGCCAGCCGAAGTAGATCAATACCGCGCCCGGGGGCACCGACTCACGCAGCTTGACCTTTGCCTTGACATAGCCGTGCTGGTTGTAAGCCGTTGCCCAATCACCAGCGACCAGCCCTCGTTTGGCAGCATCATCCGGGTTGAGTTCCAGCAACGGCTGACCGATATCGTCCAGTTTCAGGATTTCCTCAGTGGTACGCCAGGACGAGTGCACGCTCCAGCGTGTGTGGCGAGCGTGATACACCATCGGATATTTCTCGTGCAACGGATTGCGTTCCTTCTTCGCTTCGCTCCAGACCTTTGATGGGCCATAAGGGGTCGCGACGTGCGGTTCCTTGTGCACGGGCAACTGCTCGCCGTATTCGATGAAGCGATCTTCATCCTTGTAAAGTTCCTGGCGCCCGGAAGCGGTCTTGAACTTGTGCTTACCTTCGATTTCCTCGGTAAAGGATGCATAAGGCGAACTCGGCAGATTTACCCGGATGCAGCGTTCCTTCTTCAGGCGTTCGAAGGTAATGCCTTTGACCTTCGGTCCGCCGGTTTCGAGAAGAAGCTCAATAGCGGGCTCGGGTCGATCAAACTTGAAGATATCGCCTGTTCCCAGTCGCTTGCACATCTCGTGGTAAATCCAGATGTCTGTCTTGGCTTCGAACATTGGCTCAAGCGAGCCTTCTGCCAATTGGATATACGGGTGCGCCGGCGTGGTCGCCATGTCGTAGGGCAACTCGAACCAGCTCACCACCGGCAACACGATGTCGGCAAGTTGTGCGGTGGTGCTCATCTCGATTTCCGGCGAGACGATCAATTCGATCTGGGGCAGAACGTTGCGCGTCAGGTTGCTTTGGTCCGACGCCTCGCCCAGCAAGTTGCCGCCTGCCGCCCATATGACGCGAATCTGGCGCCAAAGCTTTGCCTTGTTGGCCATGGTTTCGGTCGGGCCGTTGACAACATAGGCGGTATCTAGCGGCACGGGGCGATAACGATCCCCAGGCTTGCCTCCCTCTTTCTTGGGGAAAAAATAATCCGTCGGATTGATGCGCATCAGATACTGTCCGGCCCAGGGGCTGACGCCACCGCCCTGACGGCCGACGTTGCCGGTAAGGATACCCAGTTCGATTACCGCACGACCAATCAGGTCGCCGTGATACCAGTGGTTGATGCCGGTGCCTGCCCAGATGCTGGCCGGCTTGGCTGACGCATATTCGACGGCGATGCGCTCGACGACTTTTGCGGGCACACCAGTGATTTCCGAAACGGTCTTGGGATCATAGTCTTCAAGTTTCTTCAACAACAAAGTGTGGGCCGTCGAGCAACTGACCTTCTTGCCATCCTTGAGGGCGATTTCCCACGTTCCGGTCAGCGCCGCGTTGTCTCCAAAATAGGCATCGGGGACAGGCTTTCCGCCCTGCGCGTCATAGACCATGAAGGTCTTGGCATCTCCGTCGGCCGCAAGGTCGGAGGCTTTCAGATACTTGCTGTTGTCGTTACGGACCAGCAAGGGCCCGCTGGTGGTGCGCCGCAGATACGCTTCATCGGCAAGCCCACGCTTGACTACGACGTGGCACATGCCGAGTGCCAGCGCACCGTCTGTTCCCGGGCGGACGCGAACCCACTCGTCGACCACGCTTGCCGTCGGATCAAAGTAGGGCGAGATATAGACGAGCTTGACGCCCTTTGCACGCACATCGGTGAAAAAGTGCGCATCGGGCATCCGCGTCTGGACGATATCCGAACCCCAGATGAGCGCGTACTTGGTGTTGAGTACATCCTTGAACTCATGTTCTTCGGTCTGCACATTCCAGGTGATCGGATGAGCCAGCGGCAGGTCCCCGTACCAGTTGTAGAAGGTACCAATGCCGAAACCGTTCACGGCGGCGAAGCGAAAGCCTGCACCCTGCTTGACCAGGCCGGTGGCCGGTACTGGCGGATAGATCCAGATCGTGTTCTGCCCGTATTTGGCGGCTATGCGTTTGATCTCGCTGGCAACAAAATCCAGTGCCTCGTCCCAGGAAATTCGCTTCCACTGACCGGCGCCGCGCGGCCCGACGCGCTTCATCGGAAACTTGATCCGGTTCGGAGAATAGACCCGCCGGTGATAGGTTGCGCCCTTCATGCAGCCGCGAGGATTGTATTCGTCATCCGGATAGTCGAGCGGCTGCTCGAGACGCGTGACGATGCCGTCCTTGACGACTACGTTCCAGGCGCAAGAGCCCGTGCAATTCGGCATGTTGATGGTACGTACGGTGCGCTCACCCTGGAATATGCTCCTGTAACCGTCTTCCCAGGGACGATCTCTGCGCTCTACAAGAGCCGCAAGCGCGGGACGACTCAGTGAGAAAGGAAGCCCGGCGATGGCAGCGACAGACAGGCTGCCCTTGATGAACTCGCGGCGGCTGGTTGTCATGATATTTCTCCGAATGAATTTGATGGCTCTTGGCCGATTTGTCCGGCCACCGCACCGATCTGCTGGGCGGCGGCCGGCCCCGAGGGATCTTTCGATGTCACATGGACAAGGCCTTGACCACATCCCCGACAGAGTGAATGGTGCCCAACACGGTAGGACTGCCCCAACGCACGTGATGCAGATTCTCCGGAACGCTCGCCAGCGAAATCATCAGATTGTTGAAAGCGCCGAGATCGGCCGTCTCAAAGTAGGTGATGAAATCGGTGTCGTCGAGGCCGGTCGAGTGATAAAGCTTGCGCTTGACGTTGACCAGATAAGCCAGTGTCGGCACTGTGTGGTTCTCCATTTCCTTCAGCCGCTGCGCATCGGTCATATTCCACCATGCCGCATCCTTTTTGATCGGAACCACGATTGAATAGCGCGGAGCTTCCCCGGAATAGGTGGCACTGGACAGACCCTTATTGAGGTCGGTTGATTTGTCCTTGGTGATGTAGTTCAACGCCTTGGTGATACCCACTAGGTTCTCCGTGACATCGGAGTGCATGCCGAAGCGGGTAGCGCGGAAGTCGATCAGGAAAGCCTGGGTGGCAGCCATGTCGTAGGCATGGACACGCAGATAGTAATCGCTCTGTGCCTTGAAGCCGCGCGTCAGGTAGGCCTCAACCTTCACTTTGTCCTTGTACTTATCGACGACAGCCATGACCTCGGCGGCAGCACCCCTGCGTTCGGCTGCCGACAACCGGTAGTAGTCAGGGCGAACCTTGTAGGTCGAGAAATTGCCAAACACTCCGGGCGCCGAAAGAATCTTGCTCATGTCGGGCGCAGGCATTGCCATTTTCTGATCCATGGCCGGCTTTTGCTCCATGGCTGCTTTCTGCGCCAGTGAACTACCGCCTGTCAGCATGAGGCCGATTGACAGGACTGCTATCGTGATTTTGCTCATATCTAATCTCCCTTTCAGAAAAGTTGCTTACGATTCCATAAATAACTGAGCGAGATTCTCGTCCCGGCAAATCCCGAAGTATTGATTTGAATCAAACAAAAGCTGGCTATCTTGCGACTTTATTTTTGTCAGGTTATGTAACCAAAAGTCGCGATTTATCGAAGGATAATCAGCCGTCAGTCCGAGCCTCTCTCCCCGGTCTTTCTGTCCCCAACGCACTTCATTTCGTACTTGCCGGTGCTCTGCTTTGCGGCCCGATTGCTCGTGCTCGCATTGGCAATGTTTTTATTGCGGTGGTGTAACCTGACACCCTGATGCCACGAACTAATAACAAGGGCGAACAATTGAATGAGGGCGAGGTGCAGCTCAGGGATCTTCTGGTCCGTGGGCTCACCGGTGATACTCATGCCTACCATGCATTCCTGAAGAAACTCAGTGCACATTTGCGTGCCTTTTTGGGGAAGCGCCTTGTCCATTTGTCATCTGAAGTCGAGGACCTTGTTCAGGAAACGCTGCTTGCCGTGCATAACCAACGCCACACCTATGACGTACATCAGCCACTGACACCGTGGATACATGCGATTGCCCGGTACAAACTTGTGGACTTGCTTCGGCGCCGTGAGCATCTCGATTCACTTACCGATTCACTTGACGATGCAAGTGATCTCCTTTCCTCAGCGAATGGCGACGCCGCTGAAGCAAGGCGCGATCTGGGCAAACTGCTTGATCTACTGCCGGATCGCCAGCGACTTCCTATCATTCACACGAAGCTTGAAGGCTTGTCTGTCGCCGCCACAGCCCAGATGACCGGCATGTCCGAGTCGGCGGTGAAGGTCGGCGTACATAGGGGCTTAAGAGCCTTGGCGGCGAAGATGCGGGCCGGCTCATGAAGACCGAAGATCTCGTGCTCATGCTGGCGACCGGTGCCGATCCCGTAGAGCCTAACGCCCCCATGCGCCGCTTTTCAGCCGCTATCGGTTTGGGGCTTCCTGTATCAATCTTTCTGATGATCACCACCCTCGGTCTGCGACCTGACCTTTCAGATGCACTTGCATTGCCGAAATTCTGGATGAAGGTTGGATTTGCCGGATCCCTCGCAGTTGCGGGACTGTTAGCCGTTGATCGGTTGTCGAGGCCAGGAGTCAAGCTCGGACTTGTTCCTGTCGGGATGAGCCTTCCCGTCATCGCAATCTGGGGGTTGATTGCCTTTACGTTGCAAAACGCCATACCAGCCGAGCGACTGGTCCTGTTGTTAGGAAAGACCTGGGCGGTCTGCCCATTCCTGATCGCCATGCTGTCAGCACCGGTGTTCGCGACGACATTTTGGGCGATTCGCGGCCTGGCGCCAACGGAGTTGCGGCTTGCCGGGGCCGTCGGCGGGCTATTTGCGGGAGCAGTCGGGGCGCTGGTTTACTCCTTGCATTGCCCTGAAATGGAAGCGCCATTCATTGGCACTTGGTATTTACTCGGTATCCTAATCCCGACGGCTATCGGCACTTTGGCAGGAACTCGCCTGTTGCGGTGGTAGCAGGAGTTGCGGAACCGGGTCCGCTTGCCATTGGTGAGCAGACATTTGACCTAATCTAGAAGAATGTCTCCTGATGGCCGGGTGCGGGAGTAGAGATTTCGAGAGCCAACGGCAGCAATCGCTGCGTAGCTGAAGTTCAGGAAAAGGAACTCGGCGGTTCGGATTCAATGGCCGCTTACGGGAAATCACGCTGGTCCAGTGTCCGCTATGGGAGCACCATGCCGAGCGGCGGCTGATGGCCCAGACTGTGTAAAAACGGGAACTTATTGATTTCTGCTCGATCTATGCAATAGACATTATTGATCGAGGGCGGCGGGATGAAGCGATTCATACAGGGAGAAGACAGGACGCAAAGCACCTTGCTGCCCGAACTCCTCGACGAGTACATTACTGAAGCCAATCCAGTGCGGGTGGTTGATGTGTATGTTGATGAACTCGATCTGGGTGCACTGGGATTTGAAGGAGTTGATCCGGCAGCCACTGGTCGGCCGGCCTACCATCCAGCCGTGCTGCTGAAGATCTACATCTACGGCTATCTGAACCGGATTCAATCCAGCCGGCGTCTTGAACGCGAAGCACAGCGCAACGTTGAACTGATGTGGCTGACCGGACGGCTGACACCTGACTTCAAGACCATAGCCAATTTTCGCAAGGACAACGGCAAGGCCATCCGGGGCGTTTGCAAGCAGTTCGTTGTGCTGTGCCAGCAATTGGGTTTGTTCTCGGAAGCCGTGGTAGCCATCGATGGCAGCAAGTTCAAGGCCGTCAATAACCGTGACCGCAATTTCACCAGCGCCAAGCTGCAGCGGCGCATGGAGGAAATCGAATCGAGCATCAACCGCTACCTGGTCGAACTCGACAGCGCCGACCGGCAGGAACCGGCCGTGGCGCAACTGAAGGCAGAGCGGCTACACGACAAGATTGCGGCACTCAAAGATCAGATGAAGACGCTCAAGGAGATCGAAGTCCAACTTAAGCAGTCACCTGACAGGCAGATATCCCTGACCGACCCGGATGCACGTTCGATGAAGACGCGCGGCACCGGCATCGTGGGCTACAACGTACAGACGGCGGTAGATACCAAGAACCATCTGATTGTGGCCCACGAGGTCACCAACGACGGAATTGACCGGCACCAGCTGTCATCGATGGCCGTGCAAGCACGGGCGGCCATTGGAACCGAAGCGCTCACGGCCATTGCTGATCGCGGGTATTTCAAGGGCGAGGAAATACTAGCCTGCCACGAAGCCGGCATTACGGCGATCGTTCCCAGGACGATGACGTCGGGCGCCAAGGCGGACGGACGATTCGACAAGGCCGACTTCATCTACGATGCGGCCAGTAATGAATTTCGGTGTCCTGCCGGGCAGCGTTTGATCTGGCGCTATTCGAGCATCGAGAGCGGTATGAAGATGGACCGCTACTGGAGTTCGCATTGTCCGCGGTGCGCTATCAAGGAAAAATGCACACCGAGCGACTACCGGCGTGTCAGTCGCTGGGAACACCAGGCGGTGCTCGACGACATGCAGGCGCGCCTTGATCGAGCCGCCGATAGCATGCGGGTTCGACGTCAAACCGTTGAGCACCCGTTTGGCACGCTCAAGTCATGGATGGGGAGCACACATTTCCTGACCAAGACCTTGAAGCGGGTCAGTACCGAAATGAGCCTCCACGTTCTTGCCTACAACCTCAAGCGCGTCATGAGGATACTGGGGCCGGTACCACTCATGCAGATGATGCGGGGGTGATCCCCTTCATTGCTGCTTCAAATCCAGTGCTGACGCGCCATGTCAACTCGCACTTCGTCTCGCGCGACACGCATCAAGGCCTTTCCATGCCTTGCTGGCCCTTCGCTCGTCGTTCCAATGATTCCACGAAAATTCGAGCGTTTTTACACAGTCTGGGCCGATTGCTGCGGTACTCCACCGGCCGCTCCAGAGCATCCAAACATTGCCTCTGCCTACCCCTTCCCCTCTTTGACCAACTCCAGCAACAGCTGCATGGCCAATTCCTGCGGCTCAATCGTACCCACCTGTTTGCTCTTGCCGCCCCCGCCAGTGGCAACGGTGAGGATCTTGCCGGCTACCCAGTAGGTGCCCTTGTGCGTCTTGCCTTCAAACTCACAGGTGACGGGGTGGCGGGGTAGGGGTTTTCGATCCATTGGGCCATTATGGACGGCAGTCGATCAGAGAGGGCGCCCCATATGATCGCGGGCCAAAAATGAGAAAGGCCCCGCAGGTCAGAAGACGAACGGGGCCTTGGTGTTACTGGTGGCCAGGGACAGAATCGAACTGTCGACACACGGATTTTCAGTCC
>FLOH01001554.1_pt1 | contig 20729 bp, 28 predicted proteins | sample 756751 | NCBI WGS metagenome assembly FLOH01 (sample SAMEA4026879, study PRJEB14308) | marine metagenome | biome: coastal water; material: water | depth 74 m
AAAATGCATTGTTTTCAGTTTTAGCACTAAAACCAATGCCATCAGTAATGACTAAAACTACTTTTTTGCTCAATTTTATTCCTTTTAAACGAAAGATTTAAGCGATTATACTATAATGCCACTTTCAATACCAAATCTTACTAACTATGCATACTCTAAATAAAAGAGAAGCTATTAGCTACAAGGCAAATCTTTGCAGGACTAACTGGTTAATCCAAAAAGATTTAACGAAGCTAGATGATAGCTTATCTTTTACCCTTCGGGCGAGCATATTGCATCATATTGCTTCGTTGAAACCACTTGAAGCTACTAGTAGCTCCTGCGTACTTTCGCCTTGCACTCTAATGCAATATGCTCGTTTAGAGTGTATATAGTTAGTAAGATTTGGTATATAACATTTATCAGGATATATACTTTGCTTTATTGGTTACATGAAATCTTACATATAAACATACTTGGATATATAACTATCAGGGCTGGAATCGCATTTTTTCTAGCACTCATTTTCACACTCTTTTTAATGCCCCTTTTTATAAAATGGGCACAAAGAACATCCAGTGTTCAGCCCATAAATCAATGGGCACCGGATAGGCATAAAGAAAAAGCAAAAACACCCACTATGGGTGGCATAGTATTTATTGGTGCTACTATTTTAGCATCTCTTCTAACCATTAAATTTTCAAATGTTTATGCATTGGGAGCAATACTGACTCTTGTACTGTTTGCGCTCATAGGCTTTCAAGATGACTACGCAAAAATCAAAAAAAATCAGAATCTAGCCGGTTTAAAAGCAAGGACAAAACTTGCATTACAGATTCTCTCTGCATTATTCATCGCGTCTTATTTATTTATTTTTGCAGATTTTAACACTGAGCTTTATCTTCCATTTATAAAAACCCCTGTTGTAGAGATGGGTATTTTTGCTATTTTATTATGGGTGCTTGTCATCATTTCAACATCGAATGCTGTGAATCTAACCGACGGACTTGATGGATTGGCAACAGTTCCATCTATGGCTGCACTTACCTCTTTTAGTATTATCATCTATATTACAGGTAACGTAAAAATAAGCTCTTATCTTTTAATGCCTAACTTCAACGTAGGAGAAGTGGCCATTGTGACAAGTGCGCTCATGGGAGCATTAGCCGGCTTTTTATGGTACAACTGCCATCCTGCCGAAGTTTTCATGGGAGACAGTGGTTCTCTCACTCTCGGTGCTTTCTTAGGCTATGCGGCTATCATAAGTAAAAGTGAAGTTTTACTACTCCTAATAGGTTCTATTTTTGTCATAGAAACTTTGTCTGTTATTTTGCAGGTAGGAAGTTTCAGGCTTCGTAAAAAACGAATCTTTTTAATGGCTCCAATTCATCATCATTTCGAGATGAAACAGTGGGCAGAAAATAAAATTATTGTAAGATTTTGGATAATTGCGATTCTTTCTAACTTAGTTGCTTTGATTAGCTTAAAGATTCGTTAATGAAAAGAGTCTCTCTTTTTGGTTATGGAAAAACTACAAAAGCCCTTGCAAAAAAAATTCCACATGTCATCTTTTATGATGATAAAGTATCTAAGCCATTTAAAGATGAAGATGGCTTTAGTATTAAGCCTTCTTCAGAATTTAACCCAAAATATTCAGATTTAGAAATCCCCTCTCCAGGCATTCCCCCATCGAATGAGTTAATTAAAAAAGCCAAAAACCTCATCAGTGAATATGATTATTTCAGTGATACGACTCCACTCAAAATCTGGATTAGCGGAACAAACGGAAAAACTACTACTACTCAAATGATACAGCATCTTTTAGAAGATAAGGGCTCTCAAGCTGGCGGGAACATCGGCTTTCCATTAGCTGAGCTCGATTCACATGCAAGCATGTGGATACTTGAGACAAGTTCATTTACGATGCATTATACAAATCAGGCAAAACCAAATATATATGTCCTATTGCCTTTAAGCCCGGACCATCTTAGCTGGCATGGGAACATGGATGAATACATAAAAGCTAAATTAAAACCTATAACTATGATGAGTGAAGGCGAGATTGCAATTATTCCACATGTATATAAAGATATAAAGACAAATGCTCATCTTATAACTTATACAAATGAAAATGATATTGCATCCTATTTTGGCATCGATATCAACAAAATAAAATTTAAAGGAGCTTTTTTAGCAGATGCGCTTTTGGCCATGGCAGTTGAAAAAATATTATTTGATACGGTTGATTATGAAAAAATAAACTCATTTGAACTTGACCCGCATCGACAAGAAGAGCTAAGAGATATCCATGAGCGTTTATGGGTAAACGATACAAAAGCCACAAATCTTGATGCAACAATAGCTGCGCTCAAACGGTACAAGGATTCATACATGCACCTTATCCTCGGTGGAGACGATAAGGGCGTTGATTTAGATGAACTCTTCGAATTTATGAAAAATCTACATTTAAAAACATACCACATAGGTTCAAATAAAGAGAAACTCTCGAGTCTTGCAAAAAAATATAATATCGATTTTGAACATTGCATAAACCTCAAGGATGCGGTTATCAGAATAGACAAAAATCTTAAAAAAAATGAGGTAGCCCTGCTCTCTCCAGCTGCTGCAAGTCTTGATGAATTTACCTCATATGCTCATAGAGGTGACCAGTTTAAAGAGAGTGTTAAAAAGCTTACATGACAAAGATAGCTATCCTTTCATCTCATAATGGCAGTGGATTTGAAGCACTGTACAATTCAGCACAAATATTAAATATTCAAATTCCGCTTGTAATATCAAACAACCAAAATGCCAATGTTTTACAAAAAGCAAAAAATTACAATATAGACACCTTTACAGTCAATGCTAACACTAGCGATAATCCTGACGAACAGATAGAGAAGCTGCTTTTACAATATGGTTGCAGCTATGTTTTTTTATCCGGATATATGAAAAAAATATCTGCAAATCTTACTGAAAAATTCAACTTTATAAACTCACATCCAGCCCTACTTCCAAAATATGGCGGAAAAGGGATGTATGGAAGATATATCCATGAAGCCGTAATAAAAAACAATGAAAAATACAGCGGTGTGACTATCCATGAAGTAAATGAACACTTTGATGAAGGTAAAATTATTTTTCAAGAAAAATTTGCATTGGATGAAAATGAAGATATTGACAGTTTGGAACAAAAGATAAAAGAACTGGAAGCTTTAGCTATAGTTGAAGGTTTTAAAATATGTTTGAAGTAGCAGATTACATAGGAATTATTGCTTTTTCAATGAGTGGATTTTTTGTAGCAACTAGAAATCACTTAGATCTCTTAGGTGTTTTAATAGCTACTTTTCTAACTGCTCTTGGCGGTGGGATTATTAGAGATATAACCATTAATGAAACACCCTATACTTTTTCTCACAGCTATCCGGCAATCATTGTTATAAGTGTTATCACCTTAATGATTATTTTTAAATTTCATAAAAAAGATTCCATAGAAAATAAACTGCTTTTTATAATAAGTGATTCCATAGGTTTAATATCTTTTAGTATTTCCGGAGCATTAATCGCACTGGCTCACGATTTCAATTTAACAGGCATTTTAGCCCTCTCATTTATAACTGCAGTCGGTGGCGGTATAGCTAGAGATATTATCATAAATGAGGTCCCGTTTGTCTTTAAAACTGGATTTTATGGAACTATTTCTCTGCTAATAGCTCTTGCCCTCTACACCCTAAATCAAGTAGAAATGATTTCAACTTACACAATTTTAACACTCTTTATTGTTGGTGTTACAGTACGAATTATTGCTTTTTATCAAAAGTGGTCCATACCGCTTAAATAATCTTAAAGGCTATAAGCTAACTTTCAGTCCTTAGACTGTACAATCACGCTCTTAAAAGATGGCCAATTAGCTCAGTCGGTAGAGCAAATGACTGAAAATCATTGTGTCCTTGGTTCGATTCCGAGATTGGCCACCACCTCTTTTAAACTCATTACTTTTTATAATATGGCCAATTAGCTCAGTCGGTAGAGCAAATGACTGAAAATCATTGTGTCCTTGGTTCGATTCCGAGATTGGCCACCATTTTTAAAAGGTAATTTTCCCTCAATTTTTAACATGACTAAAAACCGTCAAAAAACTTTTGTGTAGTTTTTGTGTAGTAATGTGTTAACGAACAAATCCTAAACCATGTGTAAAATCTTTTTGTGGCATATACTGTGCATATACGTCTAAAGTCATTGAACTATCCTTATGACTGTGGGATTATCTTATCGGTTACGGCGCTAATAGTAGCTTTAGAAAAGCCTACACAGTAAAAATCCTCTATATATTTAGCTATCTGGGAGTAACTGTTGCCCAATGCGAAAAGTGAAAGAATCTTCTCTTCGATTTCGCCAGTCATGCTGGTTTGATTCTTCTTTACAATTTCAGGCTCAAAACTGCCATTGCGGTCTCGTGGTACATCGAGTTCAAAAGTTCCATGATCACTCTTCATTGTCTTTGAGTTGTAGCCGTTCTTTCTGTTTCTTGAGAAAGGTGAGAATCTATTTCAGATGCAAGTGCAGCTTCTGTAAGTTGTTTAATCAGGGAGCCTAATGCTCCATCTGAACTGCCGATGCTTTTACCAGTTTTTATATCACGAGCAAATTGCTCTACATCGATTTCTATCTTCATATGTCATTCCTTGGGTAAATATAATTTTACCCGATTGACACGGAATTATGAACGGTCCCCGATTGATTATATGTCAACAAATATAATATGTCTGTTTTAAACTCATATAGGCTTTCTTTTGAAAAGTATTGCTTCTGATTATTTAATTTTAGTTCTAGAAAAAATAATCTATCGTATCTTTAAAAGCTTTTTCGTAATGTTGCTCTTTTGTGAGATTTTCTTTTTCTAGTTTAGTATCAAGTGATATAAAATTGTCAGGATTGTTTGCATTAAAAAACAGTTGAAGCTTTGACTTATATTCACCCTCTTTTATTTTGCTTAAACTAACTGGCATAAGAGTATTGAATATAAAGTTTATTTCTTGTTTATTTAGCATAATATGTCATTTGTAAAGTTAATTATAATTTAATTCCAAATTTATTTAGAATAAAGATAACGCTGTAATAAGCAAATATAGTCATCAAGATAGAGATAAGCATACTCGGATAAAAGCCGAAATCGTTTTTTATCAATATTGGAAAAGCTATAAACAGAGTCATTGAGGGAGCAATTAACCAAATAATTCTATTTGAAAACTCCACTGCGCTACTGCTGTTATTTGTATCTACATACATCCATGTCATAGCTAATATTGACACCAAAGGGATAGCTGCCAATAGAGCACCAGCCAAACTGTTTCTCTTTGCTATTTCGGATATTAGTACAATTAAAAGTGCTGTAATAATTAATTTTGTCGCATAGTAGACCAATCGTCACTCCTTGATATGTAATAAGCAGTCTGTCTCACAACAGAGTGCTTATAAAATTATTTACCGCTGTAATTTGCCCCGTTTGATTCACCATACAGAGTTACAAAAACATAAAGTGTTTGTTTTGCAGTCTCTTTAATATCTTTGTTTTCAAAGCTGAAAACCCACTCAAAATCATGTTCAAACTTTTTTTTCTCTGCATTAGCAACTGTTTTATTTGACCAGCTATTGTCAATTTTATTATTTTTAACTAAGTTTTTAACTTCTTTTATAGCTACATTTTGAGCATACTCTTTTGTTACCTCTTTTTGAGCGTGACTATGCCCGCCATGGTCGTGACTTCCGCTTGCATACAGTGGGTTAAAACTACAAGCCAACAGAGCTGTAATAAGTGATGTTTTGATTAATTTTTTCATTTTTTTCCTTTTATAATCTATCGTGCTGATAGTTTTTCTGTTTAGCTGCTTCCATGTCTAAGTGTGTATGGGTATGAGCATCCTTATTGAACCCAAATTCTTCTTCGTTTGCTGTGTGTAAATATCCATGTAACTGCATAAGAAGTAACATAAAACCGGCAAACATTAATGCATGATTCGTAATTGTACTGAATTTTGCAAATGATGCCAATTTTCTCCACTGAGTTAATACAATAAGCATAATCGCTAGAGCAATAATTTGTCCAAGTTCAACACCGACATTAAATGAAATTATCTTCATTAACATGTCAAAGTTTTGCTCGCCTAATGGCAACTGTTGCAGTCTTGTAGAAAGCCCAAATCCATGTATAAGTCCAAAAAGAAGAACCATAACAAGTAAATTCGGCGATTTTACTCCAAGATAGTTTTGAAAACCTTTGTTGTTGTCAAAAGCTTTATAGATAACACTCAGTGCTATTACTGCATCAATTAAGTAGTAATTTGCATTGATACTCATAAAAGTGGCAAAGATTAGTGTTATTGAGTGTCCAATGGTAAAAATGGTCACAAACTTGATAATATCCCTAGTTGTCGTTAAGAAAAATATAACACCAAATAGAAATAACAGGTGGTCATATCCGCTTAACATATGTGTCGCACCCAGCCAGATGTAACGGAGGTTTCCGCCATCAATCATAGCCTGCATATCTGATGCTGAAATACCATGTGCAGAAGCCGTGGTATTAAGTAAAAGAAATGAGGCTAATATAAAAATTATTTTCATTTTATTCCTCGATAATAGTGTTGATGTAATTTGTGTGAGTTAAATAGTTATGCTATTGGAGGACGGAAGATAGATTCTAGTTCAGGATTTGCAATAAAGTGTCTTGTTTCTAAGTATTTTTGTTTTGGATTAGTATTATTTGATTGGTAAGTATGTTCTAATTGTACAAAAAAATCTAATACGCTCATATTTGTTTGAGAATGACTGTGTTTATGTTGATGAGCAGAACCGTTATGTGTATGATGATGTTCATGTGCATGCTCATAAAAAGAACATTCATGCGTGTTAAAGTCAATATTATGTTGATTAGAAAAACTTGCAGTTGCATACAGAGTGCTACTGATAAGATGTAAAGCAATAAGAATAATTATAATAAATTGTTTCATAATATTTTATCGCTCCATATTCGTTAAGAATATTTATTCTTCTTATTATATCTTATTTTCAAGTATTCGAAGCCATTTATCCATATATTATTTTTGTGTAGTTTTTGTGTAGTTATATGCGAAAAAGTACCAATTATTTTAAAATTCTAATTTTCTTAAAGCCCGTATTCTTGGTATTTCGTAGTATTTAGTGGATGGATTTTTGGAATCCGAGATTGGCCACCATTTTTAAAAAGTAAATTTTCCTCAATTTTTAACATCACTAAAAACAATCAAAAAAATGGATTATGCAAGAGGTCTACTATATGAAGGCATTTAAATATTCTGCTAGAAGCTGTAAGTTAGGTATTTTGTAATTATTTGTATTCTATACAATGTAATTTTTTATTAAGACTGATCTTAATAGTTACGCCAATTCAAATAGTAATCGGAACTTTTTTCATATCTGTGGTTATCTTTATATTAATAGGTATTTGAGAATGAGTTACAGCTAGAATTAGCTGTAACTCATTTTATGAAGGACAATATCCAGAAATTTAAATTGACACAAATTTCTTTTAAATCAATATCTACTTTTAATTTAGCCGCTTGTATAGAATAATTATTTAGTTTCTAAACAACTATAAAGGGCCTCTTTTGATTCAGCTATATTTACACAATTAGCCACTTTATAAGTTTCTAAGCAACTATAAATAGCCTCTTTTGATTCAGCCGTTTTTATACACTCATTCATTTCAGCTTTTATTGATAATTCTTTTGATGTATTGTTCGCTGTTGTCTGAGCTGTTGAAAAAGCAAATGCTTGTAATGTAACCATTGATACTGCAAGTAATATTAACATAATTCTATTTTTATACATAATTCTTCCTTTGTTTTTATAATTAAACATCACAATCTTATCACATTAATATATAAATTTCTTGATTTATGTCATGATGCTGTATGAGTATTTTTTTTTAAAATTTTAAAAGGAAGCCAAATGACAAATATTTTAGAACTAACAGATTCCACTTATCCCTCTTTTATGGAAAAAACTGATTCTGTAGTGTTTATAGATTTTTATAGTGATACATGTTCCCCTTGTCAGACCCTACTGACTTATCTTCCAAATCTGGCTGAGCATTACAAGGAAGAGAGTGTGGTGATTGCAAAAGTGAATGTGTCCCGTAATCCAAAGCTCACAAGTAAATTTATGGTCAGAGGTGTTCCCTTGACTACTGTAATCGGAAAAGATAAAATGGTAAAAAGAGCGGAAGTAGGTTTGCTCGGAATCGATGCTTATTTTAAGATGATAGATAAAGAACTTGGAAAGAAAAAAGGGTTTTTCAGTAAGTTATTCGGTTAGTGTTTGCTACATGTAAAAAGGATTTACATGTAACGGTCAAAGAGTGACTGAGAACACGCTGTAAGCAAAAACACCGAAATAAAGTGTTCCCGCCAGCAAAACAGTTTGTGCGATGAGTGGCATCTTTTGTACACTTGCAATTTTATTTTTTCTATTTGCTTCATCAAAATAGATATGTTTAATAATCCACGCATAGTAAGCTACCGATAAAGCCGAGTTAAGTAAAGCTATCAACGCGACAATCGTCATGTCTGCATCCACAACCGCATACACCAAAACTGCTTTAGAGATAAACCCTGCAAGAAGCGGAATACCTGCGAGTGAAAAAAGTTGTATTGTAAAAAAGAGTGCACTGAATTTATCTTTGTCTGCCAAGCCTTTAAAATCTTCCAGTGTCATATCGCTGGCACCGTTTGATAGTTTATCAAGAAGCAGGAAAAGTGCCGTTTGCATGAAAATATAGGCAATAGCAATATAAAGTAGTCCTGTGGACGCGTAAGAGCTTTGTACTGCAGCAAATGCCAGCAACATGTAGCCGGCATGCGCGATGGAAGAATAGCTTAGAATCTTCCCTATTTTCTTTTGAAACAATGCAAGAACATTTCCAAGTGTCATGGTTGCAACTGAAAGAACAACTAAAATCGGCGTATTAAAACTCAAGTTTTCTAAAATAAAAGGTGAAAATATATAAAAAGTAGCTATCACAACTACAGTTTTGGCAACACCTGAGAGAATCGCTGCATGGGAAGGTCTTACCTGTGCGTAACTGTCAGCCGCCCAACTATGCATGGGAACGATTGTAAGTTTATAGAACAGTCCCATAAGCATAACCCATAAGCCAAGAGTTCCAAAAATGCCGGCTTTTATGTTAACAGCTTCATTGAGGGAATGTCCTTCAAGTGCATAAAGAGTCAAGCCTAAGACAATTAAGCCTGTTGCGATTGCACCGGATATAAACATCTTCACAGCACCCTCAGCCTGAGTTGCATCTTTAATGTTGCTCACCAAGATAAAAGAGATGATACTAAGCGCTTCAAAAGAGATGACAAAAGTTAAAAGCGTTGCACTCTCTAACACCAAAACAGAAGCCGCTGCTATAAAAAGAGACTGAGTTATATTGATGTTTTCATCTTCACTGAGTATCACAGCACCTAAAACTATAAATACCATAACTTCAAAAAGTTGGATTGCACTGCTTGAACTGAAACCATTTAGCGGTGTAGTGTAACCTAGAACAGCTAATACTCCGGCAACTGCCAAAGCAACCATACCTAGTGATTTTAATATTGATAATTTATGGATACCAAAAGAAAAAAGTGCCGAGGCAAATAAAATAACAAAAGCACTCATAAGGCACCTCCTATACTTGTGTAAGCACTAAAAGTCTGGTTAATCATATCAAAAAGCGGCTGTGGGTAAATTCCAAAAAGAACTATGAAAATTGCGAATATTACAAGCGATACAAATTCCGGTCTTGACATGTGAAAATCAGTTTTCATAACCAGCTCGCTCATCTCACCGTAAATCACGCGGCGGAATGTCCAGATAAGATAGGCAGCTGAAAGCATAGAACCCAGCAAAATAATAATCAGCCATGTTCCGTAAGTCTCAATCGCACTAATCAAAATAGTTATCTCTCCGATAAAACCCATAGTTGCCGGAAGTCCTAAAGCTCCAAGTCCGGCTAAGACAAAAATAGCCGAGATATAAGGTGCTTTTTGCATGATACCACCCATGTCACCCATCTGCCAACTGCCAGTTTTATGGTGTAAAAATCCGGCAATCAAAAACAAAGGCGAGATAATGAAAGCATGTCCAATCATCTCGTACAATCCAGCGCTCAGTGAATCAAAACTGATAGCTGAGATGGCGATGGCAACAAGTCCCATATGAGAGATGGAACTGTAAGCAACCATCTTTTTAACATGTGTCTCATAAAGAGCCATAAAACCTGCATATAAAAGACTCAAAAGTCCAAGAACCAAAATAACCCAAGCATATTTTTGTGCCTGAAGAGGCAGCATCAAAATCACCATTCTTATCATGGCATAGGCACCCATTTTCAAAAGTACACCGGCTAGTAAAACTGAAACAGGGGCAGGTGCCTGAACGTGTGCATCCGGCAGCCAAGTGTGAAATGGAAAAAGTGGCATCTTAACAGCAAAGCCGACAAATAAAAGCCACCAGATTAAAGCTGGTGTCACAAGAACGGCATCTTTGATGAGGGTCATGTCAAATGTTCCACTCTGTTTATAGATGAGAAAAAATGCAAGCAAGATGAACATAGAAGCTACATGTGTATATAAGAAGAACTTCACAGCCGCATATACACGACCCTCAGCTCCCCAGATCCCGACTAAAAAGTACATGGGAATGAGTGTAAGTTCCCAGAAGATAAAGAACCACATGAAATTTGTACTCATAAAAACACCGAAAATAGCTCCTGAGAAGAAGATAAGGAGTGAAAAATATGCAGCTTGTTTCTTCACCGTCCAGCTTGAAAGTGCTACCAGAATAAGCAGTATGGAAGTGAGCAAAAGCATAATTACACTCAAACGGTCAACCTGCAAAACAAGCTCAAAATCAAATGCTTTTATATTTAAAAAACTGCCCAGCAACATGTAGCCGCTCTCTGGCAGTTGTGTGTAAAGATATGTGCTGTGAATTAACATTACAACAAAGAAACCTAGTGCCATATATTTTGCACTGCCTGTATTTCTGGTTATGAAATAAACTAACAGTGAAAGAACTATCGGAAGAAAAATAAGTAAAAGATAACTCACAGCACACTTCCTATAAAAATTATCATCACAATAGCCAGAGCACCTAAAAGCATAGCTCCAGCTTGATTGCTTACTTTTGCACTGTGAGTTCGTCCGAAGAGAACATAGGTGGCATGGCTGACATGTATCATGCCGTTTACCGCACCGTCAATTATGTGTTTTTCACTCCAGCTAATACTCCTAGCCACAACATTTACAACTATATTTTTAGCAAACCATGTAATCATCGCTTCAATGTAATAGCCGTTCAATAAAACCTGACGAATAGTTTTCATAAGCGGTTGAGCAGATACTTTTTCTCTTAAATTAGGTCTGCGGTTATAAAAATAATAAACCAGAAAAACCAGAAAAGAAAGAACAATCATCATAAATGGCAACAGCCAACTCACATGGAGTTTAATATGATCTTTTTTTGTAATGAAATGCGTTAACTCTTCCTGATAATTCCCCAAAACTAAAGTAGCAGCAGCCATAACTCCAAGAGGTAAAGCTATCCAGAACTTTGATGGTGTTTGTACTTTGTCATAAAGTTCTTTGTCTCTGGGTCTGCCGGCAAATATAAGTGTCCATAATCTTCCTGCATAGGCGATGGAGAGAACACCGGCAATAATAGTAAGAGTACTAATTAAACCGTAAGTTTGCGGATTTAAAATCGTCGAAGCTAAAACAGCATCTTTTGAGAAAAAGCCGCTAAAAGGAGGAATTCCACTCAGTGAGAGTACTCCCATTCCCATAAATATAGCGCTAAGTGTCAACTTATGACTTAGTCCGCCTAATCTCCATAAATCTTTCACATGATGGGCAGATAAAATTACTGCTCCCGCAGCTAAAAATAACAGAGCTTTAAAAATTGCATGGTTTACGAGATGAGTCATACCAGCAGCTAAAGAGCCGGCTCCCAAGCCTATAAAAGCAAGGGAAAGGTGTGACATGGTTGAATATGCCAATACTTTTTTTAGTTCATCCTGAACTAAAGCAGAAGTCGCACCGATAAAAGCGCTCAATGCGGCAACAGCGGCAACAACAATAAGCGCTTCCGCTGCAACATAAAAGTCAAAAAGTCTAGCAACAATGTAGATACCGCTGTTAACCATAGTAGCACCGTGGATTAAAGCGGAAACTGTTGTCGGACCTTCCATCGCTCTCATAAGCCATGGAAAGAGTGGAAATTGTCCAGACTTGCCAATGGCTGCAATAAAAATAAATATGGCTATCATATGCGTCACACTCGTGCTTATCATGCCATTGACTGCCGGCTGGTTTAGTTTCATCATATCCAATGTTCCAGCGTAATAAAACAGTAAACCGATGGAAGCAAAAAGAAAAATATCTCCAAACTTCGTGTATAAAAATGCTGCGACACCTGCATCTGCCGGTGCCGTATTTTGATGCCAGAAAGAGATAAGAAGGTAACTTGCAAGTCCCATGAATTCCCAACCAACAAACAAGCCGGTTAGCTCTTTAGCACTGACAAGTAAAATCATTCCACCTATGAAAAACAATATCTTTGCATAGTATCTTGCCTGATCTTTTTCCTCTGCCATGTAGTCATGTGCGAAATGGATATCGAGTGCGCCAAGCCCGGTCGCAATCAGCAGCATGACAAGAGATAGATTGTCGATATAAATACCAAAAGGTAAAGTTGTCTCTCCAAAAGTGAACCAGTTAAAATCAAAACTTAAAGGCTCGCTAAATGTAATAAAAGTGTAAAAAGTCAGTAAAAATAGAATGATACCGATTGTTTCAGCAAACCAAAAGGCCAGATTTTTATTCTGTTTTCCAGCGATAAATGTAGCAACAGCTCCAACAAATGGCAAAAGTAATAAAAAATATATTTCTATATTCATTTGTTTAATCCCTCACTCAGTTCATCGGGAACACTCACATGTGTAAACTTATTTGCAGCAGCGAAGATCAAGATTCCAACAGCAGCTTCAAGAGTTGCAATAATGATAAACATATACGCAACAGGAAGATTTTGTGGCAATCCTAAATAGTGCGCACTGGATGCAAGCATCAAAATAACCGCATTAATCAACATCTCCAAGGAAAAAAATATACGCAAAAAATCTTTGTGGGATGTGATGCCGAAAAGTCCTACACTAAACAGAGCAAAAGCAAATATCATGTCAACCTCAAACATCTTTTCTCCTTTTAGGTTTAAGCACACCTATCATCTTAATAGTTCCATAAAGCAGACTCGCGCCAATGAGTGCAAAGATAATGACAAAATCACTATATGACTTGGCAAATAGCTCTTTACTCTCTATTATTCCTGTTCCATGCGCAATTAAAAGAGTATGATTATTCCAAAAAAGTGCAACTATGAAAACAAAGAATAAAAATGAAATAAGCGCTGTCCAAGGGTTTTTCTTTGCAGGAGGAAATTCAGTCCCAATCAGTGTTATACCAAAAAGCATCAGCACAGAAATACCGCCTGCATACACAAAGATTTGAAATAACCCTAAAAGTTTTTCATCTAAAGATATATAGTAAAGCCCTAAAACAAGCATCATAAGCGCAAAAGAGATGAGAGACGCAACACTCTTTTTAAGAGTCAATGATGCAATTGCAAGAACTAAAACAATGGTTAAAAAAACTATATTCATATGTTTTCTCCAACGAAATCAGGCATTCCTGTTTGAGATTCTTGTATTTTAAGAGTTCCATCTGTTACTGCGGCTTCGGCAGCTTTTTTCTTGGCAGCAAGCTCTTTTTTAACACGGGAGGCTTCTTCCTCTTCCAGTCTGCTGTCTATGTAACTTTGGGGAATATCTACATGTACCCAGAATTGCTCTTGATCTGCATGCCATCCACCGCTTAACATGTCATATCTTCCACCGCTTAAAACGATAGATTTTTCCGGTTTAGTCGGACAAACATCTTCACAGAGTCCGCAAAAAATACATACGGAAAGATTTACCTCAGGAACAATATTTTGCTTTTTAAACGGCAACTCTTTCATGGTGATTGCATGAACCGGACAAATTTTATTACAAGCATCACACCCTATGCAAGTTTCATAGTCTATAGTGTGTTGTCCTCTGAAACGCTCAGTCGGATGCATAGTCTGATAACGCACATCCTTCTGCGCCGGACTTTTAACAGCTAAAGCTTTTGAGACACGAAGCACTTTTTTAAGTAGTTCTAAAATCATGACACAGCTCCAAAAATAAATATTTTTGCCAGCATTATCCAGGCGATGTTCAAAAGTGAAAGTGGAACTAAATAAGTCCAGGAAAAGTCGAGCATATGCTTCATAGTTATACGAGGAGTACTTGCACGGATAGCCATCATAAATACGGCTACGATTATCATCTTTATAAAAAGACAGAAGTAACTCTCAAAAAACAGACCTTTAAATCCGCCTAAGAAGAGTGTGGCAGCTCCGGCAAATACAGCCATGAACTCAGCGAATTCTGCCAGTTTTAGGAGAAAATAGTTTGTACCGCTGTATTCCGTGTAAAAACCGTAAACAATTTCTTGTTCTGCATCTGGGATATTGAACGGCGGTTGTTCGAGCAAACCGAGAAGCGCTATGAAATACAAACCAAAACCAGGAAGTAAAATCCAAAAGCTTAACCAAGTACTTTGTTCTACGATACTTTGCAGGCTCAGTGTTCCAAAAAGTATGGCAGGAGAAAGTGCTGCAAGAAAAAATGATGTCTCCATGGAGATCATCTGAGTTAAAATCCTAATACCGCCTAAAAAAGAGTACTTGTTATCTGAACCAAAACCTGTTAAAAAAAGTAAAAAAGGCTCTATTCCTATGAGTACTACAAGTCCAAGTAAACTGTACTGGCTCTCTACTACAGTAATGGTTGGTGTCCAAGGGATTAAAGCTGTTGGCAACATGGCGATAGTTGCTGCAAGAAGAGGCATCATCGAAAAAAGATAAGGATTGACGCCTTTTGGTGTTATGCTCTCTTTTGTAAGAAGTTTACTTAAATCAAAAAGCGTTTGAAAACTTCCCCCTGGACCATTAAAGCTTGGACCAATCCGCTTGTGAAGAGCCGCCATAAACTTTCTAAAAAACCAAAACAGAGCTACTGTCCACAACAGAACATATAAAAGCCCAGGGAAAACAACTACATGAAATAACATTTCCATATCTGCCCCCCTACCTGTCTAAATCGCCTTGGCAGATGTAAAGACTGCCAAAGACAAGAGGGATATCGGAGAGTGTTTCTCCGGCTAAGAGATGATTTAGCATCATCGTATGGTTGAAACTTGGAGCTTTCATTTTAAGTCTGTATGGAGATGTTGCTTTGTCCTCAGTCACCAAGTGCATTAAAACCTCACCTCTTGCCCATTCAACCCTGCTTATGGCTTCCCCTTTTGGAAGTTTTTTAGGTACTTTTACCATATGGTCTTTTATCGGGTCAAACTCTCCGGATTCTATTTTTTCTTCAATATGCTTTTTAGCCTGCTTTATGATGTCGATAGACTGCTCCATCTCCTCAAAAATCTGAATCAGTCTGTCTTGCGATGAACCGCTCTTTTGCGTTACATAATCCATTTTTATATCTGCATAAGCAGCATAAGACTCATCAATACGTATATCAGTTTTTACGCCGCTTGCACGGGCCACAACTCCGCAAAGAGCATAGTCAAGCACTTCATCAGGAGTAATTATGCCCAGTTTTGCAGCACGAAGTTTCATAGTTGGATTTTTAATAAAAATTGCGCGGATATCATCTTTAGTTTTGTCAAATTTATCGAGTGCTGACTGAAGTTCCATAAGCATATTTGGCTGTAGTCCATAACGAACTCCACCAGGCTCAATTGCAGCCGTTGCTATTCTTGCCCCGCTGTAGCTTTCTAAAAAGTCCAAAAAGAACTCTCTCATGTCCATATTCCACATCATGACAGTATGTAATCCCATGGCATTATAAAAACCGGCCATACCCATCATATGTGAAGAAAGGCGTGCGACTTCTCCCAGAACAACCCGCATGTACTTTGCAAAATCTGTTATCTCAACACCGGCTATCTCTTCTACAGCTTGGCAATAGCCGACCATAGAGTTTATATTATCCATAAAACACAATCTCTCAACTGCTACTATAGCACCGATAAAATCTTTTTTTGTGACGAGATGTTCCAGCGCTCTCCAAACAAATCCAATGTCCGGGTCTATACTAATTACATCTTCACCGTCACAATGAACTTTTAGTCTGATTGGTCCGCTTGCAGGATGAGTAGGTCCCCAATTTAGAATAGTATCTGAACCATGCGGGTCAAGCTTTTTTTCATTTTCTTCCTCTTCATTTGCAAAAGACTCAGCAATCGTATTCATATTTTCTACAATATTAGATTCATGGGCATCCCAGTCAAAATCTTTTCTAAAAGGTGTTTTGTCATAAAAATCTTGCGACACTATGATAGGTCTTAAATCAGGATGACCAGTAAATTTAATACCAAACATAGAAAAAACTTCTCTCTCATGCCAATCAGCTCCGGCAAAAAGAGGTGTGATAGAATCAATACTACAGTTTTCTATTTCTCTAGGGATGTCGCACTTTAACCAACAATTTCGTTTTGTTAAAATGTCTTCAAAAAAGTAGTTCATCTCGATTTTATTTTCTGATAAAAAATCTGTGGCAGAAACGGTAGATATGGTTCTAAGCCCATTTTCTTGTAATGCTTTAGCAACCTCAAGTAAATCACTGCTTTTTTCTAATTTTGTTTTTATCCATACTTTTTTGTAATCTTCAATATACTCAGTTTCATACGGCGTTAAAATATTTTTTATGTTCTGCATTAAAATTTCATCTCCCTCCAAAGTCCACCCTGACTTGCCGCACTAGGAATTCTTTTTTTCATTTTTTTCTTAATCTCTTCCATACCGATGATAATAGCTTCAGGTTTAGGCGGACATCCTGCAACAAAGACATCAGCCGGAAGAATCTCCGTAGGATTTTTTATAACCGCTAAAGAGTCGTTATAAGGTCCGCCATCGAACGAGCATGCACCAAGAGCTAAAACATATTTCGGCTCAGGCATCTGTGCATAAGTACGAAGCAGAGCAGGAAGCATCTTCTTCGTTACAAGTCCTGTAATAATGAGAATATCAGCCTGCCTTGGAGTCGGAGTTGGAAGAAATCCATATCTCTCCCAATCATAACGAGGTCCCATAGCAGCTGCCATTTCCAGCGAACAACAACCTGTACAAAAGTGCGCCATCCAAAGGCTTTCGCTTTTGGCATGTGCAAAAAAATCAAAGACTCTGAGCATGATTATATTCCTTCATAGAGAGCGTAATAGCAATTGCTATAATGACTGCAAAAACACTGGCGATAATTTGGGCATGAAAATCATTAGCATAAACAAACAGAGTGAAGAACAGACCTGTCATATCCGCAACGATAAACATAATAGCGAACATAAAAAAGCCAAAATTAGCTTTTTTTGGAGTTGAACTACTCGCAGGTAAGCCACATTCAAAATGGTCAGTTTTAACACCGTCTGGAGCAAAAGGTGCAAATAAAATACCAATAAAGTAAAGAAAAAAAACACTCAGGCTAATGCCAATAGCATAAATAATAAAAGTTTCTATAAGGACTCCTTTTGATAGCATAATCTTATCCAAATATCTTATCATAAGGAAGTTTTATTATGTAACATTTATGATTATAATTAATTGTTTTTTGGATTATAAATTCCCTAATAATTCCATACCAAATTAGACAACAAGCCAACTTGCTCTATAATTAGGTACTTATAAGCGAAAAAGTCACACTCAAAGACTTCACCCAACGGGTGTAACTTTTTCAAAAACGAGAGGTAATTATAGTGCAAACACTCTTAAACTTTAAACTAGAATCCACAAACGAGAAATTAACACCAAGAACAGGTGTGGCAATACTTGGAGAATACCTCAAAGGTATGAACCTTGAGCAGCTATGTAGTAAGAATCTTCCAAAAGCTAAACGCAACAATGGCTACTCTGCATTTGAGTTTATATACCCTCTTATTCTAATGCTTCATAGTGGTGGTCGCTTTCTTGATGACATTAGAGAGATAAAAGTTGATAAGGCACTCACTACACTTCTAAAAATGAAAAATGTACCTACAGCAAATGCTTTTTCAAAGTATCTTCGTAAACATGGAACTAATGGCGAAGAAGGTATGCGAAAAATTAACAAAAAATATCTCAAACGATTTTTAAAAAGTATAGAGAATGAAGAACTTATTCTTGACATAGATGCAACATTTATTGAAGCTCATAAGAATACAGCAAAGTGGTCATACAAAGATGCTCCTGGATATATGCCTATGGTAGGACATATCAATAATGGTTGGGTAATTGATGTAGATTTTAGAGAGGGCAATGAAGCACCAGCAAGTAAAAACTTAGAGTTTATCAAACAATGCGTATTGCAACTACCTATGGGTAAAAAATTTGATAGATTTAGAGCAGATAGTGCTTCCTATCAAGCCAATATATTCAACTACTGTGAAGATAAAAACATACTCTTTACGGTAACTGCAAAAAAGAATAAAAATGTGTTTGACTCTATCAAAAGCATCAAAGATAAAAAGTGGCAAACTTTCTCAAAGAGAGAAAAAGTAGCCGAGTTTACTCACGCTATGCAAGATACTGATAATGCTTTTAGGATGATAGTGATTAAAAAAGATATTACTCCTACTCTTCCTACTCTTGAAGAATATATATCAGATGAAGTGATGATGCAACATCAAGATGAAATATATTATTGCATTGCAACTAACGACAATGATTTAACTCCTCAAGAGATAATCAAACTCCACCGTCAAAGAGGCGAAACAAGTGAGAACAAAATCAAAGAGCTAAAAAATGGTTTCAATATGAGCTATCTTCCAAGCTCAAACCTTGAAGCAAATGCGTTTTATTTTTATATTGGCACTTTGGCATATAATCTTTTTTTACTCTTCAAAGAAATATTAGATTCAAATATGAAAAAACATACAGTAAAGACTATTAGATATAAGATTTACAATATCGCTGGCAAGGTTATCTCTCATGCGAGAGAGACGATACTCAAAGTTAATGAGGAATTTATAGAGATACTACAAAGCATACGGCAAAAAGCTTATGAAACGAGTTTAGAATGAAAATAAATAAACATGAAAAATCCATAATAAGCACACTGAAATTTATTGAGACAGGAGAGTATTGTCAAAAAATAGCAAATATCCTACACAATATGCAAAACGCAACACTTGTGGAGTAAAAAGAATGTGAAAGATGAGCTTATAGCCTATCTAGGTGTTTCTGAATTCAAAAAAGATTAGTTTTTTATAAATTTGGAGATGTAGAGGAAGTTATGGAATTATTTGGGAAATTGTAAAAGCTTGTATATTACTAACTATTCAGTTATACTTCTGCCAATGAAAGATGATAAGAGTTACATCTTTAGTTTGTTTTATATTGAAGACCTTAATCGTTAACAGTTAAACCATCTATAAGAAAACTTCGGACTTAGATTTTCAACCACCTTAGAAATTAGGGTGTATTAAAAAAAAGGCTTAATATGGCAGAATTAGTTAACGGAACAGTAAAATGGTTTAATAGTGATAAAGGTTTTGGATTTATCGAACAAGAAAATGGCGGAAAAGATGTATTTGTACACTTTCGTCAAATCAATAATCCAGGATACGGTCGTGTATCACTAGACGAAGGACAAAAAGTAACTTTCACAGTTGGTGAAGGCGAAAAAGGTCCACAAGCAGAAAACGTTACTCCACTGTAGCTTTTCCTTTGAGCGGTTTTATCCGCTCAATTTATTTCCCCTCAATATTTCTCTTTAAAAATCAATCTTAAATCACTTTTCATTATCCTTTGTATCAGACTTTTTGTGATAGAATCACATGCATACAACAAAATAGGACTTTTTAATGGAAAATCAAACTACTCTAGACAAATTAAATGAAAAAGTATCACAAATATTACAAAAATATGATGCTCTAAAAGCAGAAAATAGTAAGTTTCGTACAGAATTGGTTACCCTTAAGGCTGAAAAAGAAGTTAAAGATCAAGAAATAGAAAATTTAATAGAGCAAAATGTGATGAAAGATTTGGAAATAGAAGAAATAGTAAATAAAATAGAAACTATGCTGGGCTAAAACTTAATGAGTAAAAAAATAGGTTTAATAATAGGCGGTCGAAAATTTGATGTTGATGCGGATGGTGAATTCGCATCATTTTTAAAACATCAAATGTCAAAAGATTTTAACATAGAAGGCAATAATGATTTAAAATTACTGATCCAAGCTTATGTTAGAAAAAATCACGATTTATTCATCCAAGAGCAAGAAATAAAAAAGATTTTGAAGAAGCTTGAAGAATAGTTATTATTTTAGGATATTATAAGCTACAAGTGATATAATTTCGTTCTCTTAAAAGAGATGGTGTGCGCTCGTAGCTCAGCTGGATAGAGCACTGGTTTGCGGTACCAGCGGTCACAAGTTCGAATCTTGTCGTGCGCACCATACTTACTTAATAATTATCTCCCACACATTTAATTCTTAACTTTTTTTCTAGTATTCAACAAATATGTAATTTGTTATACCCATTTTGATCTATCTAAAGTAATTTATTTCATAAAGTTTAAGAGAATACCCTATAAA